>Ga0306924_10001260_pt1 | contig 23009 bp, 21 predicted proteins | sample sta12Can44000111_FD_203756 | JGI IMG/M metagenome (GOLD analysis project Ga0306924, IMG submission 203756) | Lab enrichment of tropical soil microbial communities from Luquillo Experimental Forest, Puerto Rico - statanox.12C.anox.44.000.111 (v2)... | ecosystem: Environmental > Terrestrial >...
TCGCGCGCCAGCTGGCCGCCGTACGGAGCTGGTTCCGGTTCCTGGTCCGGCGCGGGGTGCTCGAGCGGAACGTTGCGCGCGAGGTCCGCGGCCCGCGGCCACCGCGGAAGCTCGTCTCCTTCCTGCCGATCGACGAGGCGACGGCCCTGATGGATACCGGAGCGCGCGGCGGGGCGGCCCGCGCGCGCGACGCGGCCGTGCTCGAGCTCCTGTACGCGACCGGCCTGCGCGTCTCCGAGCTCGCTGGCCTCGATCTCGACGACGTCGACCGCGCCCAGCAGACCGTGCGTGTGCTCGGCAAGGGTCGGAAGGAGCGGATCGTCCCCTTCGGGAGCCGGGCGGCCGCCGCGCTCGCCGCGTACCTCGAGGGCCGCGGCGACGCGGCCGGTCCGCTCTTCGTCAACCCGCGCGGCGCGCGGCTCACGGTTCGCTCGCTGCACACGATCGTGCGGCGGAGCGCCCGGTCAACCGGGATCACCCGGCGCGTGAGCCCGCACACCCTGCGCCATACCTTCGCGACCCATCTGCTCGACGCCGGCGCCGACCTTCGGGTGATCCAGGAGCTCCTGGGCCACAGCCGCCTGTCGACGACCCAGCGCTACACGCACGTAGGCGCGGATCAGCTCATGCGCGTCTACGACGCCGCCCATCCACGCGCCCGCGCGAAATGACCGGGGCGGCCGGACATGCGCGGGCGCGCCGCGCGTTTTTCTGGCAATCTCGGATAGAGCGCGTCCCATGACTTCACGAGAACGCATTCGCGCGACGACGGTGATCGCGGTGCGCCACCGCGGGCAGGTGGCGGTCGCGGGCGACGGGCAGGTCTCGATCGGCAACACCATCGTCAAGGCGGGCGCCCGCAAGGTGCGCAAGCTCTACGGCGATCGGGTGCTCGCGGGATTCGCCGGGGCCGCCGCCGACGCCTTCACACTCTTCGCCCGCTTCGAGGCCAAGCTGGAGGAGCACCGCGGAAATCTCTCGCGCGCCGCCGTCGAGCTGGCCAAGGACTGGCGCTCCGACCGCGTGCTGCGCCGGCTCGAGGCGCTCCTGGCGGTGGCCGATCGCGAGCACTCGTTCATCGTCTCGGGTACCGGCGACGTCATCGAGCCCGACGACGGCCTGATCGGCATCGGCTCCGGCGGCCCCTATGCGCTCGCCGCCGCGCGGGCGCTGATCGGGCACTCCGACCTCGACGCCAAAGCGATCGCGACCGAGGCGATGCGCGTGGCCGCCACGATCTGCGTCTTCACCAACGATCACTTCACGGTGGAAGTGCTATGAGCCGGGATCACAGCGCACCGTCCGTCAGATCGGGCGTGCGAAGCCAGGTCGCATCTGTCTCAGGCCACCCTCGGCTCGTCGCGGGGCCCATGACCGTCGAGCCGGGCTCGCAGACCGCAACTCTGAACATCGCCGTGCGGAGCCAGGCCGCGCCTGTCTCAGGCCACCCTCGGTGTGAGCCGACCTCAAGGCACCCGTTACAATGAATCCCAACCTCACGCTCACCCCCGCGCAGATCGTCGCCGAGCTCGACCGCTACATCGTCGGCCAGCAGAAGGCCAAGCGCGCAGTCGCGATCGCGCTTCGCAACCGGTGGCGGCGGCAGAACCTTCCCCCCGAGCTGCGCGACGAGGTCGCGCCGAAGAACATCATCATGATCGGGCCCACCGGCGTCGGGAAGACCGAGGTGGCGCGCCGGCTGGCGAAGCTCTCGCAGGCGCCGTTCCTGAAGGTCGAGGCCTCCAAGTACACGGAGGTCGGCTACGTCGGCCGCGACGTCGAGTCGATGATCCGCGACCTGACCGAGCTGTCGGTCAACATGGTCAAGGCGGAGATGACGGCCGGCGTGCAGGAGCGGGCCGAGCAGCTCGCCGAAGAGCGGCTGCTCGACGTCCTGCTGCCCCGGCGGGCGCAGGAGCCGTTCTCGTCGAGCTCCCTCGAGGAGGTCGCGCCGGACGCCTCGCGGGAGACGACCAAGGACAAGCTGCGGGCGCAGCTCAGGGCCGGACGACTCGATGAGCGGCTGGTCGAGCTCGAGATGCAGCAGCAGTCCCTGCCGATGATCGAGGTCCTCTCCGGCCAGGGCATGGAAGAGATGGGCATCCACCTCAAGGACATGCTCTCGAACATCATGCCGTCCAAGACCAAGCGCCGGAAGGTGCGCGTGGCCGAGGCCCGGCGGCTCCTGGCCCAGGAAGAGGCCCAGAAGCTCGTGGACATGGACGAGGCGGTGACCCAGGCGATCCGGCGGGCCGAGAACTCGGGCATCGTCTTCCTGGACGAGCTCGACAAGATCGCCGGACGGGAAGGGGGCCACGGCCCCGACGTCAGCCGCGAGGGCGTCCAGCGCGACCTGCTGCCGATCGTCGAGGGCTCGTCGGTCACGACCAAGTACGGCGTCGTCCGGACGGACCACATCCTGTTCATCGCCGCCGGCGCGTTCCACATCGCCAAGCCGTCGGACCTGATCCCCGAGCTCCAGGGGCGTTTCCCGATCCGCGTCGAGCTGGACCCCTTGACGCGGGGCGATTTCGTCCGCATTCTTACCGAGCCTCGGAACGCCCTGATCACGCAGTACGTGGAGCTCCTGAAGACGGAGCAGGTGACCCTCCGGTTCGCTCCGGAGGCGGTGGAGGCGATCGCGGAGATCGCGATGCAGGTGAACACGAGCACGGAGAACATCGGCGCCCGGCGCCTGTACACGGTGATGGAGAAGCTCCTCGAGCAGATCTCGTTCGACGCGCCCGATCTGCCGGGCAAGGAGCTGACCGTCGACGCGGCCTATGTGCGCGACCGCCTCGGCGACATCACCCGGGACCAGGACCTGTCGAGGTACATCCTTTGAGAGCGCCAGCGTGACGGCAGTGCGCAGCCGCAGCCCGCAGGGCGAGGCCCGCCCGTGATCGACCCCCGGCGGGCCGAGATCCTCGTCGAGGCCCTTCCTTATATCCGTGAGTTCCGCGGCAAGACCATCGTCGTCAAGTACGGCGGGGCGGCGATGGAGCGGGCCGATCTCAAGGACTCGTTCGCCCAGGAGGTGAGCCTCCTGCGGCTGGTCGGCCTCAACCCGGTCATCGTGCACGGCGGCGGCCCCCAGATCGGCGCCTTGATGAAGCGGCTCGGCAAGGAGCCACGCTTCGTCGGCGGCATGCGGGTGACCGATCAGGAGACCGTCGAGATCGTCGAGATGGTGCTGGTGGGCAAGATCAACAAGGAGATCGTCGCCAGCATCAACCTCCACGGCGGCCGGGCGATCGGCCTGTCGGGCAAGGACGCCGGCCTCCTCCGCGCCCGCCGGCGGCCCCACAGGCTGCCGACCGGCGAGGAGGTCGACATCGGGCTGGTCGGGGAGGTCGAGGCCGTCAACACCGAGGCCATCCGGCTCCTCACCGAGGACGGCTTCATCCCGGTCATCGCGCCGGTCGGGGTGGGGGCCGAGGGCGAAACCTACAACATCAACGCCGATCTGGTGGCCGGCGACGTCGCCGCCGCCCTCGGCGCCGAGAAGCTGATCCACCTGACGGACGTCCAGGGGATTCTCGACGTCGAGCGCCGGCTGGTCAGCACCTTGACCCGCAAGGACGCCGAGCGGTTCGTCAAGGAAGGCGTCATCGACGGCGGCATGCTCCCGAAGGTCGAGTCGTCGCTGCGGGCGCTCGAGGGCGGCACCGCGAAGGCCCACATCATCGACGGCAGCCAGCCGTACGCGATCGTGCACGAGCTGTTCACTCGGGACGGGATCGGAACGGAAATCGTTCTGTGAGGTCGACGGCGATGGACACCAAGACGCTTCTCGAATGGTCGGCGAAGTACCACACCCCGAACTACGGCGCGCGGGCGCCGATCGTGCTCGTGCGCGGTGACGGCGTGCGCGTGTGGGACTCCGACGGGCGCGAGTACCTCGACTTCGGCGCCGGCATCGCGGTGACCTCGCTGGGGCACTGCCATCCGCGCGTCACCGGCGCCATCCAGGAGGCCGCGGCGACCCTCCTGCACGTGTCCAACCTCTATCACTCGGCGCCCCAGATCCACCTCGCGAAGCTCCTGATCGAGCACTCGTTCGCCGATCGCGTGTTCTTCTCGAACTCCGGCGCCGAGGCCAACGAGGCGGCGCTGAAGCTCGCCCGGAAGTACGCGCGCGAGCGGATCTCGTCCGACCGCTTCGAGTTCGTCTCGACGCGCAACTCGTTCCACGGCCGCACGTTCGCGACCGTCGCCGCGACCGGCCAGGAGAAGTACCACCACGGCTTCGAGCCGCTGGTGCCGGGCTTCAAGCACGTGGCCTACAACGACCTGCGCGCGATGGAGCGCGCGATCGACAATCGGACGGCCGGCGTGATCATCGAGTGCGTCCAGGGCGAGGGCGGCGTCAACATCGGCGAGGAGGACTACCTGCGCGGCCTGCGCAAGCTCTGCGATCAGTCCGGCGCCCTCCTCATCGTCGACGAGATCCAGACGGGGGTGGCGCGGACCGGGCGCCTCTGGTGCTACGAGCACTACGGGATCGAGCCGGACATCATGACGCTCGCCAAGGCGCTCGCCAACGGCGTGCCGATCGGCGCGATGCTGACCCGCGAGGAGATCGCGAGCGTGCTGGTGGCCGGCACGCACGGCTCGACCTTCGGCGGGACGCCGTTCATCACCTCGGTCGCGCTGGCGACCCTCACCACCATCCTCGACGGCAAGCTCTGGGAGCGGGCCGCGCAGATGGGGCGCTATCTCATGGACGGCCTCCGCAGCATCCAGGCCTCGACCCCGGCCGTGCGCGCCGTGCGCGGCAAGGGGCTCTTGATCGGCGCCGAGCTCGCCGGTCCCGTCGGGCCGGTGGTCGACGCCTGTCGCGAAGGCGGCCTGCTCGTGCTGTCGGCGGGCGAGCGGGTGCTGCGGCTGACGCCGCCGCTGATCGTCGAGGAGCGCGACTGCGACCGCGCGCTCGGGATCATCAAGACCGCGCTCGGACGCGCCTGACGATGCGGCACTTTCTGTCCGCGGCCGACCTGACGCGCGACGTCGCGCTCGGGCTCTTCGCCCTCGCGGCCGGCCTCAAGCAGCGGCGCAAGGCGGGGCAGGTCATCGCGCCGCTGGCCGGCAAGACGTGCGCGCTGATCTTCGAGAAGCCCTCGCTCCGGACGCGCGTGACGTTCGAGGTCGGCCTCATCCAGCTCGGCGGCCGCGCCGTGCACCTGGACGGCCGCGAGATCGGTTTGGGCAAGCGCGAGTCGGTTCCGGACGTCGCGCGCAACCTGTCCCTGTGGGTCGAGGGCATCATGGCGCGCGTCTACGCGCATTCGACCATCACGGAGATGGCCCGGTACGCGACGGTGCCGGTCATCAACGGGCTCTCGAACCTCGAGCACCCCTGCCAGGCGCTCGCCGACTTCTTCACCCTGTGGGAGCGCGGCATCGATTTCTCCCGGGTCCGGATCGCGTGGGTCGGCGACGGTAACAACGTCTGCCATTCCGTGATGCTCCTGGGGGCCTTGCTGGGCGCCGCCATCGTCGTCGCGTGCCCGCCGGGCTACGAGCCCGACGCGGGCGTGGTCACCACCGCGCGGCGGCTCGGCGGCCGGATCGAGGTCACCGAGGACGCGCGGGCCGCCGCCACCGGCGCCGACGTGATCTACACCGATGTGTGGACCAGCATGGGGCAGGAGGCCGAGCACGAGCGGCGGCTCGAAGCCTTCAGCCGCTACCAGATCAACGACACGCTGGTCGGCTTCGCCAAGGCCTCCGCTCTCGTGATGCACTGCCTGCCGGCGCACCGCGGCGAAGAGATCACCGACAGCGTGCTCGACAGCAAGCGGTCCATCGTGCTGGAACAGGCCGAGAACCGCCTGCATGCCCAGAAGGCCGTGCTGCTCCATCTCCTCGGAGGCTCGCTCGATGACGCCTGATCCCAAGCGGGTGGTCCTCGCCTATTCGGGAGGCCTGGACACGTCGGTCATCCTGCGCTGGCTGATCGAGCGCTACCGGTGCGACGTGGTCGCGTTCTGCGCCGACCTGGGCCAGGGGGAAGAGCTGATCCCGATCCGCGACAAGGCCACGCGCACCGGCGCGGTGGCCGTCCACATCGTCGACCTGCGCGAGGAGTTCGTCCGTGACTTCATCTTCCCGATGCTGCGGGCCAACGCGGTGTACGAGGGTGCCTACCTCCTGGGCACGTCCATTGCGCGGCCGCTGATCGCGCGCGCGCAGGTGGAGGTCGCGGGGAAGGAAGGGGCCGACGCCGTCGCCCACGGGGCCACCGGCAAGGGCAACGATCAGGTCCGCTTCGAGCTGACCTACGCGGCGCTCGCGCCGCAGCTCCGGGTGATCGCGCCGTGGCGCGAGTGGGAGCTCAACTCGCGCACCGCGCTGATCGAGTTCGCGAAGCGCCACGACATCCCGGTGCCGGTGACCGTCGAGCGGCCCTACAGCACCGATCGGAACCTCTTTCACGTCTCCTACGAGGGCGGGGTGCTCGAGGATCCCTGGGCGGAGCCGCCGGCCAAGATGTTCCAGCTCACCAGCGACCCCGAGGCGGCCCCCGACGCCCCGCAGGCGATCGAGATCGGATTCGAGCACGGCGACCCGGTGACCGTCGACGGCCAGCCGCTGGGGCCGGTCGCGCTCCTGACACGGCTCAATCGGCTGGGCGGCGAGCACGGCATCGGCCGCGTCGACCTCGTGGAAAATCGGTTCGTCGGCATGAAGTCGCGCGGCGTCTACGAGACACCCGGCGGCACGATCCTGCACGTGGCGCGGCGCGCCCTCGAGTCGATCACGCTCGACCGCGAGGTGCTCCACCTGCGCGACTCGCTCGTGCCGCGCTACGCCGAGATGATCTACTACGGCTTCTGGTTCGCGCCGGAGCGGCAGCTGCTGCAGTCGCTGGTGGATGAGTGCGCGCGCGACGTCACCGGCACGGTGCGCCTGCGTCTCTACAAGGGCAACGTCACCGTCACCGGGCGCCGCTCGCCGCGCTCGCTCTACCGGACGGACTTCGCGACGTTCGAGGCGGACTCGGTCTACCGCCAGCGCGACGCCGAGGGGTTCATCAATCTGAACGCGCTGCGCCTGAAGATCCGCGCGCTCCGGGACCGCCGCGCCTGACCCGTGCGCATCGACGTCGCGCCGACAGCCGATGCGGTTGTCCCGGGCGATCTGGCAGGCGTGACCGCGCTGGTGATCGACGTGCTCCGCGCCTCGACGACGATCATCACCGCCCTGTCGAACGGATGCGACGCGATCGTTCCGGTCGCCGATCCGCAAGAGGCCCGGCGCCGGGCGGGGGACGCGCGCAACGGCGGCACCCTGGTCGCCGGCGAGCGGCAGGGTGAGCCGATCCCCGGGTTCGATCTCAGCAACTCACCGGTCGAGTTCCAGAGCCCGCACGTGCGGGGCAAGACCGTGTACTTCACCACCAGCAACGGGACCCGCGCGCTCCTCGCCGCGCGCGCGGCCGAGGCGATCGGCATCGCCGCGCTCGTCAACGTCACCGCCGCCGCCGCGTGGGCGGTGCAAGGCGGGCGCGACGTGACCATCGTGTGCTCGGGCTCACACGGCCGGCACTCGCTCGAGGACTGGACGTGCGGCGGGCTCGCGATCGACCGCATCATCGCGGCGATGCCGGGGGCCGTGCTCTCCGAAGCCGCCCGCGACGCGCTGGCGACGGGCCGCCGTTACGGCGCGGACATCGGCCGCCTCAAGCACGACGCGCCCTGGGCCCGCCGGCTGATCGCCGCGGGGCGCGCCGCGGACGTCGACGCGTGCCTGCGTCTGGACACGACCGAGCTCGTACCGCGATACGTGCCCAAGTTTGACAAGATCGTGGGCGACCACCGATAATAACGATGCGCATTTCCGGCGACGGAGCTCCAGCGTGAACTTGCCGATCGGACTCACTCTGACGCGCATCGTTGCGGTGCCCCTCCTCATCGTGTTCCTCATCTCCTCGTCGCGCGTGCACGCGGTGATCGCCGCGGCGATCTTCATCCTGGCCGCCATCACCGACTGGGCCGACGGAATGCTCGCGCGGCGCCGCAATCAGGTCACGACCCTCGGCACCCTCCTCGATCCGATCGCCGACAAGCTCCTGGTGGCCGCCGCACTGGTGTCGCTGCTCGCCATCGACAAGATCGACGCCTGGATCGTCGTGGTAATCGTCGGGCGCGAGCTGGCGGTGACGGGCTTGCGCGCGGTCGCGGCGTCGGTCGGCGTCATCGTGCCGGCGTCGCGGATGGCCAAGTGGAAGACGGTGAGCCAGTACGTCGCGATCACGATGCTGATCATCGAGAAAGGATTCGCCCCTCCGGGATTCCACTACGCGGCGACCGCGACGTTGTGGGTCGCGCTCGGTCTCACGGTCATCTCGGCGGTCGACTACTTCTATCGCTTCTTCCGGAAGGCCGACTACCGCGCGATCGTGCCGGGCGAAGAACGCTGGTCGTGAGCGCGATCCTCGCGATCGGCGCCGCCTACCTGATCGGCGCGGTGCCCATCGGCTATCTGGTCGGGCGCGCCTTCGGTGTGACCGACATCCGTCGTCACGGGAGCGGCAACATCGGCGCCACCAACGTGCTGCGTACCGCGGGCCGCCTGCCGGCGATCCTGACCCTCGCGGGCGACATCGCGAAGGGCTACCTCGCGGTAGGCACGGGGGCCGCGCTCGTCGCCGGCCAGCCCGGCGCTGCCGCCGGCGTGATGGCCGCCTCCGCGGTCGCGGCAGTCATCGGCAACTGCTGGTCGGTGTTCCTCGGCTTCCGCGGCGGCAAGGGTGTGGCGACCGGGCTGGGCGTCCTGCTGAAGATCGTGCCGCTGGCGGTGCTGCCGGCCGCGCTGGTATGGCTGGTCGTCACCATCAGCTTCCGGTACGTGTCGCTCGGCTCCGTCCTGGCGGCGGTGTGCGTCCCACTCGGCGCCCTGCTCCTGGGCGCGCCGCCGCCGTTCGCGCTCGCCGCATTCGCCATCAGCGCGATCATCGTGGCACGGCACCACGCGAACATCACGCGGCTCCTGGCCGGCCACGAGCCGAAGCTCGGCCACCGGCGCTCGGCGTGAGCATCGCGGTCATCGGCGGAGGAAGCTGGGGCACGGCGCTCGCGATCCACGTCGCACGGACCGGTGCGGCGGTGCGCCTCTGGGCGCGCGAGCCCGAGGTTGTCGACGGAATCCGCACGCGACGCCGCAGCCCTTACTACCTGACGGACGTCGACGTCCCGGCGGCGGTCGAGCCCACGACCGACGTGGACGAGACGCTGCGCGGGGCCACCCTCGCAATCATCGTGGTGCCCTCCGAGTTCGTCGCGGCCACTCTGAAGACACTGCCAAACATTCCGGCCGACGTCCCGATCCTGTCGGCGACCAAGGGGCTCGATCCCGAGCGCCACCTGCGCATGAGCGAGGTGATCGCCGAGCGATTTCCCGAGGCGCGCGTGGCGGTGCTTTCCGGTCCGACGTTCGCGCGCGAGGTCGCGCTCGGCCGGCCGACGGCGGCCGTGATCGCGACGCGCGACGATACGCTGGCCGCCGCGCTGCAGCGGCGGCTCGGCGCGCGGGAATTCCGGCTCTATGCGAACCACGACGTGATCGGCGTGGAGATCGGCGGCGCGCTGAAGAACGTGATGGCCATCGCCACCGGCATCGCGGACGGACTCGGGCTCGGCGAAAATGCGCGCGCCGCGCTCGTCACGCGGGGCCTCGCCGAGATGACCCGCCTGGCGGTCTCGCTGGGCGCCATCTCCGGGACCATGGCGGGGCTCGCCGGGCTCGGCGACCTCGTCCTCACGTGCACGGGGAGCCTGTCGCGCAATCGCCAGCTCGGCATGGCGCTCGCGAAGGGCGGCACCGCCGCGGCGGTCGAGCGCGAGACGCGGATGATCGCCGAGGGTGCGCGCACGGTCGTCTCGGCGCTCGCGCTCGCCCGCCGCTACTCGGTCAGCCTGCCGATCTGCCACGAGGTGGGCGCGGTGCTGTTCGATGGCAAGCCGCCGGCGGACGCGCTGACCTCGCTCCTCGAGCGCCCGGTGAAGCGGGAGGACCGCTAGCACGATGCCGGAGCTCCGCAAGGATCCGGTCGTGGGGCGCTGGGTCATCATCGCGACGGAGAGGGCGCGCCGCCCCTCCGATTTCACCGCCGAGCCGGTGCGCCCGCGCAACACGACGTGCGCGTTCTGCGAGGGGCACGAGACGCAGACACCGCCCGAGATCCTCGCGGGCCGCCCGCCCGGCGGCCGCCCGAACGCACCGGGATGGACCTATCGCGTCGTGCCGAACAAGTTCCCGGCGCTCCGGATCGAAGGTGAGCTCGAGCCCTCGGGCGAGGGGCTCTTCGATCGGATGAACGGCGTCGGCGCCCACGAGGTCGTCATCGAGACCCCGCACCACGGGGCCTCGCTTGCCGGCCTCTCGGTCGATGCCGTCGCCGACGTGCTGTTCGCCTTCCGCGAGCGCATGCTGGATCTGAAGAAGGATCCGCGCTTCGCCTACGTGCTGGTGTTCAAGAATCACGGCGAGGCCGCCGGCGCCTCGCTCGAGCACCCGCACTCGCAGCTCATCGCGACGCCGATCATCCCGATCATGGTGTCCGAGGAGCTCGCCGGCTCGGCGCAGTACTACGACATGAAGGAGCGCTGCGTCTGGTGCGACATGGTCCGCCAGGAGCGGCGGGGCCGGGCCCGGCTGGTCGTCGAGTCGTCCGAGTTCGTGGCGCTGGCGCCGTTCGCGCCGCGCTTTCCCTTCGAGACCTGGATCCTGCCGGTGCGGCACCGCGCCGCGTTCGAGGACTCGTCGGAAGAGGAGCTACGCGGCGCGGCCGCCATGCTCGGCGAGGTCCTGCGCCGCATGAACCAGGTGCTGGGTGAGCCCCCGTTCAACTTCATGCTGCACACGGCGCCGTTCCGCGAGGCGCAGCTGGAGTCCTTTCACTGGCATCTCGAGGTGATCCCGAAGCTCACACGCGTGGCCGGCTTCGAGTGGGGCAGTGGCTTCTTCATCAACCCGGTCCCGCCGGAGGACGCCGCCGACGCTCTCCGGGCAGGCACGAGCCGATCGTGATACCATCGAGCGCTGTGGCGCGGGAATAGCTCAGTGGTAGAGCACGACCTTGCCAAGGTCGGGGTCGCGGGTTCGAATCCCGTTTCCCGCTCCATCCCACCCTCGGGGCGGCGTAGCCAAGTGGCTAAGGCGGAGGTCTGCAAAACCTCTACTCAGCGGTTCGAATCCGCTCGCCGCCTCCAAGTCATTCACGCCGTCAACATTTTGATTGTTTGCGGAGACCCGTCATGGCCGAATTGATCAAGCGAGTCGGTCCGCCCAAGGCGACCGATCTCAAGGGCGACGAATTCACCTGGACGATCCAGCTGAGTGCCGCGCCGTCGCGCGAGTGGTCGCGCATCTTCTCCGAGCCGGCCGAGTCGACGGTGCTCTGTCATCCCCGCCGCCTCGGCATCATGCACCAGGCCATCGTCTTCAAGGCCGACGAGGGGCATCTGCCGACCTGGGTGCAGTACATCGACAAGTGGATCGGCGGCGCGAACAAGGGGATGGCGGAGCAGGAAGAGGCCGAGCGCCAGCGTAAGGCCAAGGCGCTCGCCGAGGAAGAAGACCGGCAGCGGCGCATGCGCGAGGTCAACGAGAAGGTCAAGAATCTCTGAACGGGGGCGTGGCGAAACGGCAACCGCCGAGGACTTAAAATCCTCTGTCCCAAAAGGACTTGCAGGTTCGACTCCTGCCGCCCCTACCACATTCGCGGGTTCAGATGGCCATCGAGTCGGAAGCCGCTCAGCTACCCGCGTACCGCGACATGCTCGGGATGTACCTCGGCGACGGTCATCTTGTCCTCATACGAAAGACGTATCGCCTAGAAATATCGCTACACGAACGGCAGACGCAGGCGATCGATCGCGTGACGCGCACGATCGTGGCGCTGCGTTCAGGCCATCCCGTGGGGCTGCGCTGCCGCGGCTCGGTCAGGATCGTCAGCGCGTACGCCAACGCCTGGCCGTTGCTGTTTCCACAGCATGGAGCCGGACGAAAGCACGAGCGCCCGATCGTCCTCGAACCCTGGCAGCGCAGCATCGTGGAGAAGCGTCCCGCGGAGTTTCTGCAGGGCTGCATCGAATCCGATGGCTGCCGACACCGTCGCGTCGTGGGCGGGCGCAACTATCCGGCGTATGCATTCACGAACCACTCGTCGGACATCCTGCAAATCTACGTCTGGGCGTGCGGCCTGATCGGACTCCGGCCACGCCGAGCCAACCGGGTCACGGTCTCGCTCGCTCGACGCGCCGACGTGGCGATGCTGGACGAACTTTTCGGATCCCAGAAGCGCGAGGAGCCGAGCGTCGGGAGTACCGGTCTCCTCATAACCCCGTGATATCCTGCGTTCTGTGCTGCCCCTCGTCATGAGCTCACCGGGCGCGATCGCGTTCCAGGTCGGGCCGGTCGTGATTCGCTGGTACGGTATCCTCATGGCCACCGCGATCGTCGTCGGGCTCTGGCTAGGCTATCGCGAGGCCAAGCGAGAAGGTCTGCCGGCCGACGACATCATCAGTGCCGGGCAGTGGGCGATCCTGGCGGGACTCGCGGGCGCGCGGCTCTACGAGGTCATCTTCAACTGGGACTATTACGGCCGCTATCCGTCGAAGATCGTCGCGGTGTGGGAAGGCGGTCTCGCGATGCACGGCGGTCTCATCGTCGGGCCCGCGGTCGGCGCGTGGCTCGCGTACCGCTGGCGGATTCCGATTCTGCGTGGGCTCGACGTCGCCGGGCCGTCGATGGTGCTCGGGCAGGCCATCGGCCGCTGGGGTAATTTCTTCAACGAAGAAGCTTTCGGGCGGCCGACCGATCTGCCGTGGAAGCTCTACATCTCGCCCGAGCATCGCCCGCTCGGCTACGCGCAGTTCGACTACTTCCATCCGACGTTCCTCTACGAGTCGCTCTGGGACTTCGCGGTGTTCCTGCTGTTGGTGGGCTTGCTGCGCCCGCGGCTCCGGCACCGTCCGGGCGCCCTCTTCTTCGCGTACGTCGGCCTCTACTCGATCGGCCGCTTCGCCATCGAGGCCCTGCGGCTGGACAGCTTCTGGCTCGGCCCGGTCCGCGTGCCGCAGCTCGCGAGCATCGTCGGCGTGCTCGTCGCGGTCGCCGGCATGGCGTGGACGAGCCGCCGCGCCACCGAATCGCCGGCCACCAGCTGAGCCCCGGCGCGCTCGCGCCGCGTCCGGCCGGTCCGGAACGGGACCGGCGCCGCGTGGTACACTAACGCGATGTCCTGGTCACTAAAGAAGAAATCCCAAGCTCTGCTCGCCGAGGAGCAGGGGACCGTGATCAAGGACTGGGGCGGCAAGATTTCCGTCGCTCTCGTCTATCCCAACACGTACGCCGTCGGCATGTCGAACCTGGGCTTCCAGACCATCTATCGGCATCTGAACGCGATGCCGGACGTCGTCTGCGAGCGGGTATTCATGCCCGAGCCGGCCGACCTCGACGAGATGCGGCGAGCGCAGATGGCGCCGTTCTCGCTCGAGTCGCTCCGGCCGCTCACCGATTTCCACCTCGTCGGCTTCTCGGTGACGTACGAGGGCGACTACGTCAACGTCCTGCGGCTGCTCGGGATGGCGGGCATCCCGCTGCGCGCCGGCGCGCGACGACCGCACGATCCGCTGGTGCTGATGGGCGGCGTCTGCGCGTTCTCGAATCCGGAGCCGATCGCGCCCTTCATGGACTTCGTCGTCGTGGGCGAGGGCGAGGAGCTGGTCGTCGAGCTGATCGCCGCGTATCGCGCGGGCCATCGTGACCGCGCCGATCTTCTCGCCTCGCTGGCGCGGCTCGACGGCGTCTACGTCCCCGAGCGATACGAGATCGCCTACGGCCAGGACGGAAGCCTCGCCGACGTCCTCGCGCGAGACGGCGCCCCCGCGGTGATCGCCAAGCGCCGTCTGCGCAACGTCAACGCCTTCGAGACGGTCGCCGCGGTGAAGACGGCGCACGCCGAGTACGGCCACATGGCGCTGCTCGAGGTGGGCAAGGGCTGCGGGCGCGGCTGCCGCTTCTGCCTGGAGGGCCAGGTGTATCGGCCGGTCCGGCATCGCAGCGTCGACGCCCTGCGCGAGACCGTGGAGCGCATGGCCGCCGGCGGCGAACGGCGCGTCGGCCTCGTGGGCGCGTGCGTCTCGGACTATCCGTGGCTCGCCGATCTCCTCAAGGTCGTCGAGGACAACGGGATGGAGCTGTCGATCTCGTCGCTGCGCGCCGACAGCCTCAGCGAGGGGCTGGTGGCCGCGCTGGCGCGCGGCGGTCACCGGACGTTGACCATGGCGCCGGAGGCCGGAACCGAGCGGCTGCGCCGCATCATCCGGAAATCGATCAGCGATGCACAGCTGATGACCGCCTGCGACCTCGTGCGGGCTCACGGCATCCCAAATCTGAAGACCTACTTCATGATCGGCCAGCCGACCGAGACCATCGAGGACGTCGAGGCGATCCCGGAGCTGGCGGGGCGGATGCTCGAGCGCCTGCGCGTGCTCGACCCGGGGGGGCGTCCCTTCGGCCGGCTCACCCTGTCGATCTCGTCGTTCGTGCCCAAGCCGTGGACGCCGTTCCAGTGGGCGCCGTTCGACGGCGCCGAATCGCTCTCGTCGAAGCTCGAGGTCATCAAGCGCGGTGTGCGCCGCTTCTCCAACGTGCGCGTGCTCCACGAGAACCCGCGCGAGGCGGCGCTGCAGGCGCTGCTGGCCCGCGGCGATCGGCGCGTCGGCGATTTCCTCGAGCTCGCGGCCTCCCACGAGGGCGACTGGCGCCGTGCGCTGCGTGAGTGGAACGGCGACGCCGCCTTCTACACGACGCGCCGGCGCGCGCTCGACGAGCGGCTGCCGTGGGATCACTTCGACGTAGGCGTCAAGAAGGCCGGACTGCTCCGCGAGTGGGAGCGGGCTGCCGCGGACGACGCGGTCACCGCCGGAGCGCGCTGATGGCGGTCCGCGACGTTTATCAGCGTGCGCTGCGCAACCTCCGGATCTCGGTGACCGACCGCTGCAACCTGCGCTGCAGCTACTGCATGCCCGAGGAGGACTACGTCTGGCTGCCGCGCGAGCAGATCCTCGACTTCGAGGAGCTCAGCACGCTCGTCGACGTCTTCATGGATCTCGGCGTCGACAAGATCCGGCTCACCGGCGGCGAGCCGCTCCTGCGGCGCGACCTGCCGGCGCTGATCCGCCTCCTGGCGGACAAGCCGACGCTTCGCGATCTGGCCATGACGACCAACGGGGTCCTGCTCGCCGAGCAGGCGCGTCCGCTGCGGGCCGCCGGACTGCACCGCGTCACCGTGAGCCTTGACACCCTGCGGCCCGACCGGTTCACCGCGCTCACACGCCGCACGAACCACGCGCAGGTCCTCGCCGGCATCGCCGCGGTGGCGCCGGCCGGCTTCACCGGGACGAAGCTCGACACGGTGGTCATGCGCAACGTCAACGACGACGAGCTGGCCGAGCTGATCGAATACGGCCGTACGGTGCCAGCTGAGGTGCGGTTCATCGAGTACATGGACGTGGGCGGCGCGACGCGCTGGTCGATGGACAAGGTGGTGAGCCGCACCGAGATACTGGCGATGCTCGAGCGGCGCTATGGCCCGATCGAGGCAATCGTCGAGGAGAGCTCCGCGCCCGCCGACCGCTACCGTCTCCCCGACGGCGCCGTCTTCGGGATCATCTCGTCCACGACGGAGCCGTTCTGCGCGAGCTGCGACCGCAGCCGGCTCACCGCCGACGGTGTCTTCTACCTGTGCCTCTACGCCCCGCAGGGCGTCGACCTCCGGGGGCCACTCCGCCGTGGAGCCTCGCGTGAGGAGCTCGCCGCGCTGATCACGGGCGCGTGGAGTCGGCGCACCGACCGCGGCGCCGAGGCGCGGCTGAGGCTGCGGGACCGCAGTCCGCTCGTGCAGATCGGTCGCCTGCGCGCGGATCCGCACTTGGAGATGCACACGCGGGGCGGGTAGCGTGTCCCATCGATTGGAGGGCAGACCCGTGAGTGCCTCTGATACCACCAAGATCGACGTGCAGGAGCACGGCGCCGACCGGCAGACATCGGACCGCCGGCTCTTCATGCAGCTCTCCGCCTTCGGCGGCTGCCTCGACGCCAAGCCGCTCCACCGGGCGCTCGAGTCGAGCCGGATCGAGGCCGTCCTGTACCAGGACGTCAACGATCCGCGGGGCGTCGCCGTGGTCTCGATGAGCGAGGATCCGACCTTCTTCGTGACGGGGCTGCGCGAGGTGCTCAATGCCGAGCCCTTCGCCGGGCTCACCCAGAAGCCCGAGCTCACGATGTTCGGCCGGACGTACGCCTCCGGCTTCGAGACGGATCTCGACGATTGGCTGCTCCGCCGCCCGCGGCGCGCCGCGCTCAACCCGGCGTGGCCGTGGGGGATCTGGTATCCGCTGCGCCGCACCGGGTCGTTCAGCAGGCTGACGCCGCAGGAGCAGGGCGCGATCATCCGCGAGCACAGTGTGCTGGGCCGCGCCTATGGCGACGCGGATCTGGCGCACGACGTGCGGCTGGCCTGTCACGGCCTCGACGTGCACGACAACGACTTCGTGATCGGCCTGGTCGGGCGCCAGCTCCATCCGCTGTCGCATCTCGTGCAGGCCATGCGAAAGACCACCCAGACCTCGCAGTATCTCCAGACACTCGGCCCGTTCTTCGTGGGCCATGCGCTGTGGCAAAGCCCGCTCGCGGGATGACCGTGACCAGGAGGACGTGATGGTGCAGGCGACGTTGCCGCCGTGGATCCAGGCGCTCCAGCAGCGCGACCCCGAGTTCGTCAGCTCGTACATGGCGCAGCGCGATCGCATCCTGCGCGACGGCGCCATCCCGGCGAAGTACAAGATCCTCATGACGATGATCGTCGACGCGCTCTCGTCGCATCCGGACGGCGTGGCGAACATCGCCGGGCGCGCCCGCGCTGCGGGCGCCTCCGACGCGGAGATCCAGGAGGCGGTCGAGGTGGCCTATCTGTTCGGTGGCACGCCGGCACTGGTCACCGCGATGAACGCGTTCCGAGCCTGATCGAGCCCTCAGCGGGCCGGCGTCGCGACGAAGATCCGATGCGACGTGCGGAGCTCGGTCTGGGCGAGGACCTCGAAGCCGGCCTCGCCGAGTAGCCACCGCCAGTCCTCGACCGTGTACTTGTTGTGCACGGGAAAGAGCCGGAACGCCCGCCTGAGCGCGTCGGGCCCGCTCTCCTTCATCACGTCGCGGCGAAACGCCAGATAGGTCGCGAGCGGCTGTCGAACCCAGTCGTTCAGGAGGAAGATCCCGCCGGGGGCGAGGACCCGCCGGATCTCGGCCAGGGTCGGCAGCGGCTCGTCGAAGACGTGGAGCACCGACGACATGCTGGCCAGGCTCACGCCCGCGGCGGCGAGCGGCAGCGGCCGCGTGGCCACGTCGTGGACCGCGAGCGTCACCTCGGCCGGCTTGAAGACGAGCTGCCGGGCGTGGGCGATCATCGCGGGTGTCACGTCGTAGCCGTGCAGGACCGCGTCGGGGAAGCGCTCGCCGAGATCACGTAGCAGGAGCCCCGGCCCGCAGCCCAGATCGACGATCACGGCGCGCGCCGGGAGCCGCCGCCCGACGTGTGCGTCGAAGAACGCCCAGAACTCCCGGGCGAAGCGCTCGTCGTACGTCGCGACCATCCGCTGGAGCAGCTCCTCGTCCGATGCGCCGCCGAGCGACTGATGCGTGGGCACGCTCCACCTCCGGCGAAGAGTCTAGCGCAGCCGGGAGTGATCCGTGGGAGGATGGCGCGGCGCGATGAGTCGGACCCAGGCGGTGGCGGGGGAGACGCGACGCAGGACGAAGGCGCTCCTCATTCCGCTCGCCGGCCTCGTTCTCGCGCTGTTCCTGCCGCCGCTGCTCGCCGGTCTGCCGCTGGCCGGGCAGCGGGCGCTGATCGTCACCCTGATCACGATCATCCTGTGGACGGGCGAGATGCTGGCGCCCGGGGTCACCGCGCTCCTCAGCGTGACCCTGCTCGCGCTCAGCGGCGTGACGACGAGCCTGCGCGACGCGCTGCAGGGCTTCGCCAATCCCGTGCCCTTCTTCCTGATCAGCGTGCTGACGATGGGCGTCGCCGTCGTACGCAGCGGCCTCGCCGAGCGGCTCGCCCGGACAATTCTCGAAAAGGCGCGCGGCCGCAACCTCACGGTGTACCTCCAGCTCGTCCTGTCGTTCCCGGTCTTGACCTTCATCCTGCCGTCGGCCACGACGCGCTCCGGAATCCTGATCCACATCTACGACGAGGTCTTCACCCTGAGCCGGGTGCCGCGCGGCGCGGACGTGGCCAAGGCCGTAATGCTGGCGCTCTCGTCGATCAACCGGCTGGCCTCGACCTCGCTGCTGACCGGCGGCATCACGCCGGTCATGAGCGCCGCCATCATCGGCGGCATGTCGTGGACCGGCTGGTTCGCGCTGATGGCGGTGCCCTACTACGCCATCTTGTTGTTGGGCGGCATTCTCACGTACGCGCTCTATCGCCGCGGCTTCGGGCAGGGCCTGCCGACTCCCGAGCCGGCGCGACGGCGACCCGTCTCCGGGATCGAGCGGCGAACGATCGCGATCATCCTGGGTGCATCGGCCCTCTGGCTCACCGACGGCCTGCACCATCTGGATCCGGCGCTCCCGGCGCTGCTCGCGTTCGCCGCGCTCCTCACGCCGGGTCTGGGCCCCCTCGTCTGGGCGGACCTCGAGCGCGGCGTGGGCTGGGCGAACTTCTTCGTCATCGCCGCGTCGATCTCGCTGGCTCACGCGCTGGTCGCGAGCGGCGCGGCGCCCTGGCTCGGCCGGCTGCTGGTGGGCGGCCTGCCGGCGCTCGGCGACAGCGCGCTCGGGGTCGTCGTGCTCCTGATGCTCGGCGCGACCCTGCTGCGCGCGATCGTGCCCAACAGCTCCGGCTTCCTCGCGCTGGCGCTGCCGATCGCGATGTCGGTGGGACGTGAGGCGGGCGTCAACCCGCTGGTGTGCGCGCTGGTCGTGATGATGACGGGCGACGCGGTCGTCTACTACCCGGCGCAGAGCGCATCGGCGCTTGTCATCTACGAGCGCGGCCACGTCTCCGCCGGCGAGATGCTGAAATTCGGCCTCTGGATGACCTTCGTCGGCTGGATCGCGATCCTCCTCGTCGCCGTGCCCTGGTGGTCCCTCGTCGGCGAACCCCTCCGCCCCCGCTGACCTGGGGGTCGAGCCGGCTCAGCGCCAAGCGCTGAAGTAGGCGCGGTTCGACCGTGCTTGATCGACAGGCGCAGTGCGCAGTTCGAACGCGGGCTTCGCCCGCGCAATTGATCTGGGAGAGGCTCGGAGGGGGCCGTCGAGGCCCCCTTCGATTAAAGGGGGGCGAAGCCCCCTCCGAGTTCAGAGTGGCGCCGACAGCTCCGACTTGCCCATCAGGTAGAGATCGACGCCGCGCGCGGCGGAGCGCCCCTCAGCGATCGCCCAGACGATCAGCGACTGCCCGCGCTGCATGTCGCCGCAGGCGAACACGCCGCGCACGCTGGTCATCCAGTTCGCGTCGCGCCAGACGTTGCCGCGCTCGGTGAGCCTCACGCCGAAGTCGGTGAGCATGCCCAGGCGCTCGGGGCCGAGAAAGCCCATCGCGAGCAGTACCAGATCGACGTCGAGCTTGAACTCGGTGCCGGGCACTGGCTTGAACTCGATCCGGCCGCCGTCGCGGACCATGTCGACCTTGACGGCCTCGAGCGCCTTCACGCGGCCGCGCTCGTCGCCGAGGAAGCGCTGCGTCGAGACCGCGTAGACGCGCTCGCCGCCTTCCTCGTGGGCGCCCGACACCCGGAAGATGTTGGGCCACTGGGGCCACGGGTTGTCGGGCGCGCGCTCGTCGGGCGGGCGCGGCAAGAGCTCGAACTGATGGACCGAGGCCGCGCCCTGGCGGTGCACCGTGCCCAGACAGTCGGCGCCCGTGTCGCCGCCGCCGATGATGACGACCCGCTTGCCCTCGGCGGTGATGAACCGCTCGTCGGGGGTGTGATCGCCCTCGCACCGCCGATTCTGGAGGGTCAGGTACTGCATCGCGAAGTGGATCCCGGCGAGCTCCCGCCCCGGAATCGAAAGATCGCGGGGCCAGCAGGCGCCGCCGGCGAGGACCACCGCGTCGAAGTCGCGGTGCAAGGCGCCGACCGGTACGTTGACGCCGACGTGGGCGCCCGTCCGGAAGCGCACGCCGGCCTTCTCCATCAGTGTGAGGCGGCGGTCGACGAAGCGCTTCTCCATCTTGAACTCGGGGATGCCGTAGCGCAGGAGTCCGCCGATCCGGTCGTCGCGCTCGAACACGGTCACCAGGTGCCCGGCGCGGTTGAGCTGCTCGGCCGCGGCGAGGCCGGCCGGACCCGAGCCCACCACGGCGACCGTCTTGCCGGTGCGGGCGGCCGGCGCCTCGACGCCCACCCAGCCCTCGTCGAACGCGCGCTCGATGATCGCCACCTCGACGCCCTTGATCGTGACCGGATCGTCGTTGATCCCGAGCACGCACGCGCCCTCGCACGGCGCCGGGCAGAGGCGGCCCGTCCACTCCGGGAAGTTGTTCGTCGCGTGCAGGCGATCGATCGCCTCGCGCCACTGGTTCTTGTACACGAGGTCGTTCCAGTCCGGAATGATGTTGCCGAGCGGGCAGCCCTGGTGACAGAACGGAATCCCGCAGTCCATGCACCGCGCCGCCTGCTTCGTCAGCTCGTCGACCGGATAGGGCAGGTAGTACTCCTTCCAGTCGCGCACGCGCTCGGCGACCGGGCGCGCCGGCGCCTTCTTGCGCTTGATCTCGAGGAAGCCGGTGACCTTACCCACCGCTGGTCCCGACGAGCTCGGCGAAGGTCGGCTGGCGGCCTTCGGCTTTGGCGCGCGCCTCGGCGAGCAGCACGCGCTTGTAGTCGCGCGGCATCACCTTGACGAATCGCGGCTGCATGTCGATCCAGGCCTTGAGAATTCCCGCCGCGTAGGTCGATCCGGTGTACTCGATGTGGCGCCGGATCAGGTCCCGCACCAGCCCGATCTCCTCGGGCTGGTCGAGCCGCTCGATGTCGACCATGCCCACGTTGCAGCGGCGCTTGAAGTCGCCGTCGAGGTCGAGCACGTACGCGACCCCGCCCGACATGCCGGCGGCGAAGTTCCGGCCGGTGCGGCCCAGCACGACGACGCAGCCGCCCGTCATGTACTCGCAGGCGTGATCGCCGACGCCCTCGACGACGGCGTGGACGCCGCTGTTGCGCACGCAGAACCGCTCACCGGCGACGCCGCGGACGTACGCCTCGCCGCTCGTCGCGCCGTACAGCGCGACGTTGCCGATGATGATGTTGTCCTCGGGCACGAACGTGCTCGCCCGCGGCGGATAGACGGTGAGCTTGCCGCCCGAGAGCCCCTTGCCCCAGTAGTCGTTGGCGTCGCCCTCCAAGGTGAAGGTGACGCCGCGCGGGACGAAGGCGCCGAAACTCTGCCCGGCCGACCCCGTGAAATGCACGCGGATCGTGTCGTCGGGCAGCCCCTGACCGCCCCACCGCTTGGTGATGTGATAGCCGAGCGTGGTGCCGACGGTCCGGTTGACGTTGCGGATCGGCAGCCGGAGCTCGACCGGCTTCTTGTGCTCGATGGCTTCGCGGCACGCCGGCACGATCGTCGTGCTGTCGAGCGAGCTCTCGAGCGCGTGGTCTTGCGGGCGCACGCACCGCCGTGCCACGTCGGCCGGCATGTCCGGCTGGTAGAGGATCGAGGACAGGTCGAGCCCGCGCGCCTTCCAGTGCTCGAGCGCGGGCTTGAAGTCGAGCCGGTCGACTCGCCCGATCATCTCGTCCATCGTCCGGAACCCCAGGGCCGCCATGTGCTCGCGGACCTCCCGGGCGAGGAACCGGAAGAAGTTCACGACGTAGTCGGCCCGGCCGGCGAAGCGCTTGCGCAGCTCCGGATCCTGGGTGGCGATGCCGACGGGGCAGGTGTTGAGGTGGCAGACGCGCATCATGACGCAGCCCAGGACGACGAGCGGCGCGGTCGAGAAGCCGTACTCCTCGCCGCCGAGCAGCGCCGCGATGACGACGTCGCGCCCGCTCTTCATCTGGCCGTCGACCTGGACGACGATGCGGTCGCGAAGCTTGTTCAGCACCAGGACCTGTTGTGTCTCGGCCAGGCCGAGCTCCCACGGCACGCCGCCGTGCTTGATCGAGGTCAGGGGCGAGGCGCCGGTGCCGCCGTCGTGGCCGGAGATCAATACGACGTCGGAGAAGGCCTTCGCCACACCGGCCGCGACGGTGCCCACGCCGATCTCGGCGACCAGCTTGACGTGCACGCGCGCCTCGGGGTTGGCGTTCTTCAGATCGTGGATCAGCTGCTTGATGTCCTCGATCGAGTAAATGTCGTGGTGCGGGGGCGGCGAGATCAGCTGCACGCCGGGAGTCGCGAAGCGCACCTTCGCGATCCACGGATAGACCTTGCCGCCGGGCAGCTGACCACCTTCGCCGGGCTTGGCGCCCTGGGCCATCTTGATCTGCAGATCGGTCGCGTTGACCAGGTACTCGCTCGTCACGCCGAAACGCCCGGAGGCCACCTGCTTGACGGCGCTACGGCGCCAGTCGCCGTTGGCATCGCGCCGGTACCGCGCGGCGTCCTCGCCGCCCTCGCCGGTGTTCGAGCGCCCGCCGATCCGATTCATCGCGATCGCGAGAGTCTCGTGCGCCTCCTGGCTGATGGAGCCATAGGACATGGCGCCGGTGGCGAAGCGCTTCAGGATCGACTCGACCGGCTCCACCTCGTCGATCGGCACGGGTGTGCTGCCCGGGCGCAGCTCGATGAGCCCGCGCAGGGTCGCCAGCCGCTTGCTCTGATCGTCGCAGAGCCGCGTGAACTCCTTGAACTGCGCGTAGCTCCCGTTGCGGGTGGCGTGCTGGAGCTTGGCGATTATGTCCGGGTTGACCATGTGATGCTCGCCGTCGCGCCGCCACTGGTACTCACCGCCCCAGTCGAGCTCCGCCTTGGCGCCGACCGGC
>Ga0306924_10001261_pt1 | contig 23006 bp, 21 predicted proteins | sample sta12Can44000111_FD_203756 | JGI IMG/M metagenome (GOLD analysis project Ga0306924, IMG submission 203756) | Lab enrichment of tropical soil microbial communities from Luquillo Experimental Forest, Puerto Rico - statanox.12C.anox.44.000.111 (v2)... | ecosystem: Environmental > Terrestrial >...
TGTTACGGCTGTTTGAGCCGATCATCACCCGCACCATTGGCAAGACCGTCTACGACGATATCCGGCGGATGGAAGCGTTGGTGCGCGACAGCGGCCTGGACTGGACTATCGTGCGCCCGTCGGGGTTATTCGATTTGCCTGAGGCCACGGATTACGTTGCCGGAGAAACGGATCCGGTCGGCGCATTCACCGCCCGCATCGACCTGGCGGACTACCTCGTCAAACTTGCACACGACGGGACGACAAGACGGAAGACCGTTGTCGTCTCCACGACCGAGCACACGCCAACGATGTTCGAAATGATCCGACGCGAGGCCTTCAAGAGCGACACGCAGCCGACGGAGGCCGCCGCGTCGTCGTAGTAAATTTCGCGGGACAACCTTCGGCCGGGGATCAGAATGTTTCTCCGACCGGCCGAGTAGGGAAGTAGCTGATTTGCCGATTAGTGCAGCGACCGACTGCGTACGGTGAGCCGATGGACACCAGCACTCCGCCACAAGGCCGGCGGTGGCGCCGAAAGGCCATCGTGATCCCGGCCCTACACGGGCAGCGCCGCCCAGCGATCACACTGTCCGCGCTCGCGTTCATCACTTTCGTCCTCACCGTCATCGCTGGATGTCAGGCATCGCAACGGTCCGCGCCAACCTCCACACCCACCCCGCCGCCATCGTCGCCCTCCTCCGCGCCGCCGCCGGTCGAGCTGCCGATCACAGGCTTGATACATCCGTCGGGGGTGGCGGTGGACACCGCCGGCAGTGTCTACGTCATCGAGGACTACGACACCCGGGTGCTGAAACTGGCGGCCGGGTCGAGCGCCCCGGTCGCGCTGCCGTTCACCGGCCTCCAGTGGTCCGAGGGTGTGGCGGTGGACACCGCCGGCAATGTGTACGTCGCCGACACGAACAACCGTCGGGTGCTCAAACTACCGGCCGGGTCGAACACCCCGGTCGAGCTGCCGTTCACCGGCCTTTACTCTCCCCAAGGTGTGGCGGTCGACAGCGCCGGCAATGTCTTCGTCACCAACCTCCACATACCGCCCGACAGCAGCAGCCGGGTGCTGAAACTTCCGGCCGGGTCGAACACCCAGGTCGAGCTGCCGTTCACCGGCCTCGTCGGCCCCGACGGTGTGGCGGTGGACACCGCCGGCAACGTCTACATCACTGACGGCAGCTTGAGGCAGGTGCTCAAACTTCCGGCCGGGTCGAACACCCAGGTCGAGCTGCCGTTCACCGGCCTCAACACTGTTGCGGGCGTGGCCGTGGACACCGCCGGCAACGTCTACATCACCGACAGCGTCAACCGCGACAGGGACGGCCGGGTGCTCAAACTACCGGCCGGGTCGAACACCCAGGTCGTGCTGCCGTTCACCGACCTACATGATGCCGACGGTGTGGCCGTCGACACCGCCGGCAACGTCTACATCACCGACGTCTCTCCCGGCGGCAAGCACAGCCGGGTGCTCAAACTACCGGCTGGGTAAACGCGGGCCAGCGGTGTCTGGTACGTGCTGCCCGGCGACCCGCCGCGCGGCGCATCACCGCGCCGGGGCAGTTTCACCACCCGACTTGGCTTGCCTTGAGCGGCTTCTCACGGTGATGGCAGCGATTGCGCGAAGAACACTCTGGCCATCGAGGCGCGTGGCCACTCTTGCGCCGACGGTGCCGACCGCAAGAAACTCGCCAAGAATCTTTCAAGAATCCTGTCGTACCTTACGCATTGCCTGCCACCATGACCGGCCTCGGTGCATGATGCAGTACGTTCGCGAGAAAGGCTTGACAAATGGGCACCCCCTGGTGGATCTGGATCGTGGTGTTCGGCCTATCAGCGACCTGCGTGCTGCGCGTCATGATCCGCGGGAGGATCGCGAGGAGCCAGAGTGGACTCGATAGCGAGGAGATGGCGGTAGTTCGTCGAGCGGCGAGGGTCGACAGCGGTGAAGTCATGGGCCGCATGTTGGGGTACAGCGTTTTAGACGCTCTCGGATTGCAGCTTCTTCTCAACGTGATCCTCTTTCGGCAAGCCTCCCGGTACCGCAAGCATCGCGCCGCCGCCAAGAAACTCGTCGCCGTTAACCCGAGAGAACAGAACCGCGCCGAGGGTGTCATCTTTTCGTTCTACGAGCTTCGTATCACTAGGACCGAGCTGATTACGGGCTACGAGGAGAACGCCCAGCGCATTCCGCTGCAAGGGCTCACCGCCACGGTCATAACGGGCCAAACTGTTCAAATCAGGATCGAAGGGCCAGACACGAAGTTCGTTTACCGCAACGCGTTCGACGCCGAATTCAACCTCAGGCGCGCGCAACAGTTCGCCGCCCTCCTGAACTACGAAGCGAGCCTCCAAGGTTCACCGCCGAAGAAAGTGCAGGATCAGCTGCCGACTACGTAAGGTGCCCCGCAGACTACCTGCAGTGGTTCGCGGGATGCGAAACTGATCCTCGGATTACCTCCGGACCGGAGAAGAATCAAGAACGGAAAACGATCACTGTGAAGTACTACGCAGCGGACGTGGGTCCCGCTATTGGAGCTGTTGCACGGCTTATGTTGTTACTTGGACGTGCTTTTGGTCAATATGGCTGGGAAGGAGCCCTGCCGGTCCTTTTGGTGGTCGTCGGATTAGCGTTGGCGGTGTGGTACGTAGTACGCAATCGCATGAGGAACGGAGAGGACGCACCGACTCAACAGGTGGATCCCGTCACGTCCACGATTCCCAGAGGGAAGTTGCAGCAAGCACCACTGGAGCCGCCACCGCCGAAATCCCCCAATGAAAATGGAAAGTCCTCCCCAGAGCCAACGGAACCACGGGAGTGGGGTCTAGGGCGATTGCTCTGAGGACCTCTCCTAGCACCGAACCTCGTTGGCGAGGGCACCAACTGATTCGCCTTGAACTCTTTGCCGGCGCCGGCGGCCGTGCGCCGCACCGTCGGGCAGGGGAAAGCCGGCGGCCGGTGAGAACACGGCAGTCGTTATGTAGCGCCGGCCAGTACACGACTGCACCGGGCGCCAGGCACGTCCAAGTCGTGTGTCCACCGCGGCAAATGCTGCAGGGCTGGTGCCCGACGAGCCTGGCGCCAGGCCGCAAACGATGGCCGTGCGAGCAGCTCTGCGGTGGCCGCGTCATCCATGAGCCATCGGTGCAGCGGACAAGAGCGCCGACTGCGGGCATGAAATCAACTTCCAGGCTATTTGGCGCGTGTCTAAATTGTCGAATACGGCCTCAGAAATACAAGTCAAGGCAGCCTGCCGAAACTGATGCGGTCCTAATCACGAAGTGCGAGACTTCGAGTGGCGGCGCGCCCAAGCAAGGAGGGTGGCATTCCTTCGTGAAAATTCACAACAGTGTCGATAGCCGCTATTAGCGTGGCTGCGGCCATCTCGAAGGTGTCGACCCACACCGGCAGCACCTTATCGAACATTCCTTGTTGGAGTGATGGCTGTACCCGCGTGGCGCGCCGTGCCCGAATTCGCCAAGAATCTTCCAAGCCGGTAGCCGGAGCATTTGTGTGACTGGTCGCAACCACCCGTAACAGCGACCAATCAACGCCGGCATGGCGCCTCCTGACCCCGGACATCGTCTGGAGAAAGACAAAGAACATGACGACACCCGCCCAGCCTGGCTGGTACGACGACCCAGAGAACTCGAACGCGCAACGCTATTGGGACGGTCACAACTGGACACCGCACCGGCAGCAAAAGAACACGACTCCGACCCAGCGCGACCCCGCCCCCGTGGCACCGCCGCCCCCGCCGCAGATGTCGCCCTCGCCGCCTCCGCCGGCGCCCGCTCAAACGCCACCCCCGCCACCCGGGCCTGCCGGGGGGCCGACCCCCTGGGAGCAGGTCCGACCCTATGTGAACAAGGCGCAGGACGGTGGTCGGCGGTTTTGGTCTCGCCAGCCTCGGCAACGAAAGATCATCTGGGCCGTAACTGGCGCGGTCGTTGCTATCGTCGCCGTCATCACCTTTGTTATGACTGCGCTGAGTACCTTCGGCGGCGGAGGCAGTTCATCCGGCCACAGCCACGCGTGGCAGGACGGCTACAACTCGGCACTCCACGCAGACCCCCATAACATCCCCAGCCTATACTGCCAAATATTCTCGAATACCCAAAGTGACGAGGCAGCCCGCCAAGACTGGATCAATGGCTGCCTGGCGGGCTTCCAGAAGGGTTCGCCACCACCCCGCACCGTCGTCCCTTCGCCATGATCACATCATTTGGCCTCTGCAGGTTTTGCGGTCGTCTGCGTGCTTGGACTCCGCGCCCGGCGCGGACACGAGCACCTTGGTCGGCAACTGAACACTGACCGGCGCGTGGCCTTGCGTGTTCGAGGACAACTGGTCAAAAGTCAGTCGCCGTTGACAGACTGCACCCGTGAGGAAAATTGCAGTAGCGGGACTGGGCATCGCCGGGCTGACCTTCGCACCACTGGCCACTGCTGATCCCACGCCCGGGCACGACGCGAAGGTGAACACCCAGAGGCCACGGATGCTATGCGAGATCGGCTCCGATGACGCAACGCCTGGGATCGGCCCCAATGTCGCCTGTCAGGGGAGTTTTGTCCAGGCTCCAGCGGACGACGATCAGGCCTACGTCACCGCGTCGGGCCAGTTCAGCTACCGATCCGCGAACATCGGCGTCGGCGAGAAGCACGCCCCGTTTGACATCCTCGTCCCGGGTCAGACCTACCACATCCAAGGCTGGACGGTCGTGGCGCGCGACGACGGCATCCGCTTCACCAACGACGGCACCGGCCGCGGCATGTTCGTCGGCAGCGACACCACCGTCAACCCGTTCTGATTCGTAGAAATGAAAATGGAAACGATTGCACTGGCAGGATTGGGGATCGCCGCGCTGGCCTTCGCGGCACCGGCGAGCGCCGACCTACCCGGGCTGGCCCCGTTCGTCGGCAGCTGGCACGCCCACGAGGAGGGCCCCGACATCCAGCCCAACGGTCACGGTCGCGAGACGTATTCTGACCGATCGACCTGCACGGACGCACCGATGGCTGGCTGCGGCATCGCAGGCACCGTGGACTTCACGCTGACATCGGTCTCCGGCCAAACCGCCACCGGAACCATCACCGCCGCCTCGAATCCAAAGGACCCCATAGGTGGCCCGGTGAGCATCAAGCTTGTCGGCGGTGGCCAGGGGCTTCAGCTGTCGATAGCGGGCGGGGACCAGGGCTTCGGGTTCTGCAACAGCAACGACACCACTCGCTACTACTGCGGAGCCTGACCATCAAAGAGCACCTTGAGATGGTCGGGTTAATCCCAGGCCCGGCGCCAGCTGCCAGTCCCAGGCACAGCAGTATGCCTAGGGGATGCGCCGGGCATCCATCTCCAGCGCCACATCCTCGGCGAGTTCGGCCACTGGACGGTGATCGACTAGCCTGCGGTACCGCGATGAGGACGGGCCGTAGCGATTGCCCGATGAACACTTTAGCCACCGAGGCGCCGACCGCTCCTACGCCGACGGCGCAGACCGCAAGGAACTCGCCAAGAATCTTTCAAGAGTCCTGCGGTACCTTACGCATTGTCTGCCACCACAACCGACCTCGGCGCATGATGGAGCACATTCGCCGAGAAAGGACCCACAAATGGCTCTTTCTAGAAAACGTCATTTTGTTGCCCTGGCTATTGGATCGGTTATTGGATTGGGCGCCATCATTGCAGTAAGGATCGTTTATCCAGAATTACACGCTATTTTTACTACTATCCTGTTTGTGCTTTCCGTGCTCCTGTTCAGCGGCATAGGGCGTAAGCGCCCCTGAGGAGCGCGCCGCGTTCGAGCTGCGTGACCGTATCGCTCGCGCGCCGTGCCGACAACACCGCCGACGCCGCAGAGAAGACCGACACGACTACCACGAAGGTGAGGTGTCCGCACTGCCAACATGTGCAGACGGTCCCAGTCAGCCGAGAGACATTCTCATGCGAGCAATGCAAGGCACCCATCTGAAGCGCCGTACTGCGCCCGCTAAGAGCGGCTAGCGGAACGGTAGTTACCGTAAGACTTACGGTAGGGACTTCCGACCGTACCTGTCATCAGGGCTCCAAGAATTCGCCAAGGGCTGGGCTCGAACATACGGAGCATGAAAATCAAAACTGCGGTACTTGCGGCCCTGGTCGCGCTGGTGGCGGGTTGCGGCTCGTCGTCGGCGGCAACTCAGCCGACGCCGCCGACGCCCATCGAGCAGGGCCAGCCATTCCTGCCGGTGTTACTCGCGCAGCTGCGGGACCAGGCCCCGCCCGACAACGCCTGCCATCCAAAAACGTTGGCGGACATGATGATTCCGTGTGATAAGCCATGAGCGAGTTTGTCTGCCACACCGATGGGGTGAACGCAGACCGCAAGGAACTCGACAAGGATCTTTCAAAGACCGGTACTACAAGCACCGCGCCGCCGCCAAGAAAGTCGTGAGCTTTGACCCGAAAAAACAGAACCGCGCGGAGGGTGTCCTCTTTTCGTTCTACGAGCTTCGTATCACTAGGACCGAGCTGATCAGGGGCTACGAGGAGAACGCCCAGCGCATTCCGCTGCAAGGGCTCACCGCCACGGTCGTGACGGGCCAAACTGTTCAGATCAGGATCGAAGGACCAGACACGAAGTTCGTTTACCGCAACGCGTTTGACGCCGAGTTCAACCTCAGGCGCGCGCAGCAGTTCGCCGCCCTCCTGAACCACGAAGCGAGCCTCCTGGGTGCACCGCCGAAGAAAGTGCAGGAGTAGCTGCCGACTACGTACCGGCAATACGAATGAGCCGCCGGAGTCTGAGGGGGTTCGTCGTGTTGATCGTCGCGGGCCAGGCCGCTGTCATCGGATGGGTGGTGCTGGCGGCAGTGGTTGTGCTGTCAATGGATTCCAAGAATCTTGCAAGAAATCACGCGTAAATCTCGTAATGTCGGGCAGCAATGACCGATATAACGAAACCCCGAGCGGCTCCGTGGATTGGTGTTTGGTCAAGTTGCCGCGATCTTAGGTTCTGAGCTCAACGCTCGACAGGAAGGCATCGCATGACCGATGTGAAGCTCATCCCGCTCGAAGTACTGCTGGGCCACCCAGAACGGGCGGCGGCACAGATCTCGCCGGACGGCAAGCGGTTGTCGTATATCGCACCACTTGAGGGTGTGCTCAACGTGTTCATCGGTGAGGCCGGGACGGGAAGCGAGCGCCCGGTGACCCACGACACGGCCCGCGGGATCCAGGGCTACCTATGGGCGCACGACAACCGCCACCTCATGTATGTGCGAGATAAGGACGGAAGCGAGAACTTCCGCCTCTACGACGTCGACTTGGAGACGGGAGTAGAGCGCGACCTTACTCCGATGGACGATGTGCAATGCCGGCTCATCGCCCACCAAAAGCGATTTCCGAACGATGTGCTCATCGGCTTGAACCAGGACAATCCGCAACTGCACGACGTGTACCACTTGGACCTGACGACCGGAAAGCTGAAGAAGATCGTTGAGAACCCGGGCTTTCTCGGCTGGGTGGTCGACGACGACCTGCAGGTCCGCGGCGCGGTCGCGACGACGCCCGATGGCGGCCGGGTGATCCTGGTGCGCGACGACGACGCGTCCGACTGGCGGCCGCTGCTGGAGGCATCGCCGGAGGATGCGGAATCGACGGGGCCCGTTGGGTTCACGAAGGACGGTAAGGGCATGTACATCCAGTCATCAGTCGACTCGAACACCGGACGACTGGTGAAGATTGACATCGCGACCGGTGCCGTCGAGGTGATCGCCGAGGATCCAACCTACGACATCGCAGGGGTGATCATGAACCCCGACACGCGCGCGATCCAAGGCGTTGCGGTGTACCGCGATCGCCTGGAGTACAGCATCTTCGACGACTTGATCCGCGGCGACGTCGAAGCGCTCCAGCGGCTCAGTGCGGGCGAATTGATCGTCAGCGACCGAGACCACGACGACACAACCTGGCTGGTGGCGTTCGATGACGACTCCGGACCCGTGAAGTTCTATCGATGGGATCGCCATGCCAAGACTGCGACGTTCCTGTTCGACCACCGGCCGGAGCTCAACGACTACCCGCTGGTGCCGATGGAGCCTTTCACCTTTACGGCGCGGGACGGGCTGACGATCCACGGCTACCTATCCGTTCCCGCCGGCGTCGAACGCACCAACCTGCCGGCGGTCCTCGTCGTTCATGGCGGCCCGTGGACTCGGGACGGCTGGGGATTGGATCCCGAGGCGCAGTGGCTCGCGAACCGCGGCTACGTGTGCGTGCATGTGAATTTCCGCGGCTCCAGCGGCTACGGCAAGGACTTCCTGAACGCCGGTGACCGTGAGTGGGGCGCCAAAATGCATGACGACCTGCTCGACGCCATCAATCACCTTGTCGCGCAAGGCATTGTCGACAGTGAGCGCGTGGCCATCTATGGCGGATCATACGGCGGGTACGCCGCGCTGATCGGTGCGACGTTTACCCCTGACGTCTTCAAGTGCGCGATATCGATGGTCGGCCCGTCCAACCTGAACACGTTCCTCGAGTCGTTTCCCGAGTACTGGAAGCCGCTGATCGAGATGTGGCACAAGCGGGTCGGTGAGAACAGGGACTTCCTGTGGTCGCGTTCGCCGCTGTCGAGAGTCGACGACATCAGGATCCCCATCCTCATCGCCCAAGGCGAGAACGATCCACGCGTGAAGCGGGCAGAGTCAGAGCAAATCGTTGCGGCCATGACGGAGCGTGGGATTGATCATGAGTACGTGATGTACGAGAACGAGGGTCACGGATTGGTCAAGCCCGAGAACCGTCTCGACTTCTACCACCGGGCCGACCGGTTCCTCGCCAAACACCTCGGGGGCAGGACGGAGTGAACTGACGTGCCAGGCAACCGGTTCCGGCCCCTTGATAACTAACCCGGCATTATCGCTCCGCCCTCCTGTGCGGTGCCGTCAGGGGCACGAAAACGAGCCGCTGAGAGCCACGGAGATGCACGTAACCCCGGGGTTTCAATCCCGAGGTCGCTCAAGCCCGTTCGGACTCGTCGCAGACCAATCCGGTTTGTGCCGCAAGAATCCTGCAACGCATCTGCCGCAAACTGCCCATGACCCACCGCGTATTGCGGTAAAAATCGAAATAGGCCAAGAAACGAGGGCGACATGGCAGAAGTGACCGACCCGAGTGGCGTGCGGTGGTCAGTGCGGCGCCGCCGATGGTATGACCTGTCCGATTACCCCAGCAGCGGCGACGACTTCGGGTTGATCTTCTTATTGCTCGCCGGAGGGTGGTGGCCCTTCTGGTTCATTGCGCATTGGCTCGGCTTGCGGTGGCGGATCGTCATCGAGCGCGACGGCGAAGAGGTGGACGAAGAGTGGGTACGCGGCTGGCGTAAGTCGGGGCGGCGCATCCAGGAGATCACTGAATCGGCGACCGCAGGGACGCTGCAGCAATCCCTCACCGTGCCGCCCGCCGCCGAAGGGCCGTAACCGCCGAAATCGACTCCGGGACATGGACGACTGGCAAGACCATGATCAGCGCATCCGCTCTAACACCGTCAGTGTGACAACGTCGGCGCAGGAGTCATGGCCTGTCGCAGTTTCTGCACCGTTTGGAGTAGGTCACGACGCCACTCGCAACGGCTAAGGGTGCGCCGCACCAGTCTGCAGTTGGACCGCATCGATGACCGGATGCGAACAGTGATCCTGTAACGACACGCCGTTATTTGGCACGGCACCAGCCTGCGCGTGACCTCCATTGGGTAAAGGTGTCTCCGCAAGCCGGCCGGCCTTACCGGCGATTCGCTGCGGAAAACAGGACGGCGCAATTGGCGACCGCATAATCTGTGCGCACCGGTCCCATCGGCGATCGATGCCAGCCCCCGCTCGGCGAGACGGTCGTACCGAAGAGAGGCGCGTCATGGCGAACGTGGTTGCGGCCCACGACGAACATCCCCAACGCGACACCGAGGCGTCAGGGGGCCGGCGCACCAGGGTTGCCATCAGACGTCATCGCACTGGTGCGTCGCACGCCCTGCTCACTCGGCGCCGAGCGCCGTCATCGACGGCTGTGTTGCTGGTGGCCGCATTCGGCGCGTTCCTCGCTTTCCTCGACTCCACGATCGTCAACATCGCCTTTCCGGCGATCCAGAGATACTTCCACGGAGATAGCATCAGCAGCCTGTCCTGGGTCCTCAACGCCTACAACATCATTTTCGGGGCGTTCCTGGTGGCAGCCGGCAGGTTTGCGGACCTGCTCGGGCGTAAGCGGATGTTCATCTACGGCGTTTTCCTGTTCACGGTTGCGTCAGTACTGTGCGCCGTCGCGGGCACTCTGGAGCAATTAGTTGCTTTCCGCGTGCTGCAGGGCATCGGCGCCGCGGTACTGGTGCCGGCATCACTTGCGCTCGTGGTGGAACGCTTCGACGCCGCGCACCGCGCGCATGGGGTGGCCCTGTGGGGCGCTGCAGCGGCCCTCGCTTCTGGCCTGGGCCCACCGATCGGCGGTGCTCTTGTGCAGGCATCCAGCTGGCGGTGGGTGTTCCTGGTGAACCTTCCGCTCGGGATCGTCGGTATATTCGCGGCCCGGCGCACGCTGGTCGAGAGTCGCGCCCCGGGCCGACGACGGGTGCCCGACTTGCGTGGCGCGGCCCTGCTCGCCGTCGCGCTGGGGCTTTTGACGCTCGGATTGATCAAGGGTCCGGACTGGGGTTGGACGAGCGTGGCGACCATCGGTTCGCTCGCGGCCGCGGCAGTCACCATGGCCGGATTTGTGTTGAGCTCGCGGTTACACCCGACACCGTTGGTCGAGCCCGGGTTTCTACGCATTCGGTCGTTCGTAGCCGGCACCGCGCTCACGGTGGTCGCCAGCGCCGGCTTCTACAGCTACCTGCTTACCCATGTGCTGTTTCTGAACTACGTCTGGGGCTACACGCTGCTGCAGGCGGGCCTTGCGATCGCCCCTGCAGCGTTAGTCGCCGCTGTCGTCGCGTCGGTGCTGGGCCGCATAGCCGATCGGCGCGGTTACCGCATAATCATTGTCGTAGGCGCGCTGATCTGGGCGGGCAGCCTCCTCTGGTACATCGAGCGAGTCGGGTCCAAGCCCGACTTCCTCGGCGCGTGGCTGCCGGGACAAATACTGCAGGGGCTCGGAGTCGGCGCGACATTGCCGATACTTGGCGGTGCCGCCCTGGCTGGGCTGGCCGCGGGTAGCAGCTACGCCACCGCGTCGGCGGTCGTCAGCAGTGCCCGCCAAATCGGCGCCGTGATCGGCGTCGCGGTCTTGGTGATTCTGATCGGAACGCCTGCCCGCGGCGCAGCCGAAGAGGCGCTGCGGCGAGGCTGGGCGATGTCGGCGATCTGCTTTGTGGCGGTCGCGATCACGGGCCTGGCAGTGGGCCGTACCCGCCGCGGCCATCCCGTGGTGGTGGAACCCGAGCCTGTGGCCGAGGCCGGCCCCGCCGAATCGGCATCGGCGCCCCCGCTGGTGGTCGTGCCGGCCGCACCCTCACCGCCGGCTTCCCGCGACGGCGACCTCCGTGCTTTGCCGCTGTTCGCCGAGCTCGACGCCGCAGCGCTGAACGAGCTGCACGACCTTGCTGAGCAGATCGAACTGGAGGCCGGTTCGTATCTCTTCCACCAGGGCGAGGCCTCCGACGCTGTTTATGTAGTACGGAACGGCCGCTTGCAAGCGATACAGAACGACATCGTCGTACGCGAACTCGGTCGCGGCGACGTGATCGGCGAACTCGGGCTGCTGATCGATGCGCCCCGTTCCGCGTCGATTCGCGCCGTGCGCGACTCGAAGCTGGTACGACTCACCATGGCGCACTTCGACAAGATCGCCAACGCAGGGGTGCTTAAAGCACTGAACCGCAGCCTGGCCGCGCGGCTGCACCAGCTGCCCCCGCCCCCGCATCCGCCGGCGCCCGGAGTGGTGATCGCCATCGTCGGTACCGACCTGGACGCGCCCGTGTCAGCGGTGGCCGCCGAACTCATCAAGGCGCTGTCGGCACGGCTACGCACCATAGACCCTGGGCGTATCGATCGCGATGGGCTGGAACGCGCCGAACGGGCAGCCGACAAGGTGGTGCTGCACGCGAAGGCCGATGACCCAGAATGGCGGGACTTCTGCTTGCGCGTCGCCGACCGCGTCGTGCTGGTCGCCGGTAACCCGGCACCGCCGACACAGCCGCTGCCGCCGCGCGCGCCGGGCGCCGACCTGGTGTTGGCGGGACCGCCCGCGAGCCGGGATCACCGGCGCGCGTGGGAAGAATTGATCACGCCACGGTCGGTGCATGCGGTCCGCACCGATGCCTTGGCCGACGACCTACGCCCGCTCGCCGCACGTGTCGCCGGCGTCTCTTTCGGGCTGGTACTTGGCGGTGGGGGTGCACGCGCACTCTGCCACCTTGGGGTTCTCGAGGAATTGGAGGCGGCCGGGATCACAATCGACCGGTTCGCCGGCGCCAGCATGGGAGCCATAATCGCGGCGCTTTCAGCCACCGGTATGGACGCGGCCGGTACTGACGCGCACATCTACGAATACTTCATCCGCAACAACCCGATCGGCGACTACACCCTGCCTCGGACTGGGCTTATCCGCGGTCAGCGCACGATGACCGCCCTACGTAGCGCCTACGGAGGGACGTTAGTGGAGGAGCTGCCTAAGCAGTTCCGCTGCGTCAGCGTCGATTTGCTTGCCCGACGGGCCGTCGTGCACCGCCGAGGCCCGCTCGCCGAGGTCGTCGGCTGTTCCCTACGGCTACCCGGGGTATACGCGCCAAAAATCTATGACGGTACCTTGCACGTTGACGGTGGAGTGCTGAACAACCTGCCCGTCGACACGTTAGCCGATCAGGAAGGCCCACTAATCGCGGTGAGCATCATCTCCACCGCCGAGCCCGACCCCGATTCTCGGACACGAGGCGTGCGGGTCCCGCGAGTGCCCGGCATCGTCGACACCCTCATGCGCACGATCACCATCGGCAGTGGCATGGCGTCGGCCGCGGCGATGGCGCAGGCCGATGTCGTCATCCAGCCCAACACCAGTAGCATCGGATTCTTGGAATTTCATCAGATCGACCGCGCCCGCGAGGCGGGCCGTATCGCGGCTCGCGCGGCGCTACCGCAAATCATGAAACTGCAGAGCCTGGCCGTCAGACACGGTGTATGACAGTAAATTCCCGAATCCCATTGTAGGGCCTACGATTTCGCGAGCCGCGGCGAAGGCCTGTTGGGCCTAGTGAACACCGCAGTGCCAAACCTGTAGAACCTCCGCCCCCGATCGCCAGCCCTACTGGGATCCCGGTGCGGCGAACAGACGAGCCTCTTTCCGCGGCGGCGTAGCGACACCGACCGAAACGGCGTTATGGGCTTGGGTCGAAATCGCCTTTCAGGTCTCCGCTGGCCCCTTTCGCGAAGTCGTCGGTTTCCTCTGGGCGGGTTGTTGTGGTGGTCTTGCGGGCGATTACCGGGAAGATGGTCTCCCGACCGCTTCGGCCTTTAATCTCGACAAGTTCGCTTTCGCCCCAAACGAATTGGTCTGCCGCTTCGCGGCGCACACTGCTGGTCGCCACCACTGCTGCTCGCCCTTGGCGGCCGGCGAGCCCAGACAATCGAAACGCCACGTTGGTAGCATCGCCGATCACCGCGTCGACCGACCTGGTCATAGCAGCCAGTGCAGCCATGCCATGCACCACACCCCATCCCATGTGGATCGGCGCACCGTCCGGGCCGCGCAATGGCAGTTCGGACCCGCGCTCCTCGACGAGCCGATTCGCCGCGAGCGCGAACTCGATCGCCAGCGCGGCGGCGTTGGGGAATCTGCGCATCTCCCACACCGCGAACAGCGCATCGCCGGCGTAGTAATTCAACGTCCCATGATGGGCACGCAGCACATCGCCGAGCTGATGCCACAGCGTGTGCAGGCTACGCGCCATGATTCCCTCATCGGTCACCTGCGAGATCGTCGAGTAATTGACGATGTCGCCGACCACCATCACCATGGGGGTCATGTCGAACCGGGCCCGCGTGGGCTTCGCCGCGACCCGTTTGACAGCGGTGAACCGCCGCGAGCGGAAGATCAGTACCACATCGCCGATCCGGATCTCATCGCCCGGTTTGATCGGTAGCAACACCGCGCGTTCTATCCGTACATCGTTGACCCTGGTTCCGTTGCTGCTGGTGTCGATGACGAACGCCTGGTCGGCGGCGGTGTCCAGCCGGATTTCCAGATGGGTGCGCGAGATCTCGGGATCGTCGATCACCAGCCTGCGGGACTCGCTGATGCCCGCGCATTCGCGGCCGACGAACAGCTGATCAAAGATCGGCACGCTGCGTTCGAGTCCGTCATCGCCCACCACCACCAGGTGGGCCGGCGGCTCGTCGGACCGCCCACCCGGCACCTTCGCCACGACCGCCATCCATGCCTCGCTGTTAGCCGTCGCCGCGCTCATGCGATTGGTTGCGTACACCACCAAAGACAGCCCACGACATACTGAACTCGTTGTACGACAACGGTTTTCCATCGTCACGACGTGTTCGATGATCCGCTGCGGTCACGACTGTCCTTCGTAGCTGACGACTGATGACGGTGCAGACAATACAGCCTGGTCGCGCTTCAGTGGAATACGTAAGTTGACATACCGTCATTCCGGGAAAGAGAGGTCCGCCGTCCGCGCGTGGGTGCGCCGCTCGCACATCACAGCCAACAGGCCCAACCCCGGCGCACAGCGTTCGCCGGGGTTGGGTGAGTCCTGGCTTCACCGATTGGTCGGGCGGCGTCACAATGGGACACTGAATTCGGCGACGACCCGGAGGTTTGGAGCGTGATGACCGGAACTCGACTTAGGTTCGGTCTTTTGGGACCGTTGCTGGTGACCGCGACCGACACGCCCGTGGCATTGGGCACACCGAAACAGCGGGCAGTGTTCGCGATGCTGTTGATCAACCGTAATCGCGCGGTCGGCACGGAGTCCTTGATCGACGCCACCTGGGATCAATCGCCAGTGCCGGCAGCACGTACCAGCATCCACGCCTATGTGTCCCACCTACGCCGACTGCTCGGCGCCGCGGGCGTAGACCCCAATAAGGTGTTAGCCAGCGCACCGTCGGGGTATCGCCTCAGCGTCGCTGACGGCGACTGCGATCTGGACCGCTTCATCACCGACAAGACCGCCGGAATGCGTGCTGCCGCTGCGGGACGCTTCGAACAGGCCAGCAGCCAGCTGTCGGCCGCGCTGGACGAATGGCGCGGGCCGGTACTGGATGATTTACGCAACTTTGCGTTCGTAGAGGCGTTCGCCACCGCGCTGGCAGAAGACTATATGTTGGTCCGTATCACCCGCGCGGAAGCCGAAATCGCATGCGGACGAGCCAAAGCCATTATCGCTGAACTCGAAGTGCTTGCCGCCCAGCATCCCTACCACGAACCGCTGTGGGCGCAGCTGATGACTGCCTACTACGTTGCTGAACGCCAGTCCGACGCGCTCGAGGCCTATCGGCGACTAAAAGCGACGCTGGCCGAGGATCTGGGCATCGACCCGGCTCCCACGGTGCGGGAATTGCACACGCGAATCCTGCGCGGAGAGCGCCTGGACACCAAGCAGTCCGCCAAAACCACCGCGGCCGGCGCAATGGCGGTCGCACACACGGCTTCCACCCGCAACTTTGTTGTCGCCAGGTTACGCGGCGCAGAACGGTGCTATCCGCTCCAAGCGGCGATCACCCGGATAGGGCGCCTCCCAGACAACGACATCGTCCTGGACGCCGACGACGTCAGCAGACACCACGCCGTAATCATCGATACCGGAGGCAGTTTCGTGATTAGCGATTTGCGGTCGGCCAACGGCGTGCAAGTACAACAGCAGCCGCTCCGTCCCAGCGCCACCCTCGCCGATGGTGACCACATCAGCATCTGCGGCCACGAGTTCACCTTCGAGATCCAACGAATCTGAGATGGCATCGGACGTGCGACTGGCAGAACCCCAGGGATGCTGCAGCTACTAAGTCACCGACTAGCGCAACAATCGGGTGCTGAAACTGGGGCTGGGGGTGATGGCCCGGCCTGCAAGGGGGCCTGGCGACGCGCGCCTCAGTCTCGTAGCGTGCGCCCTTGCGGGTCGGGAACCTTGCCCATGAGGATCATGATTCCGTCAATCAACGGCCAAAACGCGCCTACGCCGCAGGTACAAACGGTCACCGCGATCTGGAGCAGGGCAATGTTCGTGTAGCCGAGATAGAAGCGCCCCACAGCGAAAGTGGACAGGAAAATCTGCAGTAATCCAGCCACCAGCTTGCTCTTATCCGAAAGCGGGCGCCCGTACGCGTCTACGCCGTAGCCTGTGGCACCATACGGTGCGACCGCCGAGGTTGTGCCAGAGCCATCTGTGTGCCATTGCTGGCCATCCCAATACATCTGGCTTGGCTTGCCGCTCGGGTCCGGGTACCAGCCAGCCGCCGGTTGTTCGCTCGTCATGTTGTTGCCCTCCCTGCTGAAGGTGTCCGGGCACGTTGCCCAGAGTCTGTGGGTGCCATGATCGGATGGGCGGTTACGGTTATCGGCCGCTCCGGTCGATCGTGGCAAGGTTGATGTATACGCCTTGGAAGATTCTTGAAAGACAGGTTCGACGGGGTGCGGACGCGTTCTTTGCGCCCTCCGTCCGTTGCCGGCCCGCCTGTGCCACCCGGGAATTCACAACCGGTGCACGCCGACGCATCGATCCCGATAGCTCCACCGTGTTAGGCCGCGCCACCTCGGGGCGGCATCTGAGGTAGTGCGCGGCGCTGGTAACACCATGGCGTTTGGGGGTTTTCAGACGGTCACTGTGCCAGAAAGGATTTCGCCAGTTTCAACACCCGGTTGTTGCCACTGTCGACGACGTACAGGTTGCCCTGGTTGTCCAACGCCACACCGCGCGGATTGTTGAGGCCGACGAAAGGCAGGATGGACTGGGTGGTGACCTGCGTGTTGGGGTCCGTCTTCAGTTTCAGGACTCGGTTGTTACCGCTGTCGGTGACATAGACGGTGCCGGCGACGTATGGGTCTACAACCACACCGTGCGGGCTGTTGAGGCCGGTGAACGGCAGCACTCCCGACCGCTGGGGCCCGTTGTCCTGTGCCGCGGCATGCACCACCCGATTGTTGCCGGTGTCGGCGACGTAGATGTCGAACCATCCTCTATTCACTACCGCCACACCATCGGGGTTCTTGAGGCCGGTGAAGGGCACCACGGCCGGCGCGTTGGTCCCTGGACTCCAGGTCAGCACCCGATTGTTGCCGCTGTCGACGACGAAATAGCTGCCTGAGTACATCAACGCACCCTGGGGGCCCTGCAGGCCAGTAAAGGGACCCATCCACTCGGTGCTCGAGGCGGACTGCCAGGGAGGGGTCGGGGTGGACTGGGGGGTTTTGGCCCAGAGCACCCGGTTGTTGTTGGCGTCGGTGACGTACAGGTTGCCGGAGCCGTCCTCCGACACAGCAACGGGATTGTTGAGGCCGGTGAACGGCGGCACGGTCTGCGTGTACGAGTTTGCAGCCAGTTTCACCACCCGATTGTTGCCACCGTCGGTGACGTAGACAGCGCCGGCGAGGTCCACCGCGACACCGACGGGCCGATCCAGGCCGGTGAAGGGCAGCACCACGGCAGACCCCGCTGCTGTGCTGGATTGCGAGGGTTGCCCCGAACCCGGGGTGCCAGTCGTCGCCGCCGTCGCGGTCGTCGTCGCTGTCGCGCCAGCTCCGGGATTAGTCGCTGGCGCGCTACCACCGGGGTTAGTGGTGCCCTTACTCGCGCAGCCGGCTGTCATCACCCCAATAGCAATGATCGCGACAGCGCCGGACACGCACATCAGATGACGCCCACAACGAGATTTCATGAGGGCACCTTATTCCGTCGTGGTCCTGCTGTCAGCTTTACGGCGCGATCCACCATGGTGCGCCCTTTGCGCGCACTCGATCCTGCGGACAGCGAACGCGGACTCAGCCGACGGGATTCTTACCGGCAGAGTCGTCCAGCGTTGAAGGTTAGTGAAATATATTGCAGGGTAGGGCATATCGCTGCGGTCCCGGTGTGTTCACGTCTTCAACCATGCTACGACGCCTCTGGGGGCTATGCGGTGACCCGCAGGCCATACTTCCCGCGTGGATTATTCGCTGCGCCCTTGGGATTCATGACATTACCTGCAACTCACGGTTTGTGGGCGCTAGCCTGAGCGCGCCTAGTAGGCTTGCTTCGGTATCCGTGATCGGTGTCTCCAGAGCAGGACGACCCCTGCAACCATGGCGACCACCGCTGCCATGTACAAAATCATCCCAGGCCCCATCGAAACGTGGACAAGACCCTTAAGTGCTTGCATTTCCTCATCAGTTAGGTCTTTGCCGGCTTCTTTTAGCTCCGAGAGACCGTTCGCGTAATCCCAAAAGCCAACGATGAGACCGACACCTAGGATGCCGATCACCACCGTGAGACCGATGAGGCGGCTAGCCGGCATCTGGGACCCGGAAATGGAAGGCCAAGCCAAGAACGCCGCCGCTGCGATCACAGCGAGAACAACGACGACCCATACACCCTGGAACGGACTGACGTCCTCGTTGAAATTGGTCCCTTCTATGGTCGCGCTGACCGACACCCATGTGAGGAACGTCGAGATGGCAGCGACGACGAATCCGCCGTAGAGAAGCCAGGCCGGGATCGAGAGTTTCGCCGCGAAAGCCTTGGCATTCGCGAGTCCATCAGACGCCATTTGAGCACCGGCGCCTTGAGTTTGGGGAGGCGAAGAGGGCCATGCTTGCGAAGGCGGAGGCGGCAGATGCGGCGGCCCCACGATTGGCGGGGGCGGAGGCGGAGGGGGCTGTTGTGGCGGGTGCATGGGAGGCGGCGGGGGAGGCGACACGTTAGGCGGAGGCGGGGGTGCCGTGACCCGAGTCGGCGGGGCAGCAGGCGGCGGCAGATTGGGCGGCGGTTGTTGCTGCTGCGGCGGCATGACCGGTGGTCGTGCGGCATGCGCGGCCGGCTTTCGCCTACGGTGCGGTGTCCAGTCTCGACCGTCCCAGTGACGCTGCGCGTTTGAATCTTGTGGGTCGTCGTACCAGCCGGGCTGGTTGGGTGTCGTCATGAATAGAACCTCCCAATCCACTGAACTGCATACGTCGAGGCGAAAATGGAGAACAGCCGGGCGTCAATGTCGCTGACGTGTGGGTAATTATGGTCGGCACCGCAGCGATCGGCAAGGAGCGCTTGGTTTGTTTGCGCCGCTCCGGGAGGTACCCCGCGTTGCTTTGGTAATCTTTCGCGGTGCACGATCCGGTCCCGCGCTGTGTGTCTGGCAAGACGCGGTCCTTTTCGAGATGTGGGCTTTTCTAGACATGCCCGTGTCGCCTGGCCGTTCAGCTACCCATCGCATCGTCGGAGGGTCGCTGCAAACGCCCATTTTCGTGACGAACGACCATGAGCGGCCATCAGCTGGCATTGCTGAAAGTTCAATGTCATGTCCCGCTTTGCCGATACTCAGGTCTTCGTGAAGCCGTGACTGCTCGCGTAAGACACACTCGAGCCGGCGCGCATACCGGTAGACGACGTCGAGACGTTGGGCCGAGAGGGCCCAGGAATTTCGGCGTTCTCGTTTGGGTGATCTTCGGTGTGGTTGTTGTCGTAGCCGTGATCGCAGCTGTCAAGGTGAGTGGCATCGCTTCGGACCACCATCCCGCCGGCGCTGCTGAGACTCCGGTAAAGCCGATCCCCACCCAAGGCAGCACCCCGCAGGTTCCTCCCCAAGCGGGCAGCGTTCCATCGACTGGGCCCGATATTGCCGCGCTGCGTGACGCCTTTGCCCAGCTGCAAAGTCGTATCGCCGGTACGATCGGAATCGCGATCGCCCCGGCCGGCAGCGGGGCTTCTCCAATTGCAATGGGGCAATGGATGATTGGGCCTGCCTGGTCCACCATCAAGGTTCCCTTAGTCACCGCCGCACTGCGTGACGAAGACTCGCCTGCGCCCACAGATGAAATGCGGGCCGCCATCACCGGGTCGGACAACGCGGCAGCCGAATCGATTTGGGACGGCTTGGGCGATCCCGTCACCGCGGCTCACCGGGTTGAACAAGTTCTCATCGAAGCGGGCGACCCGACAACGGTGCAGTCGCAAAGGGTTCGCCCCCCGTTCACCGCTTTTGGGCAAACGCATTGGTCCTTGGTTGATCAAACACGCTTCGCCGCCTTCGCGGCATGCGACGAGCGGGATAAGCCGGTGCGCACGCTGATGGGCGAAATTCAGCAAGACCAACGCTGGGGGTTGGGAGTCATCCCCAACACCGAATTCAAGGGCGGCTGGGGGCCAAATGAGGCGGGAAACTACCTGGTTCGACAGTTCGGCTTCGTCACTAACCCGTCGTCCGGTGCGGTCAGTATCGTTGCGGTGGCCGTGGAACCCGCATCGGGATCGTTCGCCGACGGGACCGCGGATCTCACCAAAATGGGCAACTGGCTGAACGAGCACATCGCGATGCTGCCCGCTGGCCAATGCGGTCGCTGAGGCGACCACCGTGATCTGCATCTGAACCGTTACCTCACCCGTTCCACCAACGTGCCCGCCGTTCACTCGGGCGGCGTCCGATCGGCCGGGTTTGCGGTGTCGCGGATTCGATGCCGGGGTCTGGTCGGTCGATGGTGCCAGCACGAACGTATTCGGGCGTTTGGTGCCTGGCGGTGAACAGCGTCTACGTTTTGAGCGAATGCAACGGAAACGCCAGTGGTGCCCGAATGGGGCAGTACACTTTGGCGGCCAGGCTACGCGGTCGTGGTGGCCGACCCAATCATTCGGCCGGAGTGGGTGTCCTGTGACGGAGCCTAAAGGATCAATTCTTCTCGTCTATTTCGTTGCCGACGAATCCGGCTCGATGGGACGCAATATCGGCGAACTCAACGAGGGCCTGGCCTCGCTGCACGACGCTTTGCAGCGGGAGTCGTTCGCCGCGGCCAAGGCGGTAGTGGGTGGGGTTTCTGAATCCGAGGGCGTTGCGGAGTAGTGCTTCTCGGCGTGCCCGCGACCGCTGCGGCGTCCCCGTCAATATCGGGCCGTAGGCCACGAGGAAGTGCGTTGCCACGCCGCCCCGGCTCGCGTCGTTGATCAGGCAACACCGGTCGCCGCAGGCATTTCGCCAAGAATCCTCCAAGGCCTTCGTCGCAACCTACTCTTTAGAGTTACTGCTACCGGCAGTCTCGAGCGAAGGGTTGCGACGCCATGAACGCAGTACCCAGGATCGTCGTCAACGCGGCCGCGGCAAGGATCTACGCATGACGACGCCCGATCAGCCGGGTTGGTACGACGACCCACAAGACCCGAACGCGCAGCGTTACTGGGACGGTCAGGACTGGACACCACACCGCCAGCGAAAGATGACTTCGCGGTCCGCGCGGCAGTCCGCCACATCCGCGCCGCAGCAGCCTGCGGCCCCGCCCAATCTGCCCCCGTCCCCGAGTGGGGCGACTCCGCAGGATCAGCTACCCCGCGTGGCACAGCGTCAACGGTTCTGGTCGGGCCTGTCCGGCCGACAGAAAATCATCGTTGTGGCGGTGATCGTCGTCATGGCCGTTATCATCGTGCCGGTCTTTGCGTTCAGTCATGGGGCTCACCGGTCGCCGTCTCCGGCTGGCCCGTCGCGGTCCCCGGCAGGTCAGTCGGCGCCCCAGCCTGGCCAGTCCCCGTCTCCGTCTGGCCAGGCTGGCTCTCACAGCGGCTCCCCGTTCTACCAATTGGGCTATCAGAGTGGCACTTCCGGTTGGGCACGCAGCAACTACGCTCCGAACTATTACTCCAACACCGGCGCCACCGTCGCTGAGATGGAACGCGACGCCTGTAGCGAGAGCTGGGAGCACGATCCCAACCTTCCCGCGGAGGCCAAGCTGGATCCGAGCATAGGTGGAAGTTTCTCTCCGGAAAATCAAGACGGCTATCTGAAAGGGTGCCAGGACGCCTTCCGCGATCATCCGCCCAAACCGCCCTCATGGGATCCCCACCGCCGGTAACTGCTGCAGACTGCAGCGGGCAAACTCTCCCTCCGCGCGGGGACGCGGGTGCGGCGATCTCAGGGTTTCTTACCTCGCTGACGCAGTCGGTGATCAGCTCCGGGCAAGCCCTGGCATCCGGCTCCGCAGAGCTGCAGTTCGAAAAACCCGAAGGCTTTACCTTGGCCATGGATGTGGTCTAGCCCCGCCCTGCCCATCGTGTCGCTCAAGATCGTGACGCAATAGCGCGGGCCCGCCTTCGTCAACCCCAAGATGTGTCTCAAGACCTGATATCGCAATATTTCGGTCACCGATGGCAATCGGCTGCGCACAAACCAGCCAAGCGGTATCGTGCTTGCAGCTTGGGCGGCTTTCGCTCTAGGAGATTTGAATGCAGGGCAGGCCCCTCGACCCCTACCGCGCTGCGAACTTGCTCGACCGCGGCGAAAAGAGCCAGGCGCTGTGTCCGACGATGAGCAACTTTATTGGCGATTACGCCGAGAAAGTCCACGGGGCGCCATCATTGAACAATCCGCACTTCCGCGCCGAAAGCATTGCGGCGGACAGTTCCACATGGTCTGGTCGCCAGTCCGGCACCGCTCACCGCGGCGCCGCAAGAATCTTCCAAGGCCTTTGCGTCAACGTTGCCATGACTTCAACAGCCGCTGCGGTGCGCAACTCACGCATCACGGCTGCCGACACTGTCCGAGGGAAAAGAACATGACGGCTGAACCGCGGGACCCCGACCGGTACCCGGACTCTAGCGGCACCGCCGGCCAGACCCATCACACCAGTGGCCCGACGATAGCGGCCGGGAGCGGCTGGGCCCGCTTCATCAGCGACACTTGCGGTCACGGCATGGCCATCGCCGGTCCGAACTTTGACTCGTTCCGGCAAAAGGAGGCGCGTGGCGTGGGAGGTCCGCGATGACACGACAGGTGATCGAACGCGAGAAGCTGGGTGCGCTCAGCAAGATCGGTCAGGGCGGCCAGGGCGTGGTTTATTGTGCCCCGAGGGTCAAGACCAAGTTCGCCGACTCGATGGTCT
>Ga0306924_10001262_pt1 | contig 22994 bp, 19 predicted proteins | sample sta12Can44000111_FD_203756 | JGI IMG/M metagenome (GOLD analysis project Ga0306924, IMG submission 203756) | Lab enrichment of tropical soil microbial communities from Luquillo Experimental Forest, Puerto Rico - statanox.12C.anox.44.000.111 (v2)... | ecosystem: Environmental > Terrestrial >...
GAAAATGTTCCACTACGCTATTGGGCCTACTCTAGAAATTCACCCACCCAGCCGAAACAAATCAATCAGTTACTAAGTCCATCCCCTCGCCAACTGTTCAAGTTGGGTCTTACGAAGTCGCCGTGAGCCACGCTTGCGCAAAGGCTTCGGGAGCATCCGGTCCCAGGCGAGCGACGCCTCGGCGGGTCGGTTAAAGGGGGACAGGCCGATTAATTTCGCGCCCTCCAATCGAATTTCGACTTCCAGCCCGGGGGAAAATCGTGTGAGCATTCGGGGTTGGCGCGCTGGTAAAGGTCGATGAGCGCCTCGCGGTCCTCCGGTGCCCATTGATCGAGCGGCAGGATAGCGGAGCAGTCGCGCTCGCCTGCAATCCAGCCGTATTTCTCAAACAGTCGGTATCCGATTTCGAGGCGATACGCGTTCAGCGCGTTGCAGTAGTTTGGTATCGCGATGTATGAATATTTCATCGCGTAGTCATGAAAGGCTCCCGCGAAGGCCCGTTCAAGCTCCTGTCGCTCGCGTCTTGCCTCATCGGTTTCCCTGTAAGGGTCGCCGGCTTCGCTCGGATCGACCACTGGACACTGGTCCAGGAGCGTCCAGAACTCCGTAAGCTCCACTTCCGTCAGCCCCTCGCGATCACCGCGGAGGTCGTACAATTCCCACAACCGAGCGTTCTGGGCGCGCGACAACACTGCGAAATCGAGAACCTTTTCCGGCTCTTCCTTGGCCGGAACCCGGAGTCTGTCCAATCGCCGCAACAACCCCCGCGACCGCATCGTCATCGTCGCGTACTAAGGGCTGTCGCCACCGCGATCCCTCCATTCCTCGATACTCCGTAGCCGCTCGTCGAATTCAGTCGCCTCAAGCGCCCGGACGAAAGCCTCGACGAGCTTCGCCAGCTCGGCCGCTTCACCCGGGGTAATCTCGGCGGCGGCAACCGCGTCGGTAATCGCGGCTAGGGCTTGGGCAGCATCACCGGCGGTTTGCAGGCGGGGCAATTTGAAATGGACAGGCCGTTCGCGACGCGGCGGCAAAATCCGATCGAAACACAAGCGCAATGCCGTGCTGTCGCCGGCGAGTGCCATCTCGACAGCCTTGCGGGTCAACGCCTCGACCTCGCCGTCGAGCAGTGCTTCGGCCGCGAGGGTGGCCCTGTGCCGCGAGCCTAGCGGCCGACCTGAAGGATTGCCCGATTCGCCTCTCCGAAACGGTCGGCCTCGCTGTTTTCCCGCTGTTTTATCAGCCATTTCGCGCAAAGTTTATCGCGAGATAATGGCAGGCTCAGGGCAATTCAGCGGTGCGGATGCACGCGGCGTATTACTCGGGCGGAAGCTCGGCCGGCCGGCTTACAAGTCGACAAGGGAATGGAACACGCCATGCTGCAGGCGGCGGCGTATGACCTCGGCGAAGAAACCTTCAACCGCATTGGGCCAGGACGCCGAGGTGGGGGTGAAGTGGAAGGCCCAGCGCAGATGACGTGCCAGCCAGGCCCTGATTTTTGCGGTGCGTGTGGCTGCCGTAGTTGTCGAGCACGACATGGATCAGCCTGCCGGCGGGGATGTCGCGCTCGAGGGTTGAGAAAGCGCAGAAATTCCTGGTGCCGGTGGCGCTGCATGCACACCGATGACCGTGCCGTTGAGAATGTTGAGCGCTGCGAACAAGGGTGGTTGTGCCCCCCGCCTTCGCGGGGGCCGGCTATTCCGAATGTAGTCGTGCGTCATTGTGCGGCGCGCCCACGCCTCATCGGCAAGCCGGGCTGCGTGTGGTCCAACGCCCAGATCGGGTCTTCTCGTTACGATCCGACCCGTGGGAATAATATAAGCGGTCTTCGACGAGCCCGCGGATGATGTGTCCGGCGGTGATATGGATCTGTTGAATAAGCTGCGTCGAATCTGAGGGAGCATGCCGGCACAGATCGCGGCGCGAGGCCATTTCTCCGCCGATTCTTCCGGTGAAACCGACAATCGCCAGTGATTTTTCCTGGCCGGCGCTGATGGCGCGCAAGATATTGCGCAAGCGTCCCGACTACAGCCTAATGGGGCTAGGAGCACGGCCGGACCATCTCATTATGTACCCTTTTCATGACGGCGGTAGCGAACGGCCGAGGGGGTGATGGGGTGGACGCCCCCCGACGGCATCTGTGTGCCAAGGTGACGGTGTCGAACTGCCACCGAAGGAGGCGTCCGTGAAGCAGGCTACCACGATCGGTTTGGACATCGCGAAGCACGTGTTCCAGGTGCATGGAGCGGATGGTGCCGGGCATGTGCTCTTTCGCAAGCGCATCACTCGCGTAAAGCTTCTCGGTTTCCTAGCAGCGCAAACCCGGTGCGTCGTCGCGATGGAAGCCTGTGCCGGTGCGCATTACTGGGCGCGTGAGATCGCTAAGTTGGGCCATCACGTGCGCTTAATCGCGCCGGTCTACGTCAAGCCGTTCATCAAGCGGCAGAAGAACGATGCCGCCGATGCAGAAGCCATCTGTGAAGCGGCCCAGCGGCCGAACATGCGCTTCGTTCCGGTCAAGACCGAAGAGCAGCAGGCGAACGGCATCGTGTTTCGAGCCCGGGATCTCCTGGTGCGGCAGCGCACCCAGTGCGTCAACGCTCTTCGCGGGCACCTGTTGGAATACGGCTACGTCTTTCCGAAGGGCATTACCCATGTTGAAACCCTAGTCGCCCTGGTCGAGGATCTACAATCCTCGCTCCCCAACAGTGTGCGCATCATCCTAAAGCTGCTTGTCGACACCTTCACCGCGTTGGAGGCGCAGATCGCCGTCTTGGATGCTGAGATCAACCGGCGCTCGAAATCAGACCCGGCGGCACGCCGGTTGATGACGATACCGGGCGTGGGGCCAATTGCCTCGACGGCAATCACCGCGCTCGTGCCAGCAGCTGAGGGGGTTCCGGCCGGACGCGATTTCGCGGCCTGGCTCGGACTTACACCGCTGCAGAAATCGACCGGTGGCAAGCAAAAACTTGGTGCCGTTTCAAAACGCGGCGAACGGACGATCCGCCGCCTGTTGATCATTGGGGCGAGTGCCGTGGTTCAACAGGCCAGCCGACGCGGGGCACCCAAGGGATCGTGGCTGGCGCAGATGTTGGCTCGCAAGCCGAAAATGCTGGTCACCGTTGCTCTGGCCAACAAGATGGCTCGCGTCATCTGGGCCCTGCTGGTCAAAGGTGGCACCTACAGTGCTCCGGTCGCGGCGGCGTAGGCTGACCACGATCGCGAGGACGTGAGGGCGAGCGGAAGGAGAGTATGGCGCAACAGTCGGCGAGACGGGGCTGGGACAACCAGGGCTTTCCACTGTGCCTCGAGCACGCTTCGGGTGATCTGGACCCGGTCCGCGAACTCCCATACAGGCCGGCGGCTGTCTTCCTGCCGCATCGAAGGCCGGACAGATGACAGCATCCGACCACGCGCAACAACGACCCCAACGTTTTCCCTTGCGTGAAAGGGGGCGTCCACAGATGGAAAGCAGACTTCCGCGAGATGCCGCCGCTCCCTCGATGTCCAAAGTGCAGGTCGAGGTGGGAGATTGAAGCCCAGCAGCTCGGTCACGCTGTCGATTGACACGAGTGTGCTCGCCGGCAGACCCTGACACGTCTTCATGCTGTGTTTAACCTACGGGAATCCTCATGGATCTCCAGATGACCGGGAAGACGGCACTCGTCACCGGAGCGAGCGCCGGGATCGGCAAGGCGATCGCCTTTGCGTTGGCTCGCGAGGGTGTCGATGTCGCAATCTGCGCGCGCCGTAAAGAGCCGCTGGAAGCAGCGGCGGGCCAGATTGCGCGCGAAACAAACCGCCAAATCGTCGCGATACCGGCTGATCTGACAAGCCCGACTGATGCCGAGGCTTTTGTCAAGGAGGCTCACACCACCCTTGGGCGCATCGATATTCTGGTTAATATCGCTGGATCGGCACCCGGCGGAGTTCTCGAGTTTCTGACCGAAGAGCATTGGGCGCAGTCTCTGCAGCTCAAATTCATGGGTTATGTGCGCTGCCTGAAGCACGTATTGCCGATCATGCAGAAGCAGGGGCGCGGCCGCGTCGTCAACCTGATCGGCAATGACGGGGTGAAACCGTCCTATTGGGAGATCGCGCCCGGTGCAGCAAATGCTGCTGGGCAAAACCTGACGCTCGCGCTTGCCGCGCAGTACGGCAAGGACAATATCAGCTTTGTTGCGGTCAATCCCGGGCCGGTCCGTACCGAGCGCTGGGCCGGCCTCGTCGACGCAATGGCCCGCGACATGAAGATCCCGCGCGAAGAGGCCGATACCTTAGCCCCGCGCAGCATTCCGCTGGGGCGCATTGCCGAATGTGAGGAGGTCGCGGGCCTCGTCACCTACCTCGCCTCCGATTTGGCGCATTTCATCAACGGCACGATGATCGAGATCGACGGCGGCCAGCAGAAACCGCTGATGGACCGCTTCCGCGACCGGTAAGCCAGAGCCCGATTTGATCAAATCCAAACGCATTCTCGTCACCCCCGCGGAAGCGGGGGTCCAGGGTCACCACTCGTCACTTGCCCTGGGTTCCCGCTTTCGCGGGAACGACAATCTCGGGGGTCGGATAGAGCAGTAAGTCGCGGGTCAACCTTCTGCCATCGAAAGCTCGGTCAGCAGTGTGTGGAGGCGGTTTGGGGTGATCGGCAATTGCCGGACCGCGCCGATCCGGCCGAGTGCATCATCGACCGCGGCGGCGATCACGGCGCCCGCTCCGCTGATGCCGGCTTCGCCGACGCCTTTGACGCCGAGCGGGTTGAGCGGTGTCGGTGCGTCCTCGAAGAGGATCACCTCGATGTTCGGGATCTCGGCGATGGTGGGCATCAGGTAATCGGCCAGGGTAACCGATTGCGGCTGCCCGGAGGCATCATACACAAACTCTTCGAGCAGCGCGGCACCGATGCCTTGCGCGGCGCCGCCGACGATCTGCCCCTCGACCAGCATCGGATTTACCGCGCGGCCGATGTCGTAGCCGACGAAGAAGCGCTCGACCGCGATCGCACAACTGTCGCGCTGGATGCGCACCTGCGCGAGATGCACGCCGTAGGGATAGGTCATCGTTTCGGTTGCGAACGTGGCCTCGGCAGTGAGCTCGCCGCCGGCGCCGCGCGCGATCGCGGCGAGGTCGAGCGAGGGTCCGTCGGGCGCGCCGGAAACCACGACCCGGTCACCGGTGACGGCAAGACGCTCGGGCGCGGTCTGCAACAATCGCGCTGCCACCGTCAGCAGCTCGCCACGCAGCTTTGCGGCGGCGATCGTCACCGCCGCGCCGGTCATCACCGTGACGCGCGAGGCGAAGGCGCCCATCCCCCGGGCAATGCGATCGGTCTGACCGTGGACGACCCGGATGCGGTCGAGACCGGTGCCGAGCCCGTCGGCGCAGATTTGGGCCATTACCGTCTCGACCCCCTGACCAATCGAGGCGGCGCCGGTGATCACCTCGATCGTCCCGTCGCCGCCGAGCGTGATGCGCACATCGTCGAACGGACCGAGCCCGCTCTTTTCGACAAAAAAGCCGAGCCCCAGGCCGACCATCTCGCCCGCTTGCCGACGCCGGGCCACATCGGCGCGCAACCTCTCCCATTCCACCCGGGTCAGGAACTTGTCGAGAAGGTCTGCATAGTCGCCGGTGTCATAGACGATGTCGATGCCGAGGGCAGAGAATTCCCGGCGGAACGGCATCGCCGTCTTGGCAATGAGGTTTCGACGCCGGACCACCATCGGATCGAGCCCTAGCCGGTCGGCGATCACGTCGACGAGCCGCTCGCGTACGAAGTTCGCCTCGAAACGTCCTGGCGCGCGATAGGTACCGCACGGCGTCTTGTTGGTAAGCCGCACGTGGCCGACCGAGCGGTAAGCGGGGATCACGTATGGCCCAGGCAGGATCGCACAGGTGAGATCGGTGACGACGACGCCATGCGTCCGGAGGTAGCCTCCCTGGTCGAACCAGAACTCGTCGTCGAGGCCCAGAATGAAGCCGTGCTCGTCGATCGCGGCGCGCACCCGATGGACCGAGCCTCGCGACTGGTTCGCCGCCACCAGATGCTCGTAACGGTCCTCAATCCACTTGACCGGCCGTCCGAGCCGCAGCGCGGCAGCGCAGGTCAAAACGTCTTCGGGATAGAGCTCACCGCGAATGCCGAAGCCGCCCCCGACATGCCCTTCATGCAGGTGAATCCGCTCCAGCGGCAGTCCGAGCATCGCGGCGAGCGCCTGGCGGTTGTAGTGCGGCACCTTGGCAGCGCCGTACAATCGAAGGATAGCGCTGCTCGCTTCCGGGACGGCGATCGCACCACGGGTTTCGAGCGGCACGCCGCTGTGCCGGCCGATGATCAGCTCCAGCGCTACCACCGCCTGCGCTCCGGCAAAGGCGGCGTCGAGATCGCCATAAGCTTTAGTGATCACAGCGGCCTCGGTATCGTGTCCTGGCGCGAATTCGCCCGGCGGCGCGGCCGGATCGAGCCACGGCGCTAACGGCTCGATCTCCAGTGCGACGAGGTCAGCGATATCTTCGGCCATGTAGGGGTCGGCGGCGAACACCGTTGCAATCGGCTCGCCGACATAGCGCACGTGTCGGTTGGCCAACACCGGCTGGCGATAAGGCTCCAACCCCGGTACCGAGGTCATGCGAAAGCCGATCGGGGGAATATCGGCGACGTCTTCCGCAGTCCAGACGGCGACTGTGCCGGGATGCGCCAGCGCTTCCGCGATCCGAACGCCGATAAGGCGGCCGAACGCGACCGGCGAGCGCACCACCCGCATGTAAAGCATCTCCGGTGCCGTGACATCGGCCGCGAAACGGCCGCTGCCGGTCAGCAGCGGGCGGTCTTCGAGGCGCTTAACGGATCGGCCGATCAGGCTCATTTGCGCATTTCCGCGGCTGCGGCAAGCACCGATTTGAGGATGTTCTGATACCCAGTGCAGCGGCATAAATTCGACGACAACGCCTCGCGCAGCTCGGGCTCGGTAATGTTGGGTTCGCGCTCCAGGATGGCGACGGCCAGCATCAAAAATCCGGGTGTGCAGAAGCCGCATTGCAAGCCGTGATGCTCCCAAAACGCCTGCTGCAGCGGGTGCAATTTGTCTCCGTCGGCGAGCCCTTCGACAGTGCGCACCCTGGTACCCTCGGCTTGCACCGCGAACATCAAGCAGGAGCGCACCGGCTGGTCGTCGACCAACACGGTGCAGGCGCCGCAGACGCCGTGCTCGCAGCCGAGATGCGTACCGGTGAGGCCGCAATCCTCGCGTAGCGCGTCGGCTAAGCTGCGCCGCGGCTCGACGCGGATCGTGCGCTTCTCGCCATTCACCGTGAAAGTGACGTCCTGCCTATCGCTCATGTCCCGATCGCAAAGTTCTATTGATCTGACTGCTTTCTCTGTGGTCGCTCCGGCACAGGCCGCGGCCCCCTATTGTGAGAATTTGACGGTTAGTACCCGTTCCTGAGTACCGCGACGGTGGAAGAACTCAGGGTCATCAACGTCGCGCGCGCGCCGGCGCGATTTCGGGCGTTCCCTGACGATGCCGGGATAGCCCTTAAGGGGGACAAGCCGTTCGCCTGTGTAGGTCCAATCCTGAAGCTCCTCGATAGCCACGTGATAGCGGGGCTCGCGGCCGGTTCGACCGGTGAAGAGCGCCCGCGGGATATTGACCATGTGCGGCGAGCGCTTGCGCTCGTAGAGCAGCGGCGTGCCGCACCGGGAACAGAAGCTTCGGGTCGACTCCGTCTTCGCATCCTCAAAGCGAGCGATGCTTCCTCGCCCCTTCGCCACGCGGGCGTGCTTGCGCCAACAGCCGATATATGTCGCGTACGCGGCGCCGTGCGCGAGACGGCTCGCAGCGGAGTGATCGTGCCAGGCCCAAAAAGCAGGAAAGTCAATCTCTAGCTCAACCGCACCGCAAAGGCAGCGGCCAGACACGCGCCGGCTCGATAGGTTTGCCGCGGCGCGTTCATTAACGCTGTCCGATTTCATGCTCAACCCTGCAATGAGGGACGGGTTTCCCGCCAGACTTTCACGACTAACACACCAGATACGCGCGGGTCCCGTAGACCGCTATGGCGGTGGAAGGTAGGACGACAACAGGATGTCAATCCCGCGAATTTCTCGATCAGGGCGCTCATTGCGCTTTGCACCCCGCCGCACGCAGCAGCTGCAGGATCCGCTGCGGCGTAATCGGCATTTCGAAGATACCGACGCCAAACGGCGCCAGCGCATCGGAAACCGCGTTGAGTACCGCGGCTGGCGCGCCGATCGTGCCGCCCTCGCCGACACCCTTGGCGCCGGTGACGGTCGCCTCGGTCAAGGTTTCCAGATGATGGATTTCGAGCCGCGGGATTTCGGCCATCGTCGGAACGAGATAATCGGCAAGCGAGCCGGCCAGTATGTTGCCGCCTTCGTCATAAATCACCTTTTCGTAGAGCGCGTTGGCAATACCCTGCGCGACACCGCCATGGATCTGCCCCTCGACGATCATCGGATTGATCAGACGCCCGGCGTCTTCGACGACGACGAACCGCTCGATCTTGACTTCGCCAGTCGCGATGTCGATCGCGACGATCGCCACATGGCACGCGTTCGAGAAGGTTCCGTACGGGTCGTAGGTCGCCACCGCCGACAGCCCAGTTTCCGCGATCGTCGGAAAGCGGTGGCTCTGGTGATAGGCGGCGCGCGCCAATTGCCGCAGCTCGACGCCGAGATCGGTGCCGCGCACAAAGGCGCGACCATCGTCAATCTCGATGTCGGAGGCGTCCGCCTCCAGTATGTGGCCGGCGACCGCTTGCAGGCGCTCTCGCAATGTCGCTGCGGCGAGTTTGCAGGCGCCACCGGCGATCACCAGCGAGCGGCTGGCAAACGTGCCCCAGCCATACGGGGTGCGGTCGGTATCGCCGGCGACGACCCGGATCTCCTTGGGCGCAACGCCGATCTCGTCGGCGATCAGCTGCGCCAGTGTCGTCTTCAACCCCTGACCGTGCGGCGAGCTGCCGATCCGGGCTTCGAGAAAGCCCGAGGGGTCCATCGCCAGTTCAACCCGCTCGAAGCCCGGGTTGATCACCATGCGGCGCGCGGCAAAGGCGGGTGTGCCAGGGCCGGTGCGCTCCGAGAACACCGACACCCCGAGGCCGAGCCAGCGCCCCTCGGCGCGGGCCGTTTGCTGTCGCGCACGGAACTGGGCGAAGTCGACGACCTGCGCTGCAGCCTCCATCGCCTCGCGATAGCTGCCGGGGTCCTGCACGATGCCGGTCACCGAGGTATGGGGGAATTCGGTTATCAGGTTGCGGCGCCGGATTTCGAGGGGATCGAGCCCGACCCGGGCGGCCGCGCAATCCATCAGCCGCTCCATCGCCGCGGTGATGACGGGCCGCGACACGCCGCGATAGGGCGCCATCGGGCAGGTGTTGCTGGCGACGCCGCGGGCGCGGGCGCGGTACTCGCGCAGCCGGTAGGGTCCAGGCATGTCCGCCAGTGCCATCAACGGTTCGACTCCGCAGGTGGCCGGGAAATTCGAATAGGCGCCGACATTGCAGAGGATATCGGCGTCGATCGCCATCAATTTGCCGTCCGCCGCGAACGCGCCGCGCAAATGGAGGCGCTGGTCGCGCGCGTGAAACGAGGCGGTCAGATTTTCGAGCCGGTCCTCGATCCACGCGACTGTGCCGGCGAAACGCCGCGCCGCCCAGACAGCGACGACATATTCCGGTATCAGCGCCATTTTCTGGCCAAAGCCGCCGCCGACCTCGGGTGCCACGACGCGGAGTTCGGATTCCGGGATCCCCAGGGCATCAGCAATGCCGGTGCGTAACAGGTGCGGCATTTGCGTCGAGGCCGAAAGGGTGACGCGGCCGGTAGCCGCCTCGAAAGCGGCGACGGCACCGCGCGGCTCCATGGGCACCGCGGCCTGTCGGCCTGATGTGAACGTAAATTCGATCGCCTGGTGCGCCGCTGCGAAAGCCACAGCGACGTTCGGGGTTTCGAAACGCGCGTCGATCAGCGTGTTCTGCGCGGCGGTGTCATGGACCAGCGGCGCGCCGGGCGCCAGCGCCTGGTCGAGCGTCACGACCGGCGTCTCGTCGGCGATCTCGACCGTGACCTGTTCGGCGAGATCTTCGGCCTCGGCGGCGGTGTCGGCGATCACCGCGGCGATCGGCTCGCCGACATAAGTGACGCGCTCACGTGCGAGGATCGGCTGCGCAACCGGGACATAATCGGGGCGATCGAGGCGCGGACAGATCGGTTTGACGTCACCGAGCACAGCCGCAGTGATGATTGGCACCTCTGGCGGCGCGTTCACGGCGAGGATGCGCCCGCGCGCCACCGGGCTGCGCACAAAGCGCAAGATGCGGGCGCCCTGCGTCAGGTCGGCGGTATAGCGGCCGCGCCCTTGCAGCAGAACCGGGTCTTCGTAACGCGGCAGCGGGCGCCCGACCCACCTCACCGCGTCAACGCCTGCTCCAAGGCCCGCACGACCATCGCCCGCACCAAGTCGCGGCGATATTCGGCGCTCGCGTGAATGTCCTCCAGCGGGTCGATCGTCTCGGCTGCAACATTACCGGCCTCGCGGAGAATAGCGCGCTCGCCCTCGGTACCGGTCAGTATCGCCTCGGCCGCGGCAATGCGTGAGGGCCGGTCGGTGGCGCCGCCGACCCCGATCCGCGCTTCGACGATGCGGCCGTCTTCGAACCGTAGAAAGGCGGCGCACATTGCGAGCGCGAAATCGCCTGCCCGCCGGCTGAACTCGGCAAAGCCCGTCCGCCAGCCGTCATCGAGCAGGGGCAGACGGATCTCGGTCAGGAGCTCATCCGGTTCCAATGTCGTTATCAGCGCGGTGACGAAAAACTCGTTCGGTCGGACTTCGCGCTGCCCGCGGCGGCTGACAATGACGAGCTCGGCATCGAGTGTGGCGGCCAGCAAGCACCATTCGGAGGCCGGATCAGCATGAGCGATGCTGCCGCAGAAAGTGCCGCGAGAGCGGATCGGAAGATGCCCAATGTGCCGCGCCACCCGCGGCAGAAACGCGGCGAACGCACCACCGGCGACGGGCGCCTCGAAACGAGCGTGCCGGGCAAGTGCACCAACGCGCAACCCGCCGTTCTCCTCGCGCACATAATCGAGCGCGTCGATGCGATTGATGTCGATGAGGCTCGTCGGACGGGCGAGCCGAAAATTCATCGCCGGCACGAGACTCTGTCCGCCGGCAAGGATCTTCCCTTCCTCGCCGTGCGTGGCAAGGAGATCGAGCGCATCGTCTACTGTGCGGGGCGCAAAATACCTAAACGAGACGGGTTTCATCAGCCACAACCAGCGCCCAGACAATATTCCCGCCGTTCACGCTAAACGACCTTCCCGACAAATCAAGCGGCGCGAGTGAAGCGATCACGGGCGTGTGGAGCGGCGTGTGCACATGCGGCGCGTGCACATTCCGTCATCCCGGCGAAGGCCGGGATCCATGTCACAGTCAGTCGGACGCTTGTAAAGGAAGTGTGGTCGCTAAAAGTGTTGAGAGGCAGGACCGTGTCGAACCATGGATCCCGGCCTTCGCCGAGATGACAAGGGCGGCGCATATCGCTGCCCCGGCTTACCGCTCCCTGGAGAATTCGGGGAGTGGGCTCTGGTAGAGCGGGAAGGTCTCGTAGCGCGGGGTCCAGCGTCCCTCCACCATCAACTTCTGCACGTGGTCGCACACTTGGTCGAGCCGCGCGAACCAGACGCCGCCCTTGGCGCGCATATGGTCGAGAAGTTCGAGGACCGCCTTGAACCGTGCGAGACGGCCCGACAGTGCCGGGTGCCAGACCGAGATCCACAGTGCGCCGAATTCCCAGGCCGCGTCGAACTCGCTGCCGAAGACCTCCATCGCGCGTTGCGGCGAGGAAATCGGCATTCGGTATCCGAGATCGCGGGTGTGGGCGTAATGCGGGAAGTCGTCGAGCGTCCAGTCAACGGGAAAATTCGAGCAGCGAAGCGTTGCCGTCCTTCAGCGCGTAGGGAATGTCGTCGCCCATAAGCGAGGAATCGTATTCGAAGCCGGCCTCGAGCAGATAGCACAGCGAATATTTTGAAAAGGCGAAGCTCGGCGCCCTCCAGCCGCGCGGCCCGGCGCCGATGTGCTTGCGATAAGCGTCGAGCCCGCGGCCGAGCCAGTACAGCTCATCGTCCTTACTGATCTCGTTCGACCGCTCGTGGAGATAGCCGTGCAGTGCGATCTCGTGGCCATTCTTCAGCAGCAGGTCGATCTGGGCCGGATATTTCTCGATGACCCAGCCGGGAACAAAGAAAGTCAGGCGCAGCTCGCGGCGTGCGAACTGCTCGACGAGGCGCGGGATCGCGATCAGCGGGTCGTAGCGTGTCCAGGACTGCGACGCGACGAGATTGTCTGCGGTCTCCTTATTGTACCAGTTGAAGGCGCTGTCGGCGTCCATGTCCCAGGTCATCGCGACCGCGCAGCGCGCGCCGTCGGGCCAAGGGATCGGGTTTGCAATCATGGCCCGTCCTTTCGCAGCACCCGTCAGTTGCGGTTCTTGGTCAGTTTGCTCCAATCGTAGGAGGGCGTTCGACCGGGCACGGCCTCAACGCCATTGCGCCGGATATAGGCATGAACGGGCCGCATCCCCGGGACTTCCAGCCATAGGCGCAGCAAGTGTCGCCGCCGGTCGTCCTCGGCGTCGCCATCGTCGAATGCGGTCCGTGCATGCAGGATCGTGTAGTTGTTGATGAAGTACATCTCGCCGGGCTGCAAAGTGAATTCCAGCATCAGATCCGGTCGCTTGGTAACCTCCTCGAAACTGTCGAGAACGGCGAGTTCGGCCTCGCCCAGTGGGCGTCCCGCGGCAGCCTCGCCCGCCTCGACATAAGTGCGGACGTAGCGCGCCGAGACCTTCCCGTCGGTATTGGAATAGACCGGCACCCGATACGGCGTGTAGGGCAGATCGCCCGGCTGCTCTTCGCCGCGCCGGTGGAAGACATAGCCGCGATAGAGGCGCTCGAGGGATTCGGGATATTCCTCCAGCATGACGTTGTGGACCGTGAGGGCACTGGTAAGCTGCGATACGCCGCCCGACTTTGCGTGGCGTAGACACGCGAGCCCAACCAGGTCGCAGGAATCGGTGTGCGGCGACAGCTCCTGCTTGTTGCGGTAGGCCCGCGCCAGCGGGTCCTCGCGGCTGAAGTCCTTGACGTGGCCGAGCCGGTCGCCGAGCACGCTCTGCGACAGCCCGCGCCCGAGATGCGTGCCGATGCCCCAGAAGATCATGCCGATCTCGTCCTTCGAGTAGACCTCGACGGGCAGGCGGCGAACCACCACAAAGCCGCGCCCATCCTCGATCTCGTACCGGATCTGGTCGATTACCGGCCGCAGCGACGGCACCTCGAAATGCTCGCGCCGTAAATCGTCAAGGCCGAGGCCGGCCGCTTTTATCTTCTGGATGGCGCGCTCGATGTCCCGTAGCTGGGTCGCGTCGAACTCGATCGTGTAATCCACCGGTGTCGTGAAATCGGCTACGTTCCAGGCGCTTGGGTGGTCAATCGGCGTCCGATACATCGGCGTTGGCGGCGCATTGTCTTCGAGTGTTCCGCTCGTTTGAATGGCACTCATTGTTGCAGGCTCCCTCAAATAATCGATCAATCAGGCCTGGCTCATGTAGTCGTAAGCGGAGAGCACGTGGCATTTGACGACGTGGAAGAATTCCTCGACCGTCACATGCTCGTCGACGCTGCCCATCCCGCTGGGCGACGGGCCATAGACGATGGCAGGGATATCCTTGTAGCGCCACAGCCGCGTGTCGGTGCCGCCGAGGCTGATCACCGGGGTCGGGTCGATGCCCGCGACTTCCCTGGCATTGGCGCACACCAGCTGCGCAATCTCGGTGTCGGGCGGGCACCAGCTCGGCGGATTATAGAGGATCTGCCGATACGACGCTTCCGGGTAAGACGCGACAATCTTGTCGACCTCGGAGAGGATCTGCGGTGCGTCGAGCCCGTTCGGCAAGCGGATGTCCACTTCGAAAGTGCACTCCGACGCGACCATGTTGACCTTCAGCCCACCGCGCACAACACCCGGATTAACCGTGACGCGGCGCGTGATCTTGGCCGCGCCGGCACCCTGGGCCCGATCGATGGCGGGGGCGGCCTCGTCGAGCGCAGCGGCGAGATTGCTGGCCTCGGGCGCCGGAATATCTTCGAGGATTTCGAGTTCGCCGATGATCTTCGCCGCGATCGCCGTGGCGCTCTTGCTGGCGTGCGTATAGGCGCCATGCGCACCTTTGGTGCGCACCGCAAATTCGAGCCATAGCGGGCCCTTCTCGCCAAAGCGCAATGTCCACGGGCTGCTCGGCTCGCCGCTAAGGCAGCTGTCTCCGAATATTTCGGGGTGGTGCTCGAACAAGTAGCGGGCTCCATAGGGGCCAAAGGTCTCTTCGTCCGACACCGCCGACAATGTCAGCCGGCCATGCAGCTTGTCGCGCAATTCGCGCAGGTACAAAAAAGTGAAGATCGCGGCTGTGGTGCCGCATTTCATGTCGCAGGCGCCACGCCCGTAGATGCGGCCGTCGACCAGTTCGGCGCCCCACGGATCGTGTGTCCAGCCGGCGCCATCGCCCACGGGGAAACAGTCGATATGGCCGTTGAGCGCGAGGTGACGCCCGGGTTTCCCAGCTTCGAACGTCGCCACGATGTTCGGCATCACCTCGTTCGGCGCGATCACCCGATACTCCGCGCCGTGCCGCTCCAGGAATTGGCGGATGTGAGCGGCCGCCTCGCGTGTGTCGCCGGGCGGGTTCGGGCTCGGACAGCGGATGAAGCCACGTAAGAAATCGAGCAGTGCCCCGCGATCGCTCTCAATCCGCTGCAACAGCTCCGCCTTGCGGCCTTCCATTCCGGTTCTCCGGTCGCGTTTACCCGTCAAGCACGCGGTCCGTCAATTTATGGGCCGGTTGTGCGGCGGACAAGCGTCGCCACGTCGCTTACGCGCTCCCCGGCGCCGCAAGCGGCTTGTAGATCACCACCTGGATCGGCGTCGGGTTGTAGCCATTGCACGGGTTGTGCAACTGCGGACAGTTCGACAGGACTGCAAGCACGTCGCGCTCGGCGCGCAACTCGACATAGCTACCCGGTTGCGAGACCCCGTCGGCGACTCCGGCACTCCCGTTCGGCAGGACCGGCACCGACATGAAGAAGTTGACGTTACCGACGATCGAGCGTTCGTCCAGTTTGAACCGAGCCAGGATTTCACGGAAGTTCGCGTAACAGCTCGGCGTATCGTGCACTCCGTAACGCAGAAAATTGTTGGCCTCGCTACAGCAGCCATAGATCGTGTCGTGGCGACCGCAGGTATCGGCGATGATCGTGAACAACGCGGCGCCACGATCTGAATAAAGCACGGTGTCGTTTCCGATATAGATGTTGCCCTGCACCTTGATCGTATTGGTGGCGTTGTAGCGGTCGCTCGGATCGGCGGCGTCGAAGCACAAGAAATCGACGGCCTGCTGGCCTTCCAGATCGACAAGCCGCAGGATTTCGCCCTGCCTCACGGCATGGCCCCACGGTTTGCCCGCCGGCACAATCTCGTCGAGAACGACGAGTCGGTGTAGGCCACCCGCTTCGCTCATGGCTCGCCCACGTGCTGACCATCCTCGATATCTGCGAGACCACTTGATGCAGCGCGCTCCCACGTCCGAGCCCACCAACGGCGGCTACGGGGTCCCGTCCGGGCGGCTATCGAACCGGTCATCCCTATGCGGCGGCCCGTGGAAACAACCATTCTTCAACAAGACCGCAAATGATGTGCCCGGCCGTGATATGGATCTGCTGGATTAGCTGCGTCGATTCCGAGGGTGCATGCAGACACAAATCGCAGCGCGCGGCCATTTCTCCGCCGGTTCTTCCGGTAAAACCGACAATCGTCAGCGATTTTTCTCGGCCTGCGCTGATCGCTCGCAAGATGTTTGGCGAACGTCCCGAAGTCGAGATCGCAATCAGCGCATCTCCGGGACAGCCGAGACCGAGAATCTGCCGCTCGAACACTCTTTCATATCCGTAATCGTTGCCGATCGCGGTAAGTACCGAGGTATCGGTCGTCAACGCGATGGCCGCGGCGGGGGCACGGTCATAATTGAGGCGCGACAGCATCTCTCCGGCTATGTGCTGCGCGTCGGCGGCGCTGCCGCCGTTGCCGGCCAGAAGGAGCTTGCCTCCGTTGCGCAGAGCATCTGCGATGACCTCGGCGATATCGTTTATCGCGCGGCAGAAAACCGGATCGTCGATTGCCGCCTGAACAATATCGCGCGACTGGGCCAGATAGTTGAGAATCGCGTTCTTTGCCACACCAGACATCCCTTTTATCCGCACCAGTTAGCCGGCCAACGTTGATTCGCTGAAAGAGCATGATAGCATCTCCGCGCTCCACGGTCCTGCGGTTGATCCGCCTCACAAAAGGCCAACTTTCGCGGTAAGATTTGCAGCGGACGGTCGGCGTGATGTTTTGCAGTGAGATGCGTCTTTTTCTATCGCTAGTGTGGTATTCGATGCTGTGGGGAAGGAGGGTCCGAACATTCTTCGCTATAATTCCCGTAATTCCCGGCTCGGCGGATTTAATTCCCGGTTAGGCCGGCGCAAATTCCCGATTAGGAGTGCTACGGGAATTCACCGCCAAGGGATTGATCCGGCTTATCGTTTTCTCAGCCAAACGCCATTGTGCGGGAAAAAACGATGAAATTCCCGGTTCGACGGGAAAAACCGGGAATTCTGCTCGCGCCTGAAATGGGATTGCCATGAGAGTGTTGGTGACCGGCGGGGCCGGCTTTATCGGTTCCGCGGTTTGCCGGCTTTTGGTCGGTGAGATGAATGCCACGGTATTGAATGTCGACAAGCTGACTTATGCCGCGAATCTGGCCTCGTTGCGAACGATCGACGGCGATGCACGGTACGCCTTTCGCCAGGCCGATATTTGCGATCGCCCGACAATGGCACAGCTGCTGCGGGAGTTTGATCCGGATGCCATCCTTCACCTAGCTGCGGAGTCGCACGTCGACCGCTCGATCGATGGCCCCGCACAATTCATCAAGACCAACATCGAAGGAACCTATCGGCTGCTGGAGGCGGCGCTCGCCCATTGGCGGCAGCTTTCGCCGAGCCGGGCGGCGCGATTTCGCTTTCATCACGTCTCCACCGACGAGGTATTCGGATCGCTCGGCCCGACCGGCAAATTTACCGAAACCACGCCCTACCTGCCGAACTCGCCCTATTCGGCGTCGAAGGCCGCGGCCGATCACCTGGTGCGCGTCTGGCACCAGACCTTTGGATTGCCTACCGTGATCAGCAATTGTTCCAACAATTATGGCCCTTGCCACTTTCCAGAAAAGCTAATCCCGCTCGCCATCCTGAAGGCGCTACACGGCGAGGCGATCCCGGTCTACGGGAAGGGCGACAATGTCCGCGATTGGCTTTATGTCGAAGATCACGCCCGCGCCCTCTTTCTCATTCTGAGCGAGGGCAGGGTAGGGGAGAGCTATAACGTCGGGGGCAACGCCGAGCGGACTAATCTCGATGTGGTCAGGTCCATTTGTCGGCTGCTCGATGAGCTGCTGCCTGCCCCGGCAAACAAGAAAAGCGAGCAGCTCATTACGTTCGTCGACGACCGCCCGGGCCATGACCAGCGTTATGCGATGGATATCGCCAAGATCGAGCGCGAGTTGGGGTGGGCGGCGCGCGAAAGCTTCGACACCGGGCTGCACAAGACGGTATCGTGGTATCTGGAGAATCGCTGGTGGTGGGAGCCGATCTGGTCGGCCCGCTACCAAGGTGGGCGCCTCGGACTGGGCGCCAGAGACAGGCCCGTCGAGTTGCCGGCTGCGGGCGGTCGAGTTGCTGCGGCTTCGCGGAGCGGAACGTGAAAGGAATCATACTCGCCGGCGGATTAGGCACGCGGCTCTATCCGGTCACCCTGGCCATCAGCAAGCAGCTCTTGCCGGTCTACGACAAGCCGATGATCTATTACCCGCTGACAACCCTAATGTTGGCTGGAATCCGAGACATTCTCGTGATTACGACGCCGGCAGAGCTCGCCCGGTTTCAGGGCTTGCTCAAGAATGGCAGCCAATGGGGGGTGTCGATAGCTTATGCCGAGCAGCCGAGGCCAGAGGGGCTCGCACAGGCTTTCTTGATCGGGCGGGATTTCATCGGTGACGATTCCGTCGCTCTGGTGCTCGGCGACAATATCTTTTACGGAGACGGTCTCCCGGGCGTTCTTCAAAAGGCCGCAGCGCCCCGCGCCGGCGCGACAATCTTTGGGTACCAAGTCCGCCGACCCGAGGCTTATGGGGTCGTTGAGTTAGACGGATGTGGACGGCCGATCCGCATCGAGGAAAAGCCGTTACAGCCGCGCTCGCAATGGGCGGTGACCGGGCTTTATTTTTACGACAAGGCGGTTGTCGAAATCGCGGCAGGACTGAAACCGTCGGCGCGCGGTGAGCTCGAGATCACTGATGTCAACAATGCCTATCTCGAGCGCGAATTGTTGACCTTGGAGAGGCTCGGCCGCGGCTTCGCCTGGTTCGACACCGGCACCCACGAATCTCTGCTCGAAGCCTCCGAATTCGTGCGTACGATCGAGATGCGTCAAGGTCTCAAGATCGCGTGCGTTGAAGAGGTAGCCCATTACATGGGCTACATCGATCGCGAGCGCCTTCTCGGCCTTGCTCGGGAACTGGGCAATAGCGAATACGGGCGGTATCTTGCGGGGATCGCCGGAGCACCTTGATCAGGAGGACCGACGATATGCGGGCGCTCGCTCTCACATACTTTGTTTTGCTCGCCGGGTGCATCATCGACAACGACCGTATCCGCGTCGAAAATTTCGTCTCGGATCCGGCCGGGACTTTCGTGTTCACGGCACAGACCAATACGGTGATGACGGCAAACGACGACGGCGAAGCCGAGCAGATCCGGCGCGGCTGGCTCGCCGAGGAACTCACCGCCCGCGGAATGTGCAATGCCGGATACGTGATTGAAACCCGCCAGCTGGTCGAGCCGCCGGACGCGCGCTCCAGCAATGCGCACGATGTCGTCTATTCGGGGCGCTGCTTGTAGCGGTTCCGTTCCGGCCGGTAGCGCCGGGCCGTCGGCCTCGAGCGCGAGCGGCAGCGCGCTGCCATCGATCGATAAGCGGCCCCGACGGGCCATAAACCGGATCGCGAGCCGGCAACGCCACCTGGCTGATGTTGCGCAGCGCTTCCTCACGCTCTCGTGCGGCGGGTTTTCGCATGTCGGGGCTCTTCCCGACGGGATAGGCGCCGACCACGGTAAGGTCGGGGCTCGCCCCCTCGTTCTTGTGCGCTACTCCGGCGGGGATCACGACCACATCGCTGGCGCCCAACTCGAGTAATTTGCCGTGTTCGCCGCCGAGCCGGAGCCGAACGGACCCCGCGGCGATACCGAGCACTTCAGGCGCCGTGCTGTGGTAGTGGTGGTGTGTATAGATCCCGCCGATCCAAGTCGCGCCCCAATCATTGGTTGCGAAGAGCGTCTCGCAAGCCGTCGCGGCACCGGGACCGGTGTTGAGCGCGGCACGGTAAATCACGACTGGCTGCGACGGATTATTTCAGCACGTTCCCATCATCGGTGAACCGGTGCTCTTCGATTGCCAGATCCTGGAGAGGTTTCGTCACCCGATGTTTCCTTGCACAACGAGCAGCGCCGATTTAACCGCTATATGTCAGCCTGCGTCCCTTGGTCAACCGACCTCGCTCCCGTTATGGGCTTTAAGCCGCCAGACCCCGATACAAACTAAGTAAAATTTTTTAAAATTATTTACATTACTCTGCTAAAAACAAACGTTTGTAACGAATGAGGTTGGAATATTCTTGTCAGAATAATCTTTGTCGAGTATTGATCTGCCAGCAAAGATCACGGTCTGCGTTCTTGCGAGCCGAGACGGGTCGTTGGTGCATCGTGCGGTGATCGACACGACTCGACCGACGCATCCGTTTTCAGAGGTGCGCGCGTCTTTGTCCCTGGATTGATCTGAACTGCAGTGGTGGTGACCGACCGTGCACCCCGTGAGATGATGGTTTGAGCGGCATGAAGGTTCTCTTTGTTTTTGGGACGCGGCCGGAGGCGATCAAGCTCGCGCCAGTCGTAAGGGAATTGGCGGCTCGGCCGTATTTCGAATGCAAGATCTGTGTCACCGGACAGCATCGTGAGATGCTGGCGCAGGTCCTTGAGCTGTTCGATTTGTGGCCGGATTGGGATCTCGAATTGATGCGGCCTGATCAGGACTTGGCGTATATCACCGGCGCCGCATTATCCGGAATCTGCGAGATTCTCGCCGCGTTTCGGCCCGATCGGGTCATCGTGCAGGGTGATACTACCACAACCTTTGCCGGGGCTTTGGCAGCCTTCTATCATCGCATCCCGGTGGCGCACGTCGAGGCCGGTCTGCGGACGGAGAACATCTATTCGCCATGGCCAGAGGAGGTGAACCGCAGGCTCGTCACCCACATCGCCGATCTTCATTTCGCCCCGACTGCCCGCGCACGCGACAATTTGCTGCGCGAAGGGGTCGGCCGCGATCGGATTTTGGTCACCGGCAATACCGGAATCGACGCTTTGCTGTGGGTTTCTGCTCTGGCGGATGACCGGCCGGGGCTGCGCTCCCGGTTCGAAGCGATCCTCCCGGCGCATTTTTCCGGCAAACGATTGATATTGATGACCGGTCATCGTCGTGAAAGCTTCGATGGCGGGCTTGAGCGGATCAGCCGCGCGATGGTACGCATCGCCCTTCGACCGGATGTCGCCATCGTTTTCCCGGCACACCGAAACCCCAATGTGCGGCGCGCGATCGAGCCGCTTCACGGGCGCGAGAATATTTTGCTGGTTGAACCGGTCAATTACCCGGAGCTCGTTTTTCTACTGAAGCGCTGCCACTTCGTGGTCACCGATTCCGGTGGCATCCAAGAGGAGGCGCCATCCTTCGGAAAGCCGGTGCTGATTACGCGCGACACGACCGAGCGGCCCGAGGCTATGGAACTTGGCTTAGCTAGGCTGGTCGCGACTGATGAGCATCGACTGTTCCACGAAATGTCGGCACTGCTCGATGATCCGGACGCATATTCACGGATGAGCCGGGCCGCGAACCCCTACGGCGACGGGCACGCAAGCAATCGGATTGCAGACCGGTTGATCAGTGAGGCTGCGGACTGACGCAGCTGCAGGCTGCAAAGGCACGCTGGTGCACGCCGCAAATCCGCATCACCCGCGCACCGCCGACGCCAACGAGGTGACGGCTGCCCAGATTCCCACCCATAATCCAAGCGACAAGAGCAAAGCCAACAACAGCGAGGCGCGTTTGGTGAGCTGCCGTGCTGCCAACCCCGCGGCTCCGTGCGGTGCCAAAGCCTCGCTACGATGCGGCCGCTTATCGGTGGGTTGGCGGGAGTTCGCTGCCGTAAGGCTGTTCATCTGCCGGCCCTCCGTCCTCGTCTTCCAGCGAGATATCGGCGTGATGCAATTCTGGTCACTTTGCCAAAAACACCGTCAGGCCTTTGTCCGAATCGGTGTCAAGGCAGCGTCCTTTCGGTTCGGACGCATTACCGGAGACGGCCAAATTGCATGCCTGAGTTAGGTGAGCGCCCACAAATAAGAAACTGCGAGACGATTCCGATTGTCGAGCTTGTGAGCTCGATTACATTTCTATGCTTATTGATGACAACACCGGCACCTTCAATATGACGGAGATAAAATCCTACCAAAGCTACACGGTAGACGAAAACCCGTGGGTTGACGAAGATCGCCCGTCGCTAGGCTCTGCGCTGCTGGTTGTCATGGGTTATCATTCCTCGGATGGCAGCTATCCTCGCGCCGCTGGTTGCAATATTTCATTGAAAACGCAGCGCTGGGCTATCGGTCACTGTTCTGTTCGATAGAAGTTGAACGTCCCAATCGCCCGGCCTGTCCGCAGCTTGGCGAGGGATGCGAGTTGGCGACCCCGGCAGGATTCGAACCTGCGACCACTCGCTTAGAAGGCGAGTGCTCTATCCAGCTGAGCTACGGGGTCATCGGCCTGATCAGCTACGGACCCGATCATAGCGAAAGTTATCCGCATAGCTTTTTGGCTTTTCCGTCGTGAGCTGAGGCGGCATTACCGCATAGTCGAGTCCGTTCTTGTCGGCGAACGCGACTGCTTCCTCCATGGTGTCGAAGTGCAGCTGAACCTCGTTCAGCGTGTCTTCCGCACTCGTCCACCCCATCAGCGGGTCGGGCTGACGGCGGGTCGCGGGCTCATACGCCAGCACCCATTTGCGGGTCCGCGCCCCGGATTGCATCGCTGTCTTTGCCGGCTTGAAAATCCGCGCCCGCGCCATTCAATGCGCTTCCTTCTCCGGTGCTTTCGCACATCAAGTCATCCCCCCGGTGGTCGGGGCGAGAGGATTTGAACCTCCGACATCCTGCTCCCAAAGCAGGCGCTCTACCAGGCTGAGCCACGCCCCGTCGCAGGGATGGCGCGGGTTCTAGACGTTTCGGGCAGACCACGCAACCCGCCGAAACATTTGTGACGCTGTTTGGACTCATCGGCTGCGATCTATCGCGCGAACCGGCGATCGGGCCACTCGCGCTCGGTCGCAGTCGGGTCGCCCATCCGGGCTCGAGAAGGATATTTCGGAAACGCTCACTTTAATCTGGCGCCGTGCGCAGCTTCTCGCGATTGCGCGGGCGAGCCCAGCCTCGGCGTGGCCCACTCGCTCGGATAGCATCGTGGCGGCAGCTTCTAACACTTTGCGGCATTCCGTCGTTAGGACGGGTTCTCTGATCTTCGCTCACTACTCGAGGCGAAGGCGTTGACCGGCCTTGCCGCCGTGCCTATCCTTTCGTGCCGTGACGAGCCCGTAGCTCAGCCGGTAGAGCAACTGACTTTTAATCAGTAGGTCTCGGGTTCGAATCCCGACGGGCTCACCAATGATGTCAATTAGTTATGGGAGGCTGGTTACCGGTTCGCGGGCGTAGGTAG
>Ga0306924_10001263_pt1 | contig 22970 bp, 18 predicted proteins | sample sta12Can44000111_FD_203756 | JGI IMG/M metagenome (GOLD analysis project Ga0306924, IMG submission 203756) | Lab enrichment of tropical soil microbial communities from Luquillo Experimental Forest, Puerto Rico - statanox.12C.anox.44.000.111 (v2)... | ecosystem: Environmental > Terrestrial >...
GACGCCGGAAGCGCTGCACGCCTTTCAGAAGGCTGAGATCGAAAAATGGTGGCCGATCATCAAGGCCGCCGGCATCAAGGCACAATGAGCGCTTCCATGCGGCTGAGCATCACTGCTGTGGCTGCTGCGGCTCCTGCTTGGCGTTGTTCTTTTCGTTCTTCTTCGCCTCGTGGTGGCCGATCGCGCAGCCCGCCGCGGCGCCGATGAAGCCGTGATGACCGGCGACATGGCCGGCAACGCCGCCGACCGCCGCGCCCTTAAGGCAGCCCTTGGCGTCTGCAGTCGCATTCGTCAGCGCAATCGCAAGCGTTAAAGCGGCGCAGCCTAGAAAAATCTTCATTGGGATCACTCCGTCACTGTCCCGTCTCAATCCGCGGCGGCGGCATTCGTTCCCGGCCGGCGGTGCCGAAAAACGCGCGGCGGCACAGATCGCGAAGCTCGGCCTTTCCGCTGATATGCTGTGTTGTTAGTCAAGTTAGACTTTGTTGAATTGCGCCGGTGGCTTTCCTCGATTCCATGCGAACACGACTGATCGCAGCGATTGTTTTCGCTACAATTTCGGCGCTCAATTGGTCACGCCTGTGAGATTGCCGCCCGTCGAGCAAGACTGACTACGACTTCAAATGGGCACATCGAATCTCGCAGAGATAGGCCCGGTGGGGCACTGTACCGCTGATGGGATCGCGGGCGTCCCCACTGATCACTAAATTTAAGTTCGAACCATCGGGCCCGAAGGGATCGTATCCCGGCGCGCCAAGTTCTTTGCAAGCCTGCCACCATCCGTGCTGACCGCAGACAACTCGGGTGTCGAGGCTTTCGTTGAAACGGGCACGAGCGCGCACGCTTCCCTGCGGTGTCTCGATCACCACCCAGTCTCCAGCAGCAATTCCGCGTACCTTGGCTGTCTCGGGGTGCAGCTCCACCTCTGGATGCAAAGCATGCTTGCGCAGGCTGGGTAGCGCGCGGTGCTGGCTCTCGCAAAAAAGCGTGTGCTTTGTGCTGGTCAGAATGAGCGGAAATCGGACCGCAAGGTCGGGCCGCGCTCGCGGACTGATCAAGGGTTCTTGGAAATCCGGCAATGGCGCATAGCCGTGTTCCAAAAAAGTTTCAGAATAAATCTCGACTTTGCGTGTCGGCGTGGAAAACCCCGCCGCTACTCCGTTCGAGTCGAGGTTTGCGTGCTTGGCATAATTGGGCTTAAGCGCTACGCGCACGCCCTCGGGAGCCTCTCGTAGGTTCCCCACCTTAATGCCCGAGGGAGCCAGCTGGTGCGTGTAAGCTGCCTCAATGTCTCCATGCCAAAAGGAATCTCCCAGGCCGAGGCGACAGGCGAGATCAAATACGATTTGAGTATCCGAGCGGCACTCGCCGCGCGGCGCGACGACCGCTGGCCGCAGTTGCACGAGCGATTGGGCTTCGAGGCTAACGTCGAACCCAATCTTCAGCGCCTCGCATTCGAAAGGCGAAGTAACCGGCAGAACGACATCCGCCATCTCGGCGGTCGGATTCATGAATAAATCTGCATGCGCATAGAATTCGAGCTCAGCGAGCGCCTCGCGCCCGAGCTGAACGTCCGCGTGCGCGAGCAGAAGATTGGCGCCGAAACCGAGCAGACCGCGCACCGGATACGGCTGACGGTGTAGAATGGCTTCGTAAAGCTCACGAGCCGTAATGAAGTTCCAACGCGCGGGTCCGAGCGGGCGCTCCCCTCGCCCTAACGCTCCGGGGAGCCGTCGAGCGTTTGCCAGATCTTCTCCGGTGATGGAGTTGACCGGCACCGACGGGAGCACCACGTTGCCGCCTCGCGCATCGAAGCAGCCGGTGAGTGCATACAGGATTGAGATCGCCCGTGCGGTCTGTGTTGTGTTTGTATGCTGCTCGTGGCCGCTCCATGCATAATACGACACTGGACGCGCCTGCCAGATTAGTCGCGCGGCTTTTTCCAGCGGCTCGGAATCTATCCAGCAGACTTCCTTGATTACATCGGCAGAATAACGCCTGCACAAGGCGGCGTAGAGTTCGAAAACAGGCCTACATGTCAGTGTGCCCTTTGCCGTCGGGATGAGGTACTCGCCGGCCAAGGCAAGGTTACTGCCGTCTGTTTCATAGCGACCTGTCTCCGGGTCGTAGAGGGCTAGATCATTCCTGCTACTGTCCCAGGCAAATAAGTGCCGCGCACTGCCATCCGGCAAAAGATCGCGCTCCGCTAGCAACCTGCCAGTGTCAGCGCGCACCAGCAATGGACCATTGCTCCAATCGCGAACGAAGTCGCGGTCGTACCAATCGCGCTCGATCATGAAATTGGCGATCCCGAGCGCAAGCGCTCCGTCGCTGCCTGGTCGTGGCCGCAACCAAACATCGGCCTTGTTTGCCAGCCCAGCTTGGCGAGGATCCACCACGATCAGCCGAAGCCCACGCTTGAGGGCCTCGACGATCATTGTCGCATGAGTAAGCCGCGCGACACTCGGGTTGTAGCCCCAAAGAATGAGGCAGCCGCTATTGGTGATGTCGGCCATAGCGCCGCCGATTCCCGACGCGACGCTACCAACTCCATAGGTATATCGTGTAGCAAAACTTCGGCCCCATCCGCAAAGTTCAACATTCGTGCTCGCGTTCGGAGTACCGAACGCGTTCATCAATCGCCGTATCCATGGAGACGAGTCCGCTATGGCCGTAGTCGAAGGCGAGGCCATGCTGAAGGCGAAAGCCTGCGGGCCATCACGATCCGCAATCCGTCGCATTGCTGCAGTGATCAGCTCAAGTGCGTCGTTCCAGTCGATCCGCTGCCAACCGGGATCCGGATCGCCCTTTGGGCGTGTTCGCTTAAGCGGGTGCGTCAGCCGTTCCGAGTGATACACCAGCTCGGGGGCAGCCCGGCCCTTTGCGCAAAGTGCTTGGCCGGTTGGGTGCGTAGGGTCCGGATGGAGACCAACAAAATTGCCGTCCTTGATTTCCGCCACGTAGCCGCAGTGTGCGATACACAATCCGCAATAGCCATGGAGCCGCACCGTGCTGCCCTGCACATGTTGGGAATCGGTAATGCGGGCTCCGACTTGCGAGCACCCAACGCTCTGTTGATCGGCTGCCATTCTTCAATGACCTCCAGTTCTCAAAAACAACGAATCGTCACAAGCCAGGAATCATCCGTAATCATGGAAGCGGCTATAATTAATACTTCCGCATCGATGTGTGTTGCTGAGCGCCGCTCCAACCTCGCAAGGCCCGAATCACGATCTTCCAGTTGCGCGGCTTAGCACCGGTATATGCGTAAGTGCGAATGGTATATATCATATTCGCTCTGAGTATGGCGTACGGTAGACCAGCAGCGACGCGGCGCTGTAATAGGCCGAACCGCAACTGGGGGAGCCTCAATGGCAAAAGCACGCAGCACCAGAAAGCCGCGACGAAGCGCCCCGGCAAGGCACACCAAGGGACGAAAGGCAAGGTCAAAAGCAAGACGCGTTGGTCGGAGCGCCGATGATCAATCCGGTTGGCCCTACAGCCAATTTGCTGTCTGGAGCCAGCGCTTGGGCGATCCGACTGATGATCGTCAAACCAATCCGACCATTGTCCTGCTGCGCCATCCCGCGGCACCGTACACAGGCACGGCAAATCTCCGCAGTTTCGCGCACGATTTGCAAAAACTCGGCCACGCCTATCTCACGACCGCAAACAACAATCGGCGTATTGAGCCTCGTCTGGAAATCCCCCGCGAGTGGCTTGACGCGTTGGACCCCGACGGCGGCGGTCCTGCCCCGGATCTTTTTCCTTCGTTCGGATGGCTGCCGATCGAATGGCCCGCAACAGGTCCGGCCTTCCGCTCGCTGGTGTCGTTTAGGGCACTGCGGATGAATGCGCGGCAACCCTCTCCGCCGAGACGCGCTCCCCGTTCGGAGCCGCCGCGCGACCAGATTGTAGTTTTGCTCGCGTCGCAGAAAAGGGGGCCCGGTGAGGGGGACCCCGTTCTGGGCTCTGAATTCGGTATCCGGATCGTCGCACATGTGCGAGAATCTCAATCGGGGCTCGAAGTTCTCATTTCGGGAATGACCGCTTCGCTGCCGTTCGGCATTTTCCGACCGGCTCGGCTCCCCAAATCTCTGATCCGCACCGGTCGGCGGCGCGCGCGCGATGCCGCATTTGCACCACGGATGCTTGTGGATTTTCTGACCTCGCCTGAGCGCGACTTCAGAAACACGATCGCGCAAATGCATGGCTTGGATAGCCGCAGCGTCGCCATCCAAGGCTTGCGGTTGTCGCCGATCTTCCCTTCGTCACAAGGTTTCCAGGCATATGCCGAACTGAATGTCAGCGGTCAGACCAAAAATACTAATGCCGGCGTCGCGACATCAGTCGAACCGTACTTCTCTTTCGTTTTCGCTACTAACCTCGCGACGACGGATAGTGACATTGGCAGCAGTGAGCTTACCCTCGTTAGAAAGACGGAGCTTGTAGCTGAGGCGCGGGCCTTTCCGATCGACCCGTCCTCGCAGGAGGAGGCGACGGAGCCTATACACAAACGTCGGCCAACTCGGCGCGAAGATGTGCTCGACACTTATCGTCTACCTGAGCCAACGCCGACAGTGCTGCAATATGCTCCCGCCGCCGGCTATGTCGACGACACGGTAATCATGTGCCCCGGGTTCGTGTTTGACGATGATGGCCTGTCGGGGACCAAGACAGTGTCGCCCGGCGATGCGCCGGTCCGATCAAACAATGCTTCCGCGATCATGGCGTACTGGAATGTCGAGCAATTGTTCGATCGCCTTAGCGCCTACGGGATTGATCCGAATTCTTATTTCCGGATCTGTCCTCTTCCGATCGAAATTCACTATCGCTCCGGAATCCGTCCGGGTCCGGGAAAAGATGGCCAGACCGTCAACGCCCAAGTGCGCGTCAAGGGCTTCCCCGATAATTTCGAGGGTCCGATCCCTCCCAACCAGGACCCCACCATCGAGATGCATTTGGCATTGGCCGACCTGTCGACGCGTGCGCGCAAACCATACGCTGGCACGAACCGCTCACCAGCGGAGCCGCTTGGCATCGCCGCCGATGCGCGGTGGATCTGGCACGAGATCGGTCACGTGCTGCTGACAACCTCGGTCGGCGAGTTGCAGTTCAGATTTGCTCATAGTCCCGGCGATGCGCTTGCCGCCATTGTCTCCGACCCGGAATCGAAGCTTGCCAAGGACCGAAATTGGCGCGGCTCAACCTTCCCGTGGGTATTCCTGCCGCGGCGGCACGATCGATCCGTGACGCTTGGATGGAGCTGGGGCGGGACCATGCACTACGCCTTGTCGCAGGTGCCGACATCTGTGGGACCGCGTCGCAAGGCGTATTGGAGCGAACAGATCCTATCGTCGTCTTTGTTCCGTCTCTACAGGTCCATCGGTGGTGACACGGTGGTGCTGGGCCCGTCGGGCGACCCCGATCCACACGCCCGTAGGTCAGCATCGCACTACTGCGTTTACCTCATCATGCGGGGAATCCAAATCCTCGGTACTTCGTTGGTCTCGCCTACAAACGACCCCGATCAATTTGCATCGGCGTTGATCGACGCTGACATTAGCACTGCATCCAGTACACCCTCGTGGCACGTCGTTTTCCCGCCCGTTTTTCCTCCTGGCCCCCCCGATACCTTCGACAGGATCGGCGGCTGCGTAAACAAAGTCATTCGCTGGGCGTTCGAAGCACAGGGCTTGTACAATCTCTTCGGAAAGATCACCAACGCGCCGGGCACGCCTCCACTTGTCGACATTTACATCGACGATCTTCGACCGTCGTCTGAAACAACCATCTACGGCAACATCGACTATGGGCGCGGCAGCTATAATCCGGTCTCGCTCGAGTGGGATCAAAATCAAAGCCCGACCGATGTGCCACCGAAATGGCAAGCTGATCCCGCCGCGATCGCCGTAGCCGCAAACGGCAAGATTTCTGTTGTCGTCAGAAACCGCGGCACTAAACAGGCGCAGAAGGTCACAGTCAGCGTCTGGTGGCATGACTGGCCGTGGCCGGCAGGGGTGACGCCAGAGTGGGACGCCGCCGCTTGGACACCGTGTCCGCCGGCCACTTCCGCCGCCCAAAGCATTCTGCCGGGGGGTTATGCAACCTTTGGCCCGTTCGCGGCAGTGCCCCTACCGGCCGGCGGGCGTTATGTGCTGCTTGCCCAAGCGACGTGCGCGGACGATCGTGCCAACATCGACACCGCGACGAACTATCCATGCAGCCAGAAACCGACACTCCTTGTCGATCTGGTGCCGAACGACAACAACCTTGGGCTACGCGTGCTGGTTAAGTGATAGGCCATTTCGTCGGCCACTCTGCGCGTGCGTGGCCGATGACAGTCTCCAGGCTCGGACAGCGAATACGCTTGCTTGGATCTTTCTCGTGCAGCAAGGCACGCCAGAGGGCGGCGGCAAAATGCCGGCTGCCCATCGAATCCGACATGTAATGCACGCCCAGACGCTCGCGGTTCTTGGCGATGCGCTGGGAGAGCCAAAGAAGCGGAGAATTGATCGCGCCGCGCCCCATCAAGGGATTGAGGTTAACCTGACCCGTCGCGTTAACGCTCGGCGTGACAACTGGACCGCCAGAAGCATTGGAAACCTGGAAGCTCGTCTGGGTCAAGTTGGCGGGCTGCACATAATAAGTGTTTCCTGCGATGATCTCCGGTGGAAGCGTGTTGATTGTTGGATCTGGGTTGTCCGAGTAAAAGACGACCTTTTCGCCGCCGCTTAAACCGATGGAGGTGAACCCAGGACAATTCACCGTGATGGAGGGACTGTTCTGCACCATCGTTACCTTCGGATACGGCTCTACTTTCTTGCCGGGCAAGCCGCTGGGCGGCGGGTTAATCGGTGGTGGTGACGGTGGCAGATCAAATATTCCATAGCGTTGCCAGAGCCCGGGGACCTCAAGGAGCAGCAAAGCCATGAGATGGCCCAGGAAGGAATGCCCGCTCGGAAATGAGGGATGGCCCGGCGGGCCGAATGGCGGCGCGAGTCCCGGACACAGAAAAGATGGGCGGACGCGCCTGAATGCCGCTTTGAAGAATGAGTAGGCGATATTGCCGATCGAAAGCCCGCAGTCGATGAGTTCGATGGTCCAAGGAAATCGCTCGATGTGCGCACCGATGAAGGCCACAATGTAATCGGGCCCGTTATCTGCTTGCAGATCGATTTCCGCTAGGTAGCGATCGCGATCGTCCTGCATCAGCTGTTGCAGCTCCTCGATCTCGCCGCGGATCACCGCCCAGGCCTGGTTTTTGGCGTTGGTCCAGGCGGCAATAGCTGCTGCCGACGCACCTGGGCCTGGTCGCAATGCCGGATCGGGCTGCCAGGCGACGTCCAAGGCCTCAAGCCAATTGTTGTCGAGCAGTTCTTGGCGGTTCAGTCGCCAAAATTGTCTCTTGTGCCCGCCTAACTCGCGGCCCGCCATGATGTAGGTGCGGGACTGATCGACTGATTTCAGCCATTCGTTAAGTTGCCGGTCGAAGGGAAGAGTCCAGAACCGTAATGCTGGATCCCAGTCGTCAGTTATCCACTCAAGGAAGTCATCGGTGTTGTAGGGGTTTACGACTTCGTTGAACGGATATGCAAAGTTGCCAGCGTCATCCGGTGTGAAGTCGAGCGCCCAGGGTCGAAAGCGAAGATCCCATGGCGTTGCGTAATAGCTGCGGCCTGTACCAGGACCCGCTTCGGCGCCGGTCGATTGGCGTGCGCCAATGCCTGCTCCTGCTCCTGCTCCTGCTCCTGCTCCTGCTCCTGCACCTGCTCCTGCACCTGCACCGGCTCCTGCACCGGCACCAGCGCCCGCTCCCGCTCCCGCTCCTGCACCGGCACCAGCGCCTGCTCCCGCTCCTGCTCCTGCACCAGCGCCCGCTCCAGCGCCCATCGTCAGCCCTCCTTCAATCTTACTGCTCAATTCTAATTTGGCAGTCCCGCTGCCCGCAGCCCTGCTTCAAGGCGAGCAAGGTCCTCTGCCCGCTGCAACGGATACCAGGAGATGAACGTCGACACGCGAAACGATGGTTCGATTGTCAAAAGTTCTTGCGCGACTGCCCGCGCATCGGCTTCGTTGCCAGAGAGCGCAAACGACGCGGCCAGCATCCTCAGGCCGGCGATAAACCGTGGATTCGCACGCTTGCATTTTCGCAACCATGCAATCGCTTCATCGTATCGTCCGGCAACAAATTCGGCAATGCCGGTCGTGATCCAATAGTAGAAGGTTAAAGGATCAAACGGATTGAGGCGCCATACGTTTTGCAAGCGCCCCAGTGCTTCATCGGGGCGACCAAGATAAGCCAGCGTCAACGCGCTCAGGCCCCAAGCGAAGGCCAAATTCTGGTTTAGTGCGAGCGCATGATCAAACAGATCAATTGCTTCGGCTGGTTTTCGCCCCACAAAGGAGAGGATGTGGCCGCCAACGGCAAGTACAAAGGGGTCCTCGCTATCGAGTTCGATTGCATGCTGAGAAATTCTGAGGGCACGCGCCCGGTCAGCCTCCGGATTTTCCGACCAGCCTTCACCGATTCGGAAGTTAAGCCACCACGCAAGGTAGGCGTAGGCTTGCGGATAGGAGGGATCGAGCACAATGGCACGCTCGAGCAGTTCACCCGCGGTTTGATAACTCTCGGGAGTAAAACGGTAGAGCAAATCCATGGCCTTGAGCACACAGTAATAGGCATCAAGGCTTTCCGTAGGGTGATCGCGAACACGTGCTGCCTCGACGGCGCGGACCCGGACTTCGAGCTTACCGAGAACGCTTGTGGCAATGCGGTCTTGAAACTGGAACAAATCGTCAGTCGACCCCTCGAACCGCTCTGCCCAAATCGGACGGTTTGCAACCACGTCAATGAGCTCGCAGCTGATTCTTAGGCGAGTCTTCTGTCTTTGCACGCTGCCGTCCAAGACGTAGCGAACGTCGAGTTCAGCGGCGATTTGACGTAGATCTGTTCCGCGTTCGCGATAGCGCAGCGTCGAACTGCGCGCGATCACGTACAACCCGCGGCTACGCGACAATTCTGTGATGATTTCGTCAGTGATGCCGTCACCGAAGTATCTGTCCTCGTCGGTTCCTCCGATGGTCCGGAACGGTAGAACCGCGACTGTTGGTCGGGACGACCACTGCAAATAAGGCTGCGTAGTCAGATCGATTTTGCCGCCTTCGACCCACTCAACCGAAAATACGCGAATGGGGCGGCTGATATTCTTCATTGGCGGTGTTCCGAGATCGTGGAACACGACCGGAATTCTATTCGTCACGTAATCGCGAACCACGGCGGTCACTACGATTTGGCCGGGGTCGGCGGCCTGATGGATACGGGACGCGATGTTGACTCCGTCGCCCTGCAAAAGTCCGTCTTCCGCAATCACATCGTCGACATTGATGGCGATGCGCAGATGCAGTGCGAATGGATCGTTGGTGTTCAGCGCGGTGTGTTGAGCGCGCTGGACATCGGCGGCCCATCGCACCGCGTTAACGGCGCTCGTGAACTCCACCAGCATGCCATCGCCGGCAAGATCGACAAGGCGTCCTCCGTGGCGAAGCATGTGGGGCTCCATGACCCGTGTCCGCAGGGTCTTCCAGCGGCGTACGGTCTCGACATCGTTAAGAGCCATTAGACGGGAAAAGCCCGCGACGTCAGCAAAGGCGATGGCGGCAAGCCGCCTGTTGATGGCTGACGTTGCAATCGGGAGCGATTCGAGCGGTAGAGCGGCTTGGTTCATCGGCTGCTGTGAATGGTGAGAACAACACCAGAAGTTATGATACCAGATATACCGAATGATAGACGCGAAAATGACGTTATTGGCGCCCGCATGACAATCGTGGAGCAACTTTGCCGCATCGTATCGCTATCGAGATTCGGCGCAAGCGGGCAGTCCGGTCTTGATCAGCGCGCCTGGTTTTTGCGAAATTAAATTCGATTTGCTGAAAGTACAAACGATGAATTTCCCGCGTCGTGGATTTCTCCATTTGGCAGCCGGCGCGGCTGCGTTTCCGGTGTTCGCAGCAAGTGCTTCCGAATCGTACCCTACGAGGCCGGTGCATCTCTTGGTCGGCTATGCCGCGGGCGGCCCGCTTGACATCAGTGCGCGACTAATTGGTCAATGGTTGTCGGAGCGCCTCGGACAGCCATTCATTATCGAAAATAGACCTGGCAGCGGCAGTAATCTTGCGACCGAGACGGTCGTGCGGGCGGCCCCCGATGGGTACACGCTCCTTGAGATTTCCGCATCGAACGCTTGGAACGCGGCACTATATGACAATCTGAGCTTCAATTTCATCCGCGACATCGCGCCGATTGCAGGCGTGCGGCGCTCGGGCGGTGTCCTTGAAGTCAATCCGACCTTTCCTGCCAGGACAGTGCCTGAATTTATCGCCTATGCCAAAGCCAATCCGGGCAAGGTCAATGTCGCCTCGGCCGGGGCGGGAAGCGCCCCTCACCTTTTCGTCGAGTTGTTCAAGGTCATGACGGGAGACGACCTTGTCATAGTGAATTATCATGGCTCGGGACCCGCGCTGCCCGATCTCATTGGTGGGCAAGTCCAAGCCATGTTTGACGTTGTGAGTTCCTCGATTGGGCACATCAGGGCGGGCAGGCTGCGACCATTGGCGGTCACCACCGCCACGCCATTGGATGTTTTGCCGAATATTCCGACAATTGGTGAATTTGTGCCGGGATACGAAGCGAGCAGTTGGGACGGTGTCGGTGCTCCTGCAAACACACCGCTAGAGATCGTCGCCATTATCAACAAGGAAGTGAATGCAGCTCTGCGCGACCCCACGTTCAAAGCCCGTCTGGCCGATTTGGGTGTCGAGCCATTCCCGATCTCGCCTACCGAACTAAGCCAGTTCATCGTCGAGTACACCGACAAGTGGGGCAAGGTGATCCGCGCGGCTGGCATCAAGGCGGATTGATCTGCCGCAGGGATGCGACCGCAACTTTTTGGCCTTTCCTATCCCTTCCGAGCAGGAGAGACATCGACCAGGTATTTTTCGTACTCTTGTCGTGAACAAAGGCCGCCCTCCTCTTCAACACGGTCCTGATCTTTGCCTGGCAATTCCGACTGTACGTCGTCGATGCGCTTCCAGGCGGCAAATGGAGTCTTCATACCACTGCGGGGAACGTACTCTGACCGACTGACTTTTTGATAATGATGCACGTAACGAGGACAGTTTCGGAAGATCTCGTTCACCGCCACCCGAACAATCATTTGCGCTTCGCAATAATCAGCCAACAGAGGATCGTCGTCGCGGACTGTCGCAACGCCCTGAACGCGCAACCGATGAGGCTGTTCAAAATTAACAAATAGCAATCCGACGTTGCCGTTGCCGAGAAGATTGCCCATCGAATAGAACATACCGTTACCGTCATAGCAGGGAAATGCAATGGTGTTCCGATCGAGAACGCGGACGAAACCCGGGTCGCCACCTTTATATGAGACTGTCGGCCGCCCCTGATGATCAATCGTCGCCAGCCAAAACATGTCCCGACTCTCAATAAAGGCCTGATGCTCGGGTGTGATTTCCCGTCCGACGATCCGCCGTTCGACGCCGTCGGCCAGCCTGCGCGTATCGAAACGATCCTGCAGCTTCCGATGATGGGGTCCATACAATCGGCTCATGAGCGATGCCCGTCGTTAAGAATCAGCGTTGGTCGATAATGTTTATGTCGCTGCTTAGAACCGACCGATGATGCAGCGATGTCGGTCGCAGTGTTGCGTGCCTCATCGTAGCTGGGCAGGCTGGCGGGTGATCGCACTTGGGGTTCGTCATCAAAATAGAGGTGCGCGAGCGCTTGGCCCTCCCGGTCCCTGACTATAAAATAGGTGGTTTGTTCTTCGACCGACCAGGGCGTCGGGAAACGGTGCGGCTCAAGCATGCGGACAAGCACACTCTCGCGCATCGCATCGAGGTTGCCCCATCCGACCCAGCATAAGCTCATGCTCACAATTCAAACCTGTTTGGAGCCTTAGGAAGAACAAACCCCCGACGACTGTACCAATAGGAAGATAGTAGGGAAGTTCCGAAAAGCTGTGACCTAGGGCACAGGACAAATAGAGCGAGCTTGAGACGGCGCGTAGCACCTCCGCGATCGCAGTCCGCCCTCGCCCCTCTCAAATTCGCCGGTAAGCTGGCGATTTTTGTTTCCCGACTGAACGCAAACGGCGTGCGAGGGCGGTTTAGCCTTTTCGCGCATATTTGTTGCTGTGCTGCGTGATCACATTTTGGCTGCTTGTGTTGCTGGCTGCGAATTTATTCGTTTCACGAAAATTGACTGCACTCAGCGGTGTCAAGAGTGTCGGCGACTTGCAGTCTACGGAATCTGCTTTTGTGTGGGGAAGTGCTAAGATCATTACAAGACGTCATAGCTAGATTTCAAATTCAGATAGGACAGGCAATGCGCGACTACATCGGCATCGCACGATTTCTGCTCGGTGGTTCGCCCGCGCGCGCTGCATTTTTCCTCGCTTTTTGGCTGATCCTTTATGGGATCAACTCTGGGGATCTACTGATTGGCATAATAGCCGCAATAATCGCGACGTGGGCGAGCCGGCGCCTGTTGCCGGGACGCAGCAGTTTGCGTGTGATTCCGCTAGTGCGACTGGCCCTTCGTTTTCTGCGTCAGTCGCTGGTCGCCGGGGTCGATGTCGCATGGCGAGCGATCGATCCGCGAATGCCGTTGCGGCCGGGATTCGTGGTTTATCAATCGCATTTCCCGTTGGGCCAAATGCAAAATGCGTTCTGCACAATAACGGGTCTGCTGCCCGGAACTTTGCCAGCCGGCTCAGATGAAAACGGCGATCTTGTTATCCACTGTCTCGACGTGCGTCAGCCGGTGGTCGAGCAATTGGCGGCTGAGGAAACCGCGTTGCAACAGGTTCTGGGAGGTGGGCCCAATGACTAGTTTTCTGACCGGAGCGGCCTGCGTTGTGCTGGCGGCAACAGCACTGGGATTGCTCCGAATTCTTTATGGGCCGGCCGATGCCGACCGGATGATGGCGGCGCAATTGCTCGGTACCGGAGGAGTTGCTGTCCTCCTCCTCCTGGCAGCGGCCACCGAATCGCCGGCTACTGTCGATGTTGCATTGATGCTGGCACTCCTCGCGGCTTTTGCCTCTGTAGCCTTCGTCAGCAGCGGGGCCCGCTCGCAAGGCAAAATACCGCCGGCGATGGATCCGCGATGACCGCAGCGCTCAATATCTTCACCGTGCTTGCGGTCTCCGCGGGGACTTTCTTTTTTCTGGCTGGGACGGTTGGACTCCTGCGTTTCCCCAATACTCTGACGCGGCTGCACGCGCTGACCAAGGCGGACAATGTGGGTCTTGGACTCGTTGTCTTCGGATTATTGCCGTTGGTCGAGTGGCCGTTTGGCGCGCTCAAGCTGATCGCCGTGTGGCTGCTCGTCCAATTGTCCGGATCAATCATCGCACAACTTATCGCTATCATCGTCCGACGTGAGGAATCATAGGCGTGATGGCGGCCTTTATCTTCAACGTTGTGCTTGTGGCGCTCCTCCTCGCGGTCGCCACTTGGGTTATTACCTCACGCGCTGCATTTTCGGCCGTTGTAGCTTTCGTCGCTTACGGATTACTGCTGGCAATTGTCTGGGTAGAACTGTCGGCGATCGATATTGCACTCACCGAAGCGGCGATCGGGGGTGGTGTGACCGGAATGCTACTGCTCGGTGCAGCCAGCCGCCTCCGTGAGACCGAGGCCACTGCCGTCTCGACTAGCGTACCTCTTCGTTTGACGGCGGCGGTGCTCTGCGCGCTGATAACGGCGGGGCTTGCTGCTATTGTTCTATTTCCACCCAACACCGTGTTTACATTGGCGCCGGACGCAATGGCGCATTTGCTGGAGAGCGGTCTCGGCAATCCGGTTGCGGGCGTGCTGTTTGTTTACCGAGCGTTCGACACGCTCCTGGAGAAAGCGGTTCTGGTGTTGGCGTTGGTCGGCGTCTGGTCGCTGGCGCCTGATCGATTTTGGGGCGGCATACCGGGATTGCAGGTTTATCAGCAGCCGAACTCCGTTCTGACTCTGCTTTCGCAGATCCTGCCCCCGGTGGGTATCGTCGTTGGCATCTACATGTTCTGGACGGGAGCCAATAACCCGGGTGGCGCCTTTCAGGGAGGGACGGTTCTTGCCGCGATGTGGCTCCTGGTCATGATTTCCGGCTTACAGCGTGTGCCCTCCACCAATCGGCGCGCGCTGCGCCTATTGGTGATAGTCGGACCAGCGATCTTTCTCGCCATTGGACTTGTGGGCTTTGCGTTGGCCGGCGGCTTTCTTGCCTATCCGGCGGGTTATGCCAAGCCATTGATCATTGTCGCCGAGGCTGCGCTCACTCTTTCGATTGGCGTGACACTTGGTTTGCTGGCCGCAGGCCCGCCGGAACGGATGCGACAACGATGAACGCCGTCACGCTGTTTGGGCTATGCGGACCGATCTTGGTCGGACTCGGCTTGTTCGGGCTCATCACCAATCCGCAGCCGCTGCGGAAAATTCTTGCCTTCAATCTTCTCGGAAGCGGGACGTTCCTTCTCTTCGGCGTCATCGCCCGTAGAGGTGCTGCGGCTGGGCTTGACGGCGATCCGGTGCCGCAAGCGCTGGTCATCACCGGCATCGTCGTCGCATTCGCCGCCACTGCAATGGCCATCGCGCTTTTGCTGCGGCTCTTTCAGGAAACCGGCCAGGCCACATTGGACCCCGGTGATGCGAACGACACAAGCGCAGCTACAGACGCCTTATGATTCCGAGTCCAACCCTTCTGACCAATGCAACAACGGCAGATGGGTTTCTGCTTGTGCTGCCCATCGTTCTGCCGGTAATTGGGATTCTTCTGTTGTTCGTATTCGGTGGACGTTACGTCGAGCGCATCGTTCTCTTTGTCATTCCGATCGGTCTGGGCCTCGCCGTTGCGGTTTTCGCTGCCATTTGGCGAGGTGGCCGCTCGCTGGTTTACATCGTCGGTGGCTGGGAGCCTCCGCTGGGCATCGCACTCCGCGCCGATGGGCTTTCTGCCGCAATGATGATTACGGTCGCTGTTGTGATCGGCGCCACCGCGCTCTTCGCGCGCGCGGAATTCGGTCAACCGCGCGAACGACCGGAAGCTCGCGCCTCGCTCGTGTTCTGGATTCTTTTGTTGGCGATCTGGGCCGCGCTGAACATCATCGTCGTCAGTGACGATCTTTTTAATCTCTACGTCGCGCTGGAATTGCTTACCTTCGCTGCGGTGCCGCTCGTATGCCTGAAGGGCTACGAGGAAACGATCAAGGCAGCTTTGCGCTACCTGCTCTTCGCCCTATTCGGCTCTGTACTTTATCTGCTCGGCGTGGTGCTAATCTATGGCGCTTACGGCACGCTCGACATCGCGCTCCTCGCCGGCCGGGTGCGGCCTGAGGCGATTGCTTGGATCGCCGCCGCCCTGATGACAATGGGTCTGTTGGCGAAGACGGCGCTGTTTCCTTTTCACCTTTGGCTGCCGCCTGCCCATGCCGGTGCACCAGCTCCAGGTAGCGCCGTGCTGTCGGCACTCGTCGTCAAGGGTTCCTTCTTCTTAATCGCACGACTCTGGTTCGACGCGATGCCCGGCCTGATGAACTTCGCCGCGGCCCAGGTGCTCGCCACACTTGGCGCGGGAGCAATTCTATTTGGAAGCGTTTTAGCGATGCGCCAACAGCGGCTTAAGCTCTTGATCGCCTATTCCACCATCGCTCAGGTCGGCTACCTGTTTTTTATATTTCCTCTCGCGGCGGGCGCCGTGGCGAGTGATCCCTGGAGTAGCTTCGGGTGGACGGGCGGATGGATGCAACTTTTCTCGCACGCCTTCGCGAAAGCAGCCATGTTTATGGCTGCAGGACTGATTGCCGAAACACTAGGGCATGACCGGATTGCTGAATTCGGCGGCGTCGCTCGTATCCTTCCCATCACCACTTTTGCCTTCGGAATCGCCGGCCTCTCGCTGATGGGCGTCCCGCCAAGCGGCGGATTCGTTGCCAAATGGCTGCTGCTCCAAGCAACTGTTATGGAAGGTCAGTGGTGGTGGGCCGCAGTGATGCTCGTCGGCGGACTGCTCGCAGGTGGTTACATCCTTATGGTGCTCGGGAAAACACTTTCCGACACGGACGTACCATTAAAGACGTACGGGACGGTGACCCGCAGCCGCGAGATTGTGGCGCTGACACTTGCGCTGTGTGCTGTCTTGCTCAGCCTCGTTCCGTTGCGGCCATCCGAATTTCTGCAGATCGGTCGACCGGCAACGTCAGCGGTGGCGCGGTGACGAACTCCGTGAGGTTCCTCGCGATGCGATCGAACACATTACGGGAGCGGAGATTGTGACGAATTCGGGAACATTGCTAAGCGCCACGCTTGCATTGCCGCTGGTCATGCTAGCCGCGTGTTTGTCACCGCATCTGCGAAATCGAATGCCGGCGCTGCTTGCGTTTGCGCCTTTGCCAGCGGTTGCAGCTGCGTTGAATGAGTTTGGTGGCACGACCCTGGTTTTACCCCGGGCGCTGCTCGGCCTGACATTCGTGCTTGATCGATCCGGAGCGATGCTGCTCGGAGCCTCGGCATTGTTGTGGATCGCCGCCGGCGCCTATGCAACCGTTTTTCTCCGAGGCCACCCGGATAGAGGGCGCTTCACCGTTTGGTGGCTGATGACTCTCACAGGCAGTCTCGGCATATTCATCGCCGCCGACCTGATGAGCTTTTATTTGTTCTTCACGCTGGTCAGCCTCGCCGCTTATGGACTTGTAGTGTTCGATGGCACCAGCGACGCCAAGCGCGCAGGTGCGGTATATGTCTCGTTGGCAGTCCTGGGCGAAGCACTCCTGCTGATGGGCTTCGTGCTGCTAGCCGCGTCCGAGCCCAATGGCAGTCTGCTCATTAGCGACACCGCTGTATCATTCGCTACATCGCCATTGCGCAACGCGGTATTGGCATTTCTCATCCTCGGATTCGGGTTAAAAATTGGGCTCGTGCCGCTCCACGTTTGGATGCCGCTGACATACTCCGCCGCGCCGATTCCGGCCGCGGCCATTCTCAGCGGAGCCGCTGTAAAGGCCGGCATTATCTTCATTCGCTTTCTGCCGTTCGATCAGGCGAGACCGAATTGGGGCGCGGCCCTCGCTGCCGTTGGCTTCTTCTCCGCATTCTATGGTGTCGCGATCGGAATAACACAGTCGAACCCCAAGACCGTACTGGCCTATTCCAGCGTGAGTCAGATGGGACTACTGGCCGCGGTGATCGGCATCGGTCTAACGGTGGGCGATACGAGCGTAGCGACGCCGGCAATTTTCTATGCGGTTCACCACACACTGGTTAAAGGCGGCCTGTTCCTTGCTGTCGGCGTAGGCGCGCTCACGAGGGAGCGTCGCTTGTGGCTGGTGGTATTCCCGGCCGCAGTGCTTGCGCTCGGACTTGGCGGTCTTCCTCTGACCGGAGGCGCATTGGCAAAGCTCGCCATAAAGGGATCGCTCGGGGACGGAGCCGCCGGCACACTCGCCACCCTTTCGTCGATTGCCAGCACGGTTCTGATGATTCATTTCCTGCAGCGCCTCAAATCCGACGCTCCGGAAGATCCGCACGCGTCAACTTCGACGGGATTGGTCGTACCCTGGCTGACAATCGCAATTGCCGCCGTCGTCTTACCCTGGGCGCTCTATCCGCGAATTGTCGGCGGGTCATTCTCTGACGTCCTCGCGCCGAAAGAGCTTTGGGCGGCCCTCTGGCCGGTCCTCGTCGGTGGGCTCCTGAGCATCGCCCTATGGCGCCGCGCAAACTGGCTGCCGTCGATTCTCTCTGGCGACGTACTGGTATTCCTAGAGCGCGCAACGCCTGCCGTCCGCAATTTGGCCGCGGCCATGGAAGGGCTCGACAGACGCCTGAGAGAGTGGCCGATAGCCGGTGTGCTGTTTGTAGCGCTGACGATCGTTTTGATTGGAACGCTGTTCGCGGGGCATTGAGCCGTGCCAGCTGCAAGACGCATTTCTCGGCACGCAATTACCAAGCGGACGATTTTCCGAAGCGTGGACAACTAAGAGACTTAAAGCCGACGACCGCCAAGAATAACTTTCGACGCGACAAAAATAAATCGTCTTGTTCGGAATGATAAAATGCATTAATCTTTTTTAGTTCCCCACGAGATGCTGATTGAGTTGAACATGCGGCCGACAGTCATAATAATTCTCGCAGTTCTGATTGCCGCCCTTCTGGTATTCGACGCATATGAGTATGACGGCCACTACCGCGAGGTAGCTTGGCAGCAAACCAAACACCAAACTGAAAAAATAGAGCGCACGGTCGATAATTGGTTGGGGAACGCCAACCACTGATTCGCGCCATATCTCTTGAGACTACCCGGTCCTTTCGTGTCTTGGCCGACGATGGCATTTCAAATCTGCTTGGGTGAGTCAGTCTTCAACGCCTGAAGCTAACCTCACGCAACTCAGTAGAGATCGGGCACCGTCCAACACCCGTCTTTAGGTCTCAATGGAAGAGGTCTGTCGCCATGGGGCTTGCCGGTATTCTCCTCGCCCTCGGATTGTTGATATGGCTGGCTTATCGTGGTTGGAGCGTGCTGTTGTTGGCACCTGCAGCCGCGTTGGTTGCCGCCGGCATCGCGCGCGAGCCACTTCTCGCCCACTGGACACAAACCTTTATGGGCAATGCCGCGCAATTCATCGCACAGTTCTTTCCCCTTTTTCTGCTGGGCGCCCTGTTCGGCAAACTCATGGACGACAGCGGTTCGGTCGAGGCGATCGCTCACTTCATGACAGCGCGCTTGGGAACACGCCGCGCGGTTCTCGCGGTCGTACTCGCCGGGGCGCTCGTCACCTATGGCGGGGTCAGCGTCTTTGTTGCTTTCTTCGTGCTCGGGCCGATGGCGCAGGCAATATTTCGGAGTGCCGATATACCGCGCAGGTTGATGCCGGCCGCCATCGCTCTTGGCACAACGACCTTCACGATGTCGGCGCTTCCCGGAACGCCCGCGATCCAGAACGCTATCCCAATGCCTTTTTTTGGCACCACACCCTTCGCCGCGCCTGGTCTCGGCATCATCGCCTCGGCCATCATGCTGATTTTCGGTTTGTGGTGGCTTGGTCGCGCTGAGCGCGCCGCTCGCCGGGCTGGCGAGGGTTATGGCGTCGATGTGCCCATCGCCGGTGGCGCGATCATCGAAGATCAGATCATTCGAGAGCGTGCTACTACTACCCGCGAATTCGATCCAGCCGAGATCGGTCACGGCCAACACGGCGACGCTGCGCCGCCCGTCCTCATAGCACTGCTCCCTCTCAGCGTGGTGCTATGCATGAATGGCCTGATGTCGCTGGTCGTTCTGCCGAAACTCGACTTTTCATTCTTGGCTGAGGAAAAGTGGGGCGGTACCACGCTTTCGGCGGTAGCGGGTGTTTGGTCTGTAGCAGTCGCGCTAGCGGCCGCCATCCTCACGCTCGTCCTTGCGAACCGTCGGCGCTTGCCGGCGCTGCGCGAAAGTATGGATGCGGGTGCCAATGCCTCCGTGCTTCCGATCCTCACCGTCGCCAGCCTTGTCGGTTTTGGCGCAGTCGTCGCTTCGTTGCCCGGGTTTGCCGTGGTGCGTGAATGGGTGCTGTCTATCGAAGGAGGACCGCTCGTTTCGCTTGCGGTCGCTACGAACGTACTCGCCGCTCTTACTGGTTCGGCCTCGGGTGGGATGGCGATCGCGTTGGACGCACTTGGCAGTACCTATATGCGCCTTGCCGCGGAACATGGCATCGACCCGGCGCTCCTGCACCGCGTCGCCGTGATTGGTTCCGGAACACTCGACAGCCTGCCGCACAACGGCGCTGTCGTGACGTTGCTATCCGTCTGTGGGACAACCCACCGCGAAAGCTATCTCGACATCGTGATGGTCGCAGTCGTCAGTGCGATCATAGCACTCGTAGCGGTGATCGCGCTGGGTTCAGTGTTTGGATCGTTCTGACGGCTCTGCTAATCTACCTTGAAAAATCGCCAATCCAAGCTTTTGTCAATTCGTTTGAAATAGCGAACGCGAGGGAGAAGAAATATGAAGAAGTTTGCCGTGTTACTAGCAGCGATTTTTGTATCCGCTGGATCGACTCAAGCGAGATGTCCTCGCTGAGCCATGCACATTTTCCCACTTGCTCCGACGGTTTGGTCAAACAAATCTGCGTGTGCCGGCGCACGGGAGATGTCCGCAGTCATCAGCTGTGTCGGCCAGGAAGGTATTGCCACACCTTCGACGGCGCTTGCCGGCAGTAAACAGGTTATCGCGCCGATCCATTGTTTGGAGAGTTCGCGAGCGCACCTACAGGTGCGAGATCGCGTTGCAATGCAGGCACGACTCCGCAATAAAAGGTGCCCGTTAAGATCAGGACCCGGTGATCCTAAATCGCTTTAAGTGCTAGGTCTCTCGCGCTTCGACATAGAAACCCGAGACGGGTTCTACCCAAGTGATATAGTCCTCTACTTTCTTCACGCCAGGAATATTTTCTGCGGCAACACGGAGGGCTTCGCGTTGGCGCTCGTCAGTTATGGCACCTGAGAGCTGAACTACGCCGTCCCTGACAGTAATATCGACGGCTGTAACCGGTGCCCAAGGCTGCGTTGCCAGCTGCGCGATCAATTGCTCGCGGATCGCAGTATCCTCAGCGCGAGGAGGGGCTACTTCATGAACGAAACTGGCCATCGCATGAAGCAGATTAGCTCGCGTGACAATGCCGACCATCTTGCTGCCCTCGACGACTGGCACCCTCTTAATATTGTGGCGTTCCATAAGCCGTACGACGTCAGATAGCGGTGCGTCGGGAGCCACTGCACGCACATCATGGGTCATAACGTCACGAATCTTACGGCCACTAAACCGAACGTATTCGTCAGCAAGCCGGCCAGGGCCCATAAAGAACTCGACCCATCTCGGCCGCTGACGCTTTGTGCCGATTTCAGCGCGGCGCAGGAAGTCACCTTCCGTAACGACTCCGATGAGATTTCCCTTATCATCAACGACAGGAAGTCCACTGATTTTCTTCTCCAACATGAGCCTTGCCGCATCGAACACCGATTCGTCAGGCAATACCGAGACAACCTGGCGGGTCATTACGTCTCCTGCATTCATGACCAACGTCCTCTCACTAATGGTCCAGGCGAAAGCGACGCAGCGCCATCAGGAAGCTTCGATAGGTAAGTCCTTCTTGAGCAAACAACATTGTTACCCTCCTGTTACCATCACAACGCGAATAAATTCATCGACTCATGTCGAACCTGAAAACCGAGTCTCTGATCGATCTTCTTTTCCACGAAACCAGGTCATATACAGGGTGGGAAGAAAAACCAGCGTAAGAATGGTGGCCACCAACAATCCGCCCATGATCGCAAACGCCATCGGACCCCAGAAGACAGTTGGAGCAATTGGAATTAAACCGAGGACCGTCGACACCGCAGTTAGCATAATGGGGCGGAAGCGGGTGCTGCTGGCGTCGACAACTGCCCGCCAGACATCTTTGCCTTGCGCCCTCTCGGTTTCGATTTGACCTATCAGGATAACCGCATTCTTGGTGATCATGCCGAGGAGTGCCAAAATACCGAGTATGGCGACGAACCCGAGCGGCCTGCCCGACACAAGGAGTGCCGCAACGACCCCGATAAGACCCAAGGGCCCTACGGTGAGGACTAGAAACAGGCGCTGAAAACTGCGCAGCTCGAACATCAGAACCGTGAACATGATGAGAAGCATGAGTGGCACCATGGCCACGACCGAGGCTTGTGACTTCGCGCTTTCCTCCACCGTGCCACCCGTAGCGATGTGGTAGGACGGCGGCAGGCTTTTGGCAAAGTCACCAACGGCTTGCGAAAGCTCGTCGACCACCGTCTCCGGTAGCGTTCCAGGCGTCACATCAGCTTGCACGGTTAGCGTCGGAACCCGGTCGCGTCGCCAGATCAGCGGATAATCCTGTTCGTATTCGAACGTTGCAAATTGGCTCAAGGGAACCGTGCGCCCACTCGGCAGCGGAACCTGTAAAGTAGACAGGGTCGCCAGCGACAGGCGCTGCTCGTCGGTCGCGCGCACAATGACGTCAACAAGATAAATGTCGTCGCGTACCTGGGTAATCGAGGCGCCGGTCATCACCGTATTGAGGACGCTAGCAAGTGCCTGCGAGCTGAGCCCAAGCAGGCGCGCTTCGTCCTGGTCGATACGAATTCGCACCTCTCGCGCCGGCTCCATCCAGTCGAAATTGACGTTCGCAGCTTGCGGGTCCTTCGCTACGACTTGGGCGAGCTTCACCGCAATCTCGCGAACCTCAGAGATGTCGGGACCGCTTACGCGATACTGCACTGGCCAACCGACCGGCGGACCCAGTTCCAACGGGTAGATGCGAGATACGACGCTTGGAAAATCGTCCGCCAAGAGTTTCTCCAGTTTGATTTGGAGCCGCTGCCGCGCTGCGACGTCCTTGGCGACGATGACTGCTTGGGAAAAGAAACTGTTCGGTAGTTGCACGTTGAGCGGAAGATAGAATCGAATGGCGCCGCGGCCGACGTAGGTGCTCCAACGCGCGACGTCGGGGTCGTTCTTCAGCGCCGCATCGAAGCGCGCCGCGAGGGTTTCGCTGGCATAGATCGACGCATTCTGCGGCAGAGTAAGGTCAACGAGGAGCTCCGGACGGTCCGATGAGGGAAAGAACTGGCGAGGTATTAGCGGAAGCGCCAGAAAGGAGCCGACGAAAAGCGCCAGTGTCAGCGCAATTGTTAGCCACCTTCCCCGCATGGCCAGAGTGAGGAACTGCCGATACGTGCTAAACACCCAACCGGGCTCGGCGCTCTGCGTTGCGGGTGGCGGCTTTAGGATCAGTGCGCCGAGAATCGGCGCGAAGATCACCGCGACGAACCACGATGCAATGAGTGCAATGGCGACGACCGCAAAAAGCGAAAATGTATATTCTCCCGCCGAACTGGCCGCAAAG
>Ga0306924_10001264_pt1 | contig 22968 bp, 16 predicted proteins | sample sta12Can44000111_FD_203756 | JGI IMG/M metagenome (GOLD analysis project Ga0306924, IMG submission 203756) | Lab enrichment of tropical soil microbial communities from Luquillo Experimental Forest, Puerto Rico - statanox.12C.anox.44.000.111 (v2)... | ecosystem: Environmental > Terrestrial >...
TCTTCAAGCCGCTCGGCATGAAGGATACCGCCTTCTATGTTCCCGCGGGAAAGCGCAGCCGCTTCGTCACCATGTATAAAGGCAATGAAAAAGGCGACATGGTTCCATCCACCGGAGGCAATGAGTGCAGCTCGGAACCCGGCATGGCTTCGGGCGGCGGCGGTTCAGTCTCAACCGCCGAAGACTACTACCGCTTCGCCACCATGCTCGCGAACGGCGGGGAGCTGAATGGCGTCCGCATTCTCGCGCCTTCTTCGGTGCAGCTCATGAGCAGCAACCATCTCGCGCCGCAGCTCCTCACGGGCGAATTCGGCATCGGCGTTCACGTCATGCGGCCCGGCTTCGGCTACGGATACAACTGCGCCGTCGAATACGATCCGCAACTCGCTAATCTTCCCGATGGTCGCGGCACTTTCTTCTGGGATGGCGCCGCCGGCACCTGGTTCTGGGTCGATCCCACCAACGACGTCGTCTTTGTAGCCATGATCCAGCGCCTCTGGGGACCAGGCATGCCCATGGTCGAATACCAAAGCCGCCCTGCTGTCTACCAGGCGCTCGTCAATCCAAAAAAGTAGTCCTCGTGCCTCCGTAAATCTCGGTATGCGCGTGGTACGGCAAGTGGCCTATTGGCGGCCTGTAGCGCCTCTGCTCACACTTTGGTTGAAGCTGGCGGTCATCCCTCTTTGAGGAAGACTACGCTTGGCGGCCCCCGACGGTCCTTCGTAGTTTGCCCGTCCTGGAAGCCGCCGTTGGCCGCCAGCGATCCGCTTGCTCGCGGCTTCTCTGTCGGGAACGGTCCGGCCTGGCATTCTGCCGTCCTCTCTAGCATTGCGATCCCGTTCCCGAGTCAGTGTCCGAATCCGGTCAACCGTCCGCCGCCGGACAGCAAAATTTCTTTGAACCTTCGCGTCTTCTCTTCGTCTATAACCATGAGCCCGCTCATCTTTTTCTGAATTTCGCTCGAGGAGCCTCGATGCTGACCGCCTTGCTGCAAGACGCCCGCTACGCCTTTCGCCAACTCCTCAAGACACCCGGCTTCACAGCCACCGCTATTCTGACCCTCGCCCTTGGCATTGGCGCCAACGCCGCCATCTTCACCCTGGTGAACGCCGTTCTTCTCAGGAAGTTGCCCGTGGCCGATCCCGGAACGCTCATCCGACTCGGCGACCAAGACGACTGCTGCGTCAGCGACGGCGCGCGCGAAGACGGCAAGTACAGCTTGTTCGCCACGGAAACCTGGCGGCTTCTCAGAAAAAACACCCCGGAGTTCGAAGAGCTGGCCGCTATGCAGGCAGGATTCGGCTTCCGCCCGGTCACTGCGCGGCGCGACGGTGATAATCTTTCCCGCTCCATGATGGGCGAATTCGTCTCCGGCAATTACTTCCACACTTTCGGACTGAAGCCTCACGCGGGTCGCCTCATCACGGATTCCGATGACCAGGCGGGCGCCCAAGTCGCGGCCGTCATGAGCTATCGGACCTGGCAGCGCGATTACGCCGGCGACGCCGGCATCGTCGGCTCCACGTTTTGGATCAACACGAAACCCGTTACCATCGCCGGCATCGCACCCGCCGGTTTCTACGGGGACCGACTCGCCAGCACTCCTCCCGATTTCTATCTCCCCATCGAGTCCATGCCCGCTATCGCCAACGCCCCCTATGTCCACAGTCCTGCATCCAACTGGCTCTACATCGTCGGGCGCCTCAAACCCGGAGTCTCCTTGCCGGCTCTGCAGGATAAAATCAGCGCGCTCGTCCGTCAGTCGTTCGCTCAAACCAGCACCTTTTCGGCCGGCCGGAACAAAGACCTCCTGGCCAAAGCCCACGTCATCCTCGGTCCCGGAGGCTCGGGCATTCAGAACCTTCAGGACGAGTACGGCTCCAACCTCCGTCTCCTCATGTTCATTTCCGCCATCGTTCTTGTCATTGCCTGCGCCAACATCGCCAATCTTCTCTTGGTGCGCGGCATGGGTCGCAAATCCGAAATGTGGGTCCGCACCGCGCTGGGCGCCGCGCGGCTCCGCATCATCCGCCAGCTCCTCACCGAGAGTGTGGTGCTCGCTGGCCTGGGCGGTCTGGTCGGACTTTTGGTAGCGTATCTCGGCACGCGCATGTTGCTTGCGCTCGCTTTCCCCGGAGCCGATAGCCTTCCGATCGAAGCCAGCCCTTCGCTTGCGGTTCTGGCTTTTGCCTGCGGCCTCTCTCTTCTCACGGGCATTCTGTTTGGCGTGGCTCCGGCTTGGATCGCCGCGCAAGCCGAACCGGTCGACGCCCTGCGCAGCGGCACTCGGGCCTCGGCGGGGGGAGCTTCGCTGCTGCAGCGCGGCCTGGTCATTTTGCAGGCTGCGTTGTCCCTGGTTCTCCTGGTCGGAGCTGGTCTTTTCTCGCAGAGCCTCAACAAGCTTGAATCGACGGACTTAAAACTCGATTCCCGCAATCGCTACATCGTCCACATCAATCCGCAAGCCGCCGGCTATCCCCAAACCCAGCTCGAGTCTCTTTACCGAATCATTGAGGACCGCTTTCACGCGCTCCCTGGCGTCAATCGAGTAGGTCTTGCTCTTTACACTCCGATGGAAGACAACAACTGGAGCAATTCGCTCCAGGTCCAGGGACAGCCCGACCTCAATTCCGGTGCTTCGATGGTCAAAGCCAACGCCGACTATTTCGACTCGGTGGGAACGCGCGTCGTCATGGGCCGCGGCATCACCGAAAGAGACGTTGCCAACGCGCTGACCATCGCTGTCGTCAACCAGGAATTCGTCAAAAAATTCTTCCCTGGCGTGAATCCTATCGGCCAGCATTTCGGGCCGCCGGGTCCGGAGTCCACAGGGGACTATGAAATCGTCGGAGTCGTCGAAGACACCGTCTACACCAGCGTTCGCTGGAAAGAACATCGCATGTACTTTGTCCCGATCCTGCAGCGTCCGCCCCGGGTCCAAAAAATGAATCCCATCGACACCGACGAGTCTCTCTATGCCGGTGCCATGGTCCTCGCTACCGACCGCCCGGTCAGCCATATGGAAAGCCTTGTACGCCAGACACTGTCTTCCATCAATCCCAACCTCACCATCGTAAAGTTCCAAACTTTCGACCAGCAGATCGCCGACCGCTTCGGCGATGATCGTCTCATCGCGCGACTCACCATGCTCTTCGGCATCCTCGCTCTTCTCCTCGCCAGTGTCGGACTCTACGGCGTTACGGCTTACACCGTCGCCCGCCGTACCGGCGAAATCGGCATCCGCATGGCGCTCGGTGCCGAACGCACCACGGTCATTTCCGCCGTCATGCGCTCGGCTCTTTTCCAATCTATTCTCGGCTTGGCCATCGGCGTTCCCGTCGCCTTCCTCTGCGTTCGCTACGTCGAGTCTCAGCTCTATGAAATGAAAGGTCTGGACGCTAGGGTCCTATTTGGCTCCATCCTGGTTCTTGTCACCGCAGCCACGCTCGCGGGCTTAATTCCGGCTCGCCGCGCCTCGTCGATCGATCCCGCGCGAGCCTTGCGAACCGAATAAAGCCGCACGACGCACCATGAAAGGGGAGGCTTCGTCGCACGGCGCGCAAAGCGGCCCGCGCTACCCAGCTGAACCCGTCCCCTGCATAACTGCTTGGATTTAAAGCACGTTAGCGTTTAGGCAGCTTTTTTCAAAGTCCGGCCGGCGCCATGCCGGTTCTTACGCGGCGTAACTCTCGCCTTCCTTCCTTCGTATTCCTGGTTAAAACCCTTTGCGGTCTCAGTTAGCCGGACGCCGCTCGCGGGATCCGGTAAAGTGATAGGCAACGGGAAAGGCCTCACCCTAGTGCTCGCCATCGCGGACAACTTTGCCCAGACCCTGGGGGCCTTGCGTGCTCACAAGCTGCGTGCCTCTCTCACCATGCTCGGCTTGACCATGGGTGTGGCCACGCTCATTACCGTCATGACCATCGTGCAGGGCGCCAACCTTTATGTCGAAAACAAAATCGCCAATCTCGGCACCAACGTCTTCCAGATCGCCCGCACGCCTTTCGCCGTCACCGACTTCAGCATCATCATCAAGGCGCTTAAGTACAAGAAAATCGAGTTGGATGACGTACGCGCCCTCGCCGAGGGCTGTACTGCGTGCGCGGAGGTCGGCGCCACGGCCAGCGCAACCGTGCGAGCGCGTTACGCTGACAAAGAGGCCCAGGACGTCAGCTTCTACGGCCAAACGCCAAGCATGGCCGATATCGACACGCGCGCCGTGGAGTTCGGCCGTTACTTCAGCTCCGCCGAGTCCGAACACCGCGCCAACGTCTGCCTGATCGGCGATTCGCTGGTACAAAAGCTTTTCCTCGGTGTCGATCCGATCGGCCGGAGCATTCGCGTCGGCAACGACGAGTTCATGGTCATTGGCATCATGGAGAAGGTCGGCAGCGTTCTCGGCCAGGACCAGGACAATTTTGTCACCGTTCCTCTTTCCGTGTTCCTCCGCATTCAGGGCATCCATTCAAGCCTCACCATCAACGTCAAGGCGCGCGAGGGCTTTTTCGAAGCGGCGCAGGACCAGGCGCAACTCGTCCTGCGCGCACGCCGCCATCTCAGCGGCCAGATGGAAAACGATTTCTTTGTCGGCACCAAGGAGAGCTATATGGCTCTTTGGCGCAGCATCAGCGGCGCGTTTTTTGGAGTTTTTATCCTGGTGAGCACCATCTCGGTGGTCATCGGCGGCATCGTCATCATGAACGTCATGCTCGTCAGCGTTACGCTGCGCAAGCGCGAAATCGGTGTACGCCGGGCGGTCGGAGCGACGCAGGGCGACATTCTCGGCCAGTTCATTCTCGAGAGCCTGTTGCAATGCCTCGCCGGCGGAATTTTGGGCATTGGCCTGGGATTTTTCGTGGCACTCCTGCTGCGCACCTTCTCGCCCTTTCCAGCTTCCGTGCGCACTTGGGTTGCGGTCATGGGCTTGGTCATGAGTTCCGCCGTGGGCCTGTTTTTTGGCATCTACCCGGCCCTGCGCGCCTCCCGCCTCGACCCGGTCGTCGCCCTGAGGTCCGACTGATGAACGCGCCGGCACGAATTCTCTTTGAACCGAATCTGCTGCCACCCGCCTTGGCGCATAGGAGTGCTTGTCCGGGCTACCGATCTTCGCAGGCCGGAGGCCCCACATGTCCTTGATGACCCTGGCTCAAGCCCGCGAAAATTTCGTCGCCGCGATGCAGACCCTCCACTCCTCCAAGGTCCGCTCCGCTTTGACTGTCCTTGGCATCGTCATCGGCGTCTCTTCCGTCATCTCCATGGCCGCCATCATCCAGGGCTTGAACAAATTCGTGCAGGACCGCGTCGAATCTTTGGGCTCCCGCACCTACTTCCTCACCCGATTTCCGCCCGGAACCGATCCCTCGCATATGCCCGAAAAGATTCGCGTGCGCCGCTACATCGGCTACGATTACGCTGAGTATATCCGCTCCGCCGCTCCCCACGTGGAAAACGTCACCACCGTCGGCACGCGCGGCTTCTTCTTCGGCGACACCAACCGCATCACCAGCGGGGACAAAACCGTAGAAAAAGTGATCATCCGCGGGGCCGAGCCCGAGTACACCACCGCTCTTCCGCTCTTCAATATCGAACGCGGCCGCTTCATCAGCCCCTTCGACCAGGAGCATGCCCGTCCCGTTGTGGTCCTCGGCGCTGCCATCGCCGATTCGCTTTTCCCCGATCGCGATCCACTCGGCCAGGTCGTGCGCATCAACGGCTCGGTTTACGAAGTCATCGGCGTCTTCAGCCACGATCAAGGGCTGTTTCTCGGTCCGGGAGTGGATATCTTCGCCATCATCCCGCTCAGCAACTTCAAAAAGCACTATCCCGAGGCCAAGGAACTGATCATGCTCTTTACCGTCCCCAAGGACGTGAACGTGGAAGCTGCGCAAGCCGAGGTCATCCAGGCCATGCGCCGCATTCGCAAAATCTCGGCCGATAGAGAAAACGACTTTGAGCTCAGCTCGCCGGACTTCCTCAGCAATTTGTGGAACCAGCTCACCGGAGCGCTGGTCATCCTTACCTCGGTCATCAGTTCGATCGGTCTGCTGGTCGGCGGGGTCGGGGTGATGAATATCATGCTCATCTCCGTCACCGAACGCACGCAGGAAATTGGCGTGCGCAAAGCCATCGGCGCCCGTAAGGCCGATGTGCGCCTGCAATTCCTGTTTGAAGCGGTCGTCTTGACGCTGGTGGGCGGCACCATCGGCATTCTGTTCGGAGCGGGGATCTCCACCATGGTCCGCACCCTAGTGCCTTCCATTCCGGCAACGCTTTCCTACTGGTGGGTCACGATTGGTTTCGTCATCTCGGTCGGTGTCGGCTTGTTTTTCGGCTACTATCCGGCCAACCTCGCCGCCAAGCTGGACCCCATCGCCTGTTTACGCTATGAGTGAAGGGGTTCCGCGAGCGCTGGTCTGGAGCCTTTAACTCCTCCGTACCGTTGCTCGCGGGCTGCCGCCTGATATAGTTCGCAACGCGCGGACCCCAGAAGCGAGGTATCGAATGCGATTCGCTCTTCCGGCCTGGCTCGCCTTATCGGGCGCTCTCCTGGTCCAGGATCGTACGGTCGAGCCAACCTGGCTCCGGCGCGACCTCTCCACCGCCCGCGAACAGAAGACCGATCTCACGACAGGCTCCTGCCGCTACCTGCCTCTTTTTGGCGAGGGGGACACCGAATCCCGCTACCCGCTCAGTGTCGCCCGCTTCGGCCAACTCACGGTCGCGCCCGGCGGCGAATGCCAGCCCGTCTCCTACCCGCGCCAGGAAGAGATCTACTTCGTACGCTCGGGCAGCGGTACGCTCGACTTCGCCGGGCAAACTCACCCGCTTGTCGCAAACGACTTTGCCTATCTTCCCCCAGGCGTCGCGCATTCCGTCTCCAACCATTCCGCAGAGCCGCTCCGCATCGTTCTCACCACCGTCAAGATTCCCGCGCGGGTTGCCATCTCGCAGCCGACGAAACTCGAAATCGCCAATCTCGCTGAGCTCAAACAGCAAACCGTCGGCGGCCATCCCTCCTCCGTTCTCTACCAGCTCATGATTGGCCCGTACAACCGCACTCGCGACCGTATCAACGCCGCCTACAACGTCGTAGATTTCTTCCTGATGGATTTCGCTCCTGCCGGAACCAACTTCCCCCACCACCACGAAATCGCGGAAGAGATCTATCTTGTTCTCGATGGCGAAGGGCAGATGGCCGCGGGCAGCGGCTCGGACGGCGTCGCGGGCCTGTACTCCGCGAAGGCGGACGACGCCTACTATTTCCGTCCCAACGCGACCGTAGGCTTCTACAACCGCAACGCTGCCGAGGCCAAAGCCCACATTCTCGCCCTCCGCGTCTACGTCCCCATGCCCAAATCGGACGACTGACGCCCGGGAACGCCCGTCTCAAGATCGAGAATGACCCCTTCGGCACGTCTCCGTTGATTCTCGGGACAACCTGCCTATGCATGACATGAGCACATCCTCTCGCGCGGTCTATTGCGCCTGGCGCGGTTTCCATCGCACGATAGGGCCGACGAACCTCAAAAGATCGGTGTTCGCAGGGGCTCCCCCCAGCTCGGAGACTTCATGGTGCCACCGTCTCTCCTTAGCCGCTCGCTTCGATTCGCCGCCGCGGCTTCTCTGTTTTTTCCCGTAGCCTCGACCGTCGCCGACGAACCAAAGGCCAAGCCGGACAACACCATTACTCTGCAGCTCGGCGAGCCGGTTCCCGTGCAGAAATTCGAGCCACCGCCCAAATTCTGGATCTCCGATGTAACCGACCGCTCCGGCAACCCTCAGCCCATGCTGGTCCTCAGGGAACGAGGCGGCATATTTCTCGACAGGCAGCCCACCGCCATCCTCAAGGATTCGCTCGAGCACTCGCTCCAGGCCGCGAACCTTCTCGCGCACGATCAAGCCTCCGCCGACCTGGTCGTTCGCGTGTACGTGTTTCACTTTGGCCTGGCCTCCGGCTCCGCACTCGACTTCTTCGGCAAAGTCGAATTTTCCGGAATGGTCAAGAACCCGAAGACCGGCGAGTCGGTCGAAGTGAAGGCGATCGGCACCTCCATCGGCAACGGAGCGGTACGCAAGAAAAACGTTCAGAAAAACGTCCAGGAGAACATCGAGGCGGCTCTGCGCGACGCTACGCGCAATTTTGTACGCGGCACGCAGCTGAAGGACGCGGTCGCACAACTGCAAAAGGCGGAGCTGCCTGCGCCGACGTCGGCTCCCGCAGCGACGCCGAACTAGCTTTCGTGCACGGCCGCCTAACGCGGCAAGAATCGCTTTTCACTTCAGGAGGAATGGGAAAATGCGTCGACTCATGATGGCCATGGCTCTGGCCGGGCTCTTCGCGGCTCTGGCTTCGGCTCGGCCCAAAGATCAAGCCTCGGTTTACAAGAGCGCCGAGGCCAAGCACTTCTCGACCGCCGAGGGCGTCGAGCTCAGTCCCGCTTTTGCGGACTATTTCTACGCCGAGCTGCGCAACGAACTGACCAAGTCCAAGCTGGTCAGCGAAGTCATCGGCGAAGGCGAAGCCGTGGACGATGCCGATGCCGCGAAGTCCCTGGTGATCAGCGGCACCATCACCGAATATAAGAAGGGAAGCGTGGTCAAAAGCGCGTTGATCGGTTTCGGCGCGGGTTTCAAGAGCCTCAAAATGGATGCCGACGTCATCCGCCGCAGCGACAAGCAGAACCTTTGCACCATTCAGGTCCACGTCAAGGTCGATCCGCGCTGGAATGAAAAAATCATGGCCAAAGGCGCCGCACACGAGGTGGTCAAGGAGATGAAGAAGGCGCTCAGCGAAGGCGCAAAACCAGCCGCTCCCGAAGGAACCAAACCGTCCTGACGCGGGAGCGAATTCCATGTCCAGCACGCCTTTAGTAGCGTCGACTGCGGCTCGCGCGACGCCGCGAAGGGTCGCGGCTTTCGCTTCCTTCGTGCGGAGCGCTCGGATTTGCCTGGCACTGGCCTGCTCGATCGCTCTGGCCGGCCCGCGCGGGAACGCAGCCGTCAGCAAGATGAAGCTCTCGGGCTATCTCACCGCCCGCGCCGATGCCAACACCGTGATGATTCTCGACGACCGCCTGGAGCTGACCGCGGCCAGCAAGATCATCGGCAAGGACGATTCGGGCGAGCACCCTCTCGAGCTCGCGGATCTCGCCCCGGGCATGCTGATCGAAGCGGAAGGTCAGTGGGTCGATCGGCACCGATTCTTCCCGGAAAGATTGACGGTCGACCTCCGGCAGAATGAAAGGAAAATCCACGGCTCGGCCTACCTTCAGGAAGAGCCGCAGGACGCATCAAAAATCGCTTCGGGTGAGGCCAGCTTGCTGAAGGTTGACGGCTATTGGCTTGCTCTCGACAGCCGGACCAAGCGCGCCTGGAACGTGAGCAAAGCCAGCGCCGGCATGACGGCCCGGGATTCCGGTGCGGGCACTTTGCTGGCCGGCTTTCGTGTCAAATATTCCGGTTCACCTGGAACGGACGGCCGCCTCGCCGCCGAAGAAGTCGAACTTGGCCCGCCTGCGGCCGCCGACGACTACAAGATGCCGCACAACCTCGACATTGTTCGCGCCAAGGACCCGCAGACAGGTACTGAAGTTCTGGAATTTCGCGAAGGAAAAAAGCTCCAGGGCCGTATGAAGCTCCTGGCCGAACGCACGGTTCAGGAGTACGTTTCGCATCTTGGCGACTCGCTGATTCCGGAGGGCGCCAAAGGCACCCGCCGCCCCATCGAATTCCGTTTCTTCGTCGTGGAGGATCCTGAAATCAACGCTGCGTCGCTCCCGGACGGAACTCTCCTGATCAACACCGGCCTGCTCGGCGCGATCGAAAATGAGGCGCAACTTGCTTTCATCCTGAGCCATGAAATGGCGCACGTCCTGCAGGTCCACTATCGCCGCGAAGTCGAGGAGACTCGCGGCTCGCGCGTCGGTTTGACGATTGCAGGGCTCGCCGCCAGCGCATTCATCGGCAACGCCGGCATGTTCATGGCACAAATCGGAATCGCGTCGGCGGTCAATGGACACCAGCGGGAGCTCGAGAATCAGGCCGATCGGTTGGCGCTTCAGAATGTCATCGAGCACGGCTATGACCCGCGCGAAGCGCCCAATTTCTCCCGCATCATCGTCAACCGCTACGGGAACCGCACCACGAGCAAACTTTGGTCCAACCACGACTCCAGCCTCATCCGAGGCAGCTTTCTCACCGTTCAGCTCATGCGCGAATATCCAGACGGTCATTGGGACAGCGCAAAGAAAAACACTTCCTCTTTTCAGGCCATGAAAGACGATCTCGGCCCGGTGAAAATCATGTAATGACCGCCGCGACGGACAAGATCGTCGCCGCCTCTCGGGTCGACAAATTCGAAGTTAACGACGCGGCCCAATCAGGTACGGCGCAACAGCTTCCAGCACTCTTTCGCTATGGCCCAATCCTCCTGCGCCTTCACCACCAGCACGCGCACGCCCGATTCGCTTGTGGAGATCAAGCCGTCGCCGCGCGTACTTGCGTTTTTTGCCTCGTCGAGCAGTATCCCGAGAAATCTGAGGCCGGCGCAGGCTGCCGAGCGCACTTCGGGCGAGTTCTCGCCGATCCCCGCCGTGAACACCAGCGCATCCAGCCCGCCCGCGGCCGCGGTCATCGCGGCAATTCCCGTGCACAGGCGATGCACAAAAATATCGAATGCAAGTTTTGCCCGCGCGTGGCCCTGTCTCATCGCGGCCACCACTTCGCGCATGTCCGAGGAAACGCCGGAGATTCCGAGTAGTCCCGATTTTTTGTTCAGCAAGTCATCCAACTGCTCGCCGCTTGCTTTCTGCTCGCGCAGGAGAAAGGTCAGGATGCCGGGATCGACCGAACCCGAACGGGTCCCCATCATTAGACCTTCGAGCGGCGTGAATCCCATGGTGGTGTCCACGCTGCGCCCATCGCGTATTGCCGCCAGCGAGCACCGGTTCCCCAGATGGCATGAAACCAAACGCAGTTCGCTCGGTTTTTTTTCTAGCAGCCGGACCGCCCGCTCCGCGCAGTACTGGTGGTTGATGCCGTGAAAACCGTAGCGCCGGATACCTCGCTCCGCCCATTCATAGGGCCCGGGATAGATCGCGGCGGCGTCCGGAATCCCGCGATGAAAGCCGGTGTCAAACACCGCGAACTGCGGAAGCGCGCCAAATGCTTCTTCGATCAGGCGGATTCCTTCGAGTTCGACGCGGTTGTGCAGGGGCGCGAACACCGCTGTAGCCTCGATCGCCGCCTTGACTTCGCCGGTGATGCGCTGAGGCAGGACATAGTCCGCGCCCCCGTTGACGATGCGGTGCCCGGCCGCTGCGATCTTCCGCCCGTTCTTCGCATCGCCCGAGCTTGCTGAGCCCAGGGCCTTAAGCAATCGCCGCGTTCCGTCCGCTCGGCTCTGGCTGTCGACTTCTTCCGTTTGCTCGGCGCCGCCTTCCGCGCGCACCGAGAGCTTGGCGCGCGTGCCTCGCCACTCGATCTTTCCCTCCCACAGCGGAGCAGGCGGGGAGTCGGGCAGGGCGTCAGAGATTTCATAAAGACAGGATTTTTGGCTGCTGGAGCCGGAATTGAGAACGAGAATGTTCATGCGGATTGCCGAGTAAGGCCTCAGTATGGCCACGTCCAGTCGCAGATTTCCGGTAAGTCATCTCCGTAGTCGCGCACGTATTGCGAGTGTTCCACCAAACGGCTGCGCAGGTGCTGCTTGAAATGCGCGTTCCGCGCCTGCAAGCGGACGGCGCGGTCCGCAGCGTCGCCTGCCAGATGGAAGCGGTCGAGCTCATTCAACACCGTCATGTCAAACGGCGTGGTGGTGGTGCCTTCCTCGCGATAACCGTGCACGTGAAAGTTGGCGTGGTGCTTGCGCCGGTAGGTCAGGCGATGAATCAGCGTCGGATATCCGTGATAGGCGAAAATCACCGGCTTGTCGGTAGTGAAGATGGAATCGAGGTCGCGATCGTCGCTTTGCGGAGTCTGGCCATAGACTTCGCTGTAGGTTCCCTCGAGGTAGGTGTTTGCGACCAATGCCGGCCCGCCATGTCCGGGCCCGGCGACATAGATCACGTTCAGGTCGTGCTTCTGAATCAGCCGATTCAGATGAACGTAAATGAAATTAAGTCCCGGCGTCGTTCCCCAGTGGCCGAGCAGCCGTGGTTTGACGTGTTTCTGACTGAGCGGCTCGCGCAGCAACGGATTGGCGAACAGATAGATCTGCCCGACGGAGATGAAGTTTGCGGCGCGCCAGTAGGCGTGGACCTTGCGAAGCTCTTCGGTAGACAGCGCCTGTTTATTTTGTTTCTTGACGGAAGGGCGTGCTGCGGAGGGCGAAGCCATGCGCGGAACTCCTTGCATTTCCCATCTTATTCCTGTTCGCACCGCGAGAGCATCCCGCCATTGAGCGCTTTCGCGGTTTGTGAACGAATTTTTTCTTTAGGCTGACGCTAGGCGCCCTCGCGGAACGCCATCCGCGCGCTTTCTGGTTGTTTCGAATGCCACGCGATCCGCTGGAAGCGCGCTCAATGGCGGTAAGCGGGCTGTGGTCTTTTCTTGTTCGGAAGCGGCACCGGGCACTGTCCCCGGTCCTGCACTTGCAAACCGAGAGGGAATTGCATAGGGTGGAGGCTGTAAACGTTTACAACTTGGAGTTGCAATGCCTTGTCGTGTTGCCGGTCTTGTCCTGGTTCTGCTTTCCGCCACCCCTTCCGCTTCGGCGCAGAGTTCTCGTCCGATCCGCTTCCTTGAGAAATCGCGGGTCTTCGTACTGGATGCGGGAACTGCGTCCTACGTTTTCGGCATCAACGAACAGAATACGCTGCAACACATTTATTGGGGCGGCCACGTTTTGCGCGATGAGGATTTTCTGGCGGCGCACAGCTCGGACGAGTGGGCTTCGTTTGAACTTTCTACGACCACCACGCCGCAGGAGTATCCCGGTTGGGGAGCCGGACTCTACGTCGAGCCGAGTTTGAAGGTTACCTTTCCCGACGGCAATCGTGACCTGGTTCTCGGCTACGTGGCACATCGCATTGACGGCGAGACGGTTACCGTTACCCTGAAGGACATCGAGCGGGACTTGTTGGTTCAGCTGCGTTACACGGTGTATCCAAAGACCGGCCTCATTGGTCGTGAAGCGCTGGTTGAAAATCGTACCGGGAAGCCGGTCGTTGTGGAGAATGCGCAGTCGGGAGCGGCCTACGTGCCGCGCGGCGACGGCTACCGGCTGCGCTATCTGAGCGGCCGCTGGGCGGGCGAATGGCAACTCAACCAAGAACCGGTGCACACCGGCGTGAAGGTTTTGGAGAGCCGGCGCGGCAGCACCAGCCACCAGACCAATCCCTGGTTTGCGCTCGATCGCGACGGCGACAGCGACCCGGAACACGGCAGCGTGTGGTTTGGCGCGCTGGCCTGGAGCGGGAGTTGGCGCATCAGTGTGGAAGAAACGCCCCACCAGCAGGTGCGCGTAACCGGTGGGTTCAATTCCTTCGATTTTGCCTACTCGTTGGCGCCTGGAGAAAAGCTCCAGACCCCGTCGTTCTATCTGGGCTATACCGACGGGGGAATTGGAGAGGCGTCGCGTATCCTGCACCGGTTCGAACGGGCGGAAATTCTTCCCCGGGGGAGCGGCGAACGCACGCGGCCGGTGCTCTATAACTCCTGGGAAGCGACGGAATTTGGCGTCGATGAACCCGGCCAGATAGCGCTGGCAGAAAAAGCCGCCGGCCTCGGCGTCGAACGCTTCGTGATGGATGACGGATGGTTCGGCCAACGCAATACCGACCACGCCGGCTTGGGTGATTGGTATGTGAATCCCAAGAAGTTTCCGAATGGGCTTGGACCGCTCATCCGGCGAGTTCATGAACTGGGAATGGACTTCGGCCTATGGGTCGAGCCGGAGATGGTGAATCCGGATAGTGACTTGTACCGGAAGCATCCGGATTGGGCGATGCATTTTGACGGGCGCCCGCGCACCGAAGCGCGCAACCAATTGCTGCTCAATCTGGCGCGTGACGATGTTCGCGAATACGTTTTTAACTGGCTCGACCAGCTGGTCGTTAACAACGACATCGCATTTCTCAAGTGGGACTACAACCGCAACTTCAGCGAGCCTGGCTGGCCGGAAGTTGCCACCGATCAGCAGAAGAAAATCTGGGTGAAGTTCACGCAGAACCTTTACGACATTCTGGACCGGCTGCGCAGCAAGCACCCCAAGCTCGAAATCGAATCGTGCTCTGGCGGCGGAGGTCGCGTTGACCTGGGAATTTTGCGCAGGGTTGAACAGGTCTGGCCCTCGGACAATACCGAGGCCTTCGACCGACTGACCATTCAGGAAGGCTTCACCTACGCCTATACCCCGCACATCATGATGGCTTGGGTCACCGACGTTCCGAACTTCAACGGGCGCAGCACGCCGCTGCCATTTCGCTTTTTGGTGGCCATGCAAGGGTCGCTCGCGATCGGTTCGAACCTGAATCGGTGGCAGACGGAGGACTTCGTGCTGGCCAAGCAGATGGTCGGTTACTACAAATCCATACGCGAGACGGTGCAGAACGGCGATCTGTATAGGCTCACCGCGCCTTCGGAGGGAAACTTCAAGGCGTCGCAATATGTTTCACCCGACAAGTCCCGCTCCGTGGTCTTCGCCTTTCTGCATTCGCAGCAGTTCGGACGGATGCTGCCGTCGCTCGAGCTGCGGGGGCTCGATGAGAAGGCCACCTACTCGCTGGCGGTGTTTGATGGAAATTCCCGGACGCGGGCGACGCCGCTTCCCGCCAAACTGAGCGGAGCGTACCTGATGAACCATGGGCTCACGCTTCCGCTCACCGGCGATTACGACGCGACATCGGTCAAACTCGAGCGGGTTTCCGACTGATCGGCAGGGATTCTGGGCAATCGATTTACTACGAACATTTGGCATATTCGTTCCTTGCCTGAGCGCCGCGAAAACCTCAGAATAGAGGTTCGGTCCGGGCCGAAAAAAGTGGTCTGAAGCGACGCGTCTGTAAGTAACGCTTCGTGTTCAACGGAGCGACGCTCTCGAAGAGGACAAGAGTTGACACCGACAAAACGTCTGGTTGCCTACTTCTCTATGGAGATTGCGCTGGAAAACGCCATGCCGAGCTATTCGGGCGGCCTGGGTGTCCTGGCGGGAGACACGATTCGTGCCGCCGCTGATTTGCGGCTTCCCATGGTTGCCGTCTGCCTGCTGTACCGCAAGGGATATTTCACGCAGGTGCTTGCCGATGACGGATGGCAAACCGAAGAATCGACGGAGTGGAAAGTCGAGGACTTTCTGAGGGAAGAGAAGGCGCGCGTCGAGGTGCCTTTGGAGAGTCGGCGCGTGGAACTGCGCGCCTGGCGCTACGACGTGAAGGGCGTGCGCGGATACGAGGTTCCGGTCTATTTTCTCGATGCCGATCTGGCTTCGAACGAAGAGCGCGACCGAAACCTGACCGGCAGCCTTTATGGCGGCGACCCGTACTACCGGCTGTGCCAGGAGGTATTGCTCGGCATCGGCGGGGTCAGAATGCTGCGGGAGCTGGGCTTTTCTGAACTCACGCGCTACCACATGAACGAGGGGCACGCTGCGCTCCTTACGCTCGAACTCCTCGGCGAAGAAGCGGAAAAAGCGGGGCGCGAGTCGATCCGCGGCGAAGACATTGAGAAGGTGCGAGGCAAGTGCGTATTCACCACGCACACACCCGTTCCGGCGGGTCATGACCGGTTTCCCATGGAATTTTTGACGCGGGCATTCCCGGAGCGCCAGGAATTTCTGGACTTGAAAGACGGGTCGTCCGCCGAGCTGCTGCGCAGCGTTTTGCAGGCCGAAACGAATTTTCCGGATTTGCAGCAGGCGGCCAGGAGCGGCGCGTCGATCAACATGACGCACCTCGCGCTGAGCATGAGCACTTATGTGAATGGTGTGGCCAAACTGCACGGCGAGGTCTCCCGCCGCATGTTTCCCGGCGAACACATCGAGGCCATCACCAACGGCGTACATGCGGGCACCTGGACTTGTCCGGCGCTGCAGGACGTTTTTGACCGCTACATTCCCTCCTGGCGTGAAGACAATTTCAGCTTGCGCAATGCCCTGGGCTTGCCGCCTGAGGAAGTCTGGTCGGCGCATTTGCTCGCAAAGCACGCGCTGTTTGAGGAAGTGCAGAAGAAAACGGGCTTGCGTCTCGACCCCGATGTTTTCACCATCGGGTTTGCCCGGCGGGCGACCGGCTACAAGCGCGCCGACCTGATTTTGTCGGACCTCGACCGCCTGCGCGAAATTGTGCGCAGCGCGGGCAAATTCCAGATCGTTTTCGCGGGCAAGGCGCATCCGAAAGACGCGGGAGGCAAGGAGCTGATCCGTAAGATATTCCGCGCGAAGAGAGCGCTGAAGAAGGCAATTCAGATCGTGTTTCTGGACAACTACAACCTCGAAGTCGGCGGCAAGATTACTGCCGGGGCCGACTTGTGGCTGAACACGCCGCAATTCCCCCTGGAAGCGTCCGGAACAAGCGGCATGAAGGCGGCGCTCAACGGCGTGCCGAGCTTGAGCATTTTGGACGGCTGGTGGGTCGAAGGTTGCGTTGAGGGCGTCACCGGCTGGGCCATCGGCGAACTTCGCCATAGCGGCGACGAGCGCGTCGACAATGCCGCGGACGCGGAGTCGCTCTACGACAAACTTGAGCACGTTATCCTGCCGCAGTTCTATAACGACCGGAACAAATACCTGAGCGTCATGCAGCACGCAATCGCTATCAACGGCTCGTTTTTCAACACCCAGCGCATGGTATCCCAGTACGTCACCGACGCCTATATGAGGCAGGGAGACAACCACTCCTAGAGTCAACCGCTTACGCTCGAGCGCTGCTGCCTGGCAGCATCCGGTTCCGCCACCACGCGGCCGTCAAACAGATGAATGGTGCGTTCGGCGTGATGGGCGTAGCGCGGGTCGTGCGTGACGATGCAAATCGTGGCGCCGTTTCCGTGCAGCTCTTCGAGCAAAGCCATCACGTCGTCGCCATTTTTGGAGTCGAGGTTGCCTGTCGGCTCGTCCGCCAACAGGATAAGCGGGTCGCCAGAAAGAGCTCGCGCCACCGCGACGCGCTGCTGCTGGCCGCCGGAAAGCTGGGCGGGGAAATGCTTTGCCCGGTGTGCCATACCGACGCGCTGCAAAGCGGCGTTGACTTTCTGCCGGCGCTCGGCGGAGCCCATGCCGCGATAGGTCAGCGGAAGTTCCACGTTCTCGTAAACCGTGAGATCACCGATCAGATTGAAGGACTGAAAAATGAAGCCGATCTCGCGGTTGCGAATGCGCGCCCTCTGTGCGTGATTCAGCTCGGCGACCGACTGGCCGTTCAAGGTGTAGCTGCCTCCGCTTGGCGAATCGAGCAGCCCCAAAATCGACATCAGCGTCGACTTGCCGCAGCCCGACGGTCCGGCGATGGCCAGGTACTCGCCCCTGGTAACCTCCAGATGAATGTTCGCGAGCGCGTGCGTTTCGATGTCCTCCGTGCGGAAGATCTTCTCGACCGCGTCCATTCGAATCAACGAGCCGTTTGAGTGGGTCATTTCAGTGTCTCCCTGTCAGTCGCAACGCAGCGAGACCGCGGGCTCGATCCGCGTGGCACGCAGCGCCGGGAAATACCCGGCAAGTAAGGCGACCGTGACAAGCAGTAGGATCACCAACAGGAAAGTCGCAGGATCGCTGGGGGCCGTGTGGAACAAGAGTGAAGCGATGATTTGCGCGCAGACGACCGAAGCGGCTGCGCCCACCGCGATGCCGACTCCGGCCAGCTTCAGGGTATTGGCCAAAACGATTCGCCGCACCAGCGCCGGAGTGGCACCGAGCACCATGCGAATGCCAAACTCCCGCGTTTGCCGTGCCACCGCATAGGAGATCACCCCGTAAATCCCCAGTGCCGCCAAAATGAGCCCCAGGGCAGCGAATGCGGCGACCAGCAGCATGAAAAATCGCCGCGGCGATACGGCGCGATCTACCAGCATCCGTATGGGGCGGAATTCGGCCGCGGGCTGTTTGGGGTTGAGCTCGCGCAAAGTCCGCAGAACGCCGCCGGCAAGCGTGGAAGGCTCGGTTTTGCTGCGTACCACCAGCTGCGCCCCATTGGGCCCTTGCTGCATCATCGGGTAGTAGATCTGCGAACCCAGCGCGGTTTCGACGTGCTCTTCGTGAACATCCTCGACGACAGCGATCACGCGATTCTGCTCGGTTCCGCGCATCAGGATTTTGTTGACCGCGTCCTCACCCGGCCAATACCGGCGGGCGGCCGATTCGTTGATCACCACGACCCGTTCGCTCGATGGCCCGTCCGACCACGCAAAGTCTCGCCCGTGCAACCGGATACCCATCGCCCGAAAGAATCCCGGCGTCACGACATAGACGAGCGGCTCGGGAATCTGCCCCGGATCGAATGTTTGTCCCTGCGGAACCGGCGTGTCCCAACTGCGATTCGGTCCGAGCGGAAGATAGTCCGCCATTCCAGCCGCTTCTACTCCCGGTACCGCGGTGACCCTTTCCAGAATCTCCTGGAAGATGACGCTGCGCTTCATCTGGCTTCCTTCGCTGGATGGGGCGCTGTCGTCGTACTCCACTTTGATGGACGCGGCATGGTCCGGCTCGAAGCCCAAATCGACATCGAGAACCTTAAGAAAACTACGCAACAGTAATCCCGCGCTCACCAGCAGCATGCAGGCCAGGGCGACCTCGGACACGACCAGAGTCGAGCGAAGCCGCTGGTTTTTCCGGCCTAGTCCTGCTCCTGGTCCGGAGTCCTTCAGCGCCTCGATCAGATGGCCGCCTGCGGTCCGCAATCCGGGCAACAAGCCGAACACCATGGCCGTAACCGAGGCAACCAGCGCGGTCCAAGCCAGAGCTTGCGTGTCGATGCGGAGGGAGCTCAATAGCGGCAGGGCCAGCGATCCCTGATGGGCGAGCCACAGGATCAACCCGAGCGCCAGCACCACACCCAAGCCCGCCCCGGCGCCTGAAAGCACGAGGCTCTCGAGCAACAACTGCCGAATGAGCCGGCCACGGTTCGCCCCAAGCGCCCCGCGCAAGGCAAACTCCTTGCCTCGTGCTGCGGCGCGTGCCAGCAGCAGATTGGAAAGGTTCACGCCGGCGATCAGCAGGATTGCTCCCACCGCGCACCACAGCGCGATCAGCGAGTTGTGCAGCTTGCCCGTCACATAGTCCTTCAGCGGCACGGGGACCAGCCTGCCTTTGTAGCGGCCGCGAGTCTCGGGGTACTTCGTATTGAAGTAGATATTGGGCGCGATGCGCTCGGCATCCTCGAGTGCCTGCGACGTGGTAACTCCCGGCTTGAGGCGGCCGATGAGTGTGACGATGTTGCCCCAATTGCGCTGCCGGTCGAGGCTCAGCGGCGTAAAGAGATCGACCTTAGCGCCGGGAGAAAAGACGGCGCCAAAATCGAAGGTCGGCGGCAGTACGCCGACAACCGTCACCAATGTCCCGCTCAACTCGATGCCCTTGCCCACGATATCGGGATCGGCGTTGAATTGACGGCGCCAGTAGGCGTCAGAGAGCAGGGCAACCGGATGTGGACCACCGCGGGCCTCGTCCGCTGTGAACAGGCGTCCCTTGGCCGGCCGCACGCCGAGGACCTGAAAGAAGTTTCCGATCACATCGATGCCGGTGGCGGGTTGCGGTTCGCCGCGGCCCGTCAAGCGCAGATTGTCGGGAGTAGTGAAGGCCTCGTATCCGGTTACGCCCTGGTAGGCCAGACTCTGGTCGCGGAACTCTTCGTAGGCGTCGGAGGAGTAGGTAGCGCAGGAAAGGCCGCAACTGGTCGGTGGCGGCGCAATCCAAACCAGTTCGTGAGAATCCGGAAAAGGCAGAGGACGCAGAAGGAGGGTGTTGACGACGCTGAAGACCGCGGTGTTGGCGCCGATGCTGAGCGCCAAAATGACCAGCGCAATGATCGCAAAGGACCGATCTTTGCGGAGAGTGCGCAGGGTATAGCGCAGATCTTGCGACATTTCATCGAGTAGGCGGAAGCTGCGGGTGTCGCGGTGCTGCTCGCGCGACCGGGCGGGACCGCCGAACTGGACCAGAGCCTGCCGGCGGGCTTCCGCTGGTGTGAGGCCGCGCCGGAGATTTTCTTCGATGGCCAGCTCGATGTGCGTGGCCATTTCGGCTTCGAGCTCGCCGTCGTATGCGGGCGAGCGGAAAAGTGCCAAGAAACGCTGCAAGAAGCGGCGGAGTTGTCCGATCATTCCTGTTTTGCCCCTGTGTCAAGTGCGAGGACGCGGCCCATCACGCCGTTAAGGCGCCGCCAGTAAGCGGCATCCGCCAAAAGCTGCTTTCTCCCGCCTTTGGTGATGGAATAAAACTTGCCCTTGCGGTTGTTGTCGGAGGTGCCCCATTCGGCGAAAATCCAGCCTTTTTGCTGGAGTCGAACCAGGGAAGCGTAAATCGTGCCCTGATTGAGAAGGACGGTGTCCCCGCTGACTTGCTCGATGCGGCGGGCGATGCCGTAGCCGTGCAGCGGCCCCATGGCCGCGAGCGTCTGCAAGACCATCAAGTCCAGCGTCCCTTGCAACAAGTCCAGCTTATCGTCCGCCATAACCCGGCGCGCTCCCATCACCACCACAGCCAGCCACATCCAGGCCAGGGGGTCCGTACCTGTGGGATTCCCACAGGAGGCCCCTTCTCGTCCCAACGGTAAAGACGAAGATTCCCGGAAAAAGTTTGATCGGTATAGAAACTTCTCGTGGCGGTCGGGAACCCCTTATTGGCAACGCAAGACGGCATGAGGTTGACCCGGGTGGCGCGCGGGGATGTAGGAGGCGAGAAGGCCGGTTGGCAGGCTGCGAGACTCTCCAGGCCACAGGTCAGAGCGTCCGAGGGAGATTCCAGAGACTCGCCAGATTGCGAGACAGCAGATAGCTGACGAGTACGCCTGGCGCGCCTAACTTCCATGCTGGTCGCGAACACCAGGCGCAAGATCTCACCAGGGCTGCGCCCCAAGGGTGAGACCGATGCCTATCTCGCGCGTTTGCCTTGAGAGGTTCAGTGAGGCCTGCCGGGACTTGGGACGCGTTTGGAACCCGTGAGTTCGGCTTCGACGTCGGCGATGTTGCGTTTGGAAAAGTAGTCGAACAGTTGCCAACTGCCGTATTTCTGCTTCATCTGCGGCAGCACGGCATCGCTGAGAGATGCGCCGCTTTTGCCGTCCTTTCGTGCGGCAGCGACCCAATCGCGCAAATCGGAGAGATACCCCCGGAAGGCGGCGACGTTGGCGGACGTACCGGGATCGCCGTGCCCGGGGACAAAGGTAATCGGCGAGTCGGCAGAAAATTTGGCAAACGTCGAGAGCGTCTCAAGCCATGGCAGCGTGGAGGCGTCGATCAGATTGGGCAGGGTCTGCCGCCAGAAAAGGTCTCCGCAGAAGACGACGGCGGACTTGTCCTGTTGCGCGATCACCACGGAATCGCCCCCGGTATGGCCGGGAAAATATTCGACTCGAATGGGTGCGGATCCGACACGAAGTTCGATCGAGGTATCGTAGAGAACGTCCGGTGCGGCGAGAGCTTCCACTTCGGATTTCTGTTCGGTCGTGATGTCTTTGCCGAAGAACTTCAGATTCTCGGTGTGGATCCAGGAGAGTACGTTGCGATGAGCGACGATGACCGCACCTTCTTTGGCGAAAACGGCGTTCCCAGCGACGTGATCGAGGTGATAGTGGGTGTTCACCACGAACTTGATGGGAAGCTTGGTGAGCATGCGGATTTCGCCGAGCAGAGCCTGCGCGGCTGAGGCGTTCTCAAAACTGTCCACGACCACTACGGCTTCGTCGCCGATGACGAAACCTGCGTTTGCGCCGGCTTCACCCTTGGCATTATCGATGGCGGCGTAAATGCCGCGGCCGAGAGGCTTCAGCGTGAAGGGAAGCGATGCGCCGGCCGAGGGCGGCGCCTGCGCCGCCGCAGGTATCGCGCACAGGACAGACAGCAGTGAGAGAAGAACGTTTCGCATGGGGAACATCGTAAAGCGCAGCGGGGAAAAGGGAAGCAAAAAATGGCGTTCAGGATTCGAGGCCTTCGGCCAATTCGAGGATTTTCGTTACCGAATTCCAGTTGCGGCCGGTGCCCTGCGTTTCTAAGGCCTGGTCTACGCGTTTCCACGGCAATTTGGATTTGCCGACGCCGTCGGGAAAGTAGACGAAGAGTTCGCGACCCATCAGATGCAGCTCTTCCGGCTGAATCGCCAGCCGACGAAGCTTTTCGGCGGCGTTCCTTCCCGGCCGAGCCGCCAGGAAAAAGACAAGGAGTTTGGCCGGCTCGATGTTGCTTCGCTTGGCGAAGGGGTTGCTCGAAGCGACGGCGCGCAAATCGGCTACGCTGCGGAGAACAACGGCAGGACTGCAAGCAAACTCTTTTTCAATCGCTTGTTTGATGCGGGTCGCTACAAGCTCCACGTCGCGCTCCCTGGTCTTGAAGATGACGTTACCGCTCTGCACATAGGTCCGGGGCTGCTCAAATTTCAGCGACACGAAGAGTGCGCGCAGCGCCTCCATTTTGATGATGGCGTGACCGCCGACATTGATACCGCGAAGGAAACAGATCAGGACGGGCATGGGAATCGGAGCGGGTTCGCCTTTGAACGCCCGCAGCACATTATCACGGTCTGGCGCAGCGAACGAAGCCCGAACCAAACAAGATCCAGCAGGAAGCCTAAAACATTTCGCGGCGGCCATCGCTGCGGCTCCTGATTACTTCGAGGCCTACTACCATCTAGGTGTTGCTGAGGCGCAGCTGAATCGCAACGAGGAAGCAATGGGTTCGTTCCAGACGGCGATTGACCTGAGCGATGGACGCTATCCGCGTGCCGAGTTTGGCTATGCGCTGATGTTGACCCGGATCGGGAGCGCCGCCGAGGCCGAGTCCATCGTCCGGCATGGTCTTGAAACCGATGCCAATATCCCCGATGGGCAT
>Ga0306924_10001265_pt1 | contig 22961 bp, 17 predicted proteins | sample sta12Can44000111_FD_203756 | JGI IMG/M metagenome (GOLD analysis project Ga0306924, IMG submission 203756) | Lab enrichment of tropical soil microbial communities from Luquillo Experimental Forest, Puerto Rico - statanox.12C.anox.44.000.111 (v2)... | ecosystem: Environmental > Terrestrial >...
TACTGGTAGCTGTCGCGGATCGACAAGGGCATGTCGACATAGCGAAGATTCGGAGGCAGCCCCAGGGCAACATAGGCCGCGAGCATGAGATCCTTGAAGCTGCGCGCCTGGCCGGTGCCGACATTGAAAATGCCCGAGACGGCTGGCGTCGCCAGCAGCCACATCACCACGCGCACGGCGTCATCGACATAGATGAAATCGCGCCGCTGATCGCCATCCGCAATGCCTTCGCGGTGCGACTTGAACAACTCCACGACACGACCGGCACGCAGCTCATCGAAGCGCCGCGCCAGCACGCTCATCATCGCGCCCTTGTGATATTCATTGGGACCGAACACGTTGAAGAATTTCAGGCCTGCCCATTGCGGCGGCAGCTTTTCACCCTTGCTTGCGCGTTCGTAAACCGCAAGGTCGAATAGATGCTTGCTCCAGCCGTAGAGATTCATCGGCCGCAGCGCGTTGAGCGCAGACGGCGACGGATCGTCTCTAAACCCCTGCGTACCGTCGCCATAAGTCGCCGCCGACGATGCATAGATGAACGGCGTCGGATTTGCCGTGCACCAGTCCAGAAGCCGCATGGGAAGACGAAAATTGGTTTGGATCACAAGATCGCCGTCGGTCGCCGTGGTTTCGGAAATGGCGCCCATGTGGATGATCGCATCAAGGCGGCGGCCATTCAGCCAATCCGGCAGTTCGTTGGGCGGCACGATGTCGGCGAGCTGGCGCTTGGCAAGATTGCGCCATTTACCGGCCTCGCCGAGCACGTCGCAGACGACGACATCCGTGCGGCCAGCCTCGTTGAGCGCCGCCACGACGTTCGACCCGATAAAACCGGCGCCGCCGGTCACCAGCAACATTTCGCGCCCTGCCCTCTATTTCCGCCAGCTTTGCCTCACTCGCTGCCTGCAGGCAACTTGGCTTGCCGGGCATAGTGAAGACCGATATTGCCGGCTTTATCCCGGCTGCCACTCGTCCCATTCCGGCATTCGTCGCGGCAGGCATTTTGCGAATATTGGAATCAAAGGACCACTCGCAAATACAGGTTTCCAGTGGAGTTTTGGATTTGACATTCGCTTTGCGGGCTCGCTGCCAATACGGTAGCGATGTCAATTCACTCCGCTGAGGAGCGGTTACCCACAGTCCGCAGGAACAAAGCAGCCGGCCGCTGGAAGAAATGAACATATATTCAGGTGATAGTGTCGCAGTCAAGGAGGCCGCCGATACAAGGCCGATCCTGATCATTCCCTATATGTGGATCGGCGACTTCGTGCGCGGGCATAGCCTTGTTCGGCTGCTCAACCAGCGCTGGCCCAACCGGCCGGTGGACCTGCTCACGACAACCCTCTGCGCCCCCCTGATCGACTATATGCCGGGGGTGCGTGCCGGTATCGTCTGGGATCTGCCGCGCAGCCGGCTCGCTTTGGCCAAGCAACGGGCGCTCGCGGAAGAGCTGCGTGCGAGGAACTACGGCACGGCCATCGTCCTGCCGCGGACCTGGAAATCGGCGATCGCCCCGGCGCTCGCGGACATTCCGGAACGGGTGGGCTTCGTCGGCGAAGTCAGGTTTGGCCTCATTAACCAATGGCGCTGGGGTGAAAAGGCCTTGCCCCGCATGATCGACAAGATCGGCGCTCTGGCGCTGCCCGACCGCGCCGTCCTGCCGGCGGAATGGCCGGTGCCGCAGTTGAGGGTGCCGCTCGAGGAAATCAGTCGGTTTCGGCAGGCTCGAGGATTGGGCCAGGCAACCGCCGTGGCCTTGGCGCCCGGTTCGGTCGGACCTGCCAAGCGCTGGACTTACTATGCGCAGGCTGCGCGGATTTTGGCCGAGCGCGGCTTCGACGTCTGGGTCGCCGGTGGCCCCGGCGAAAAGGCGCTCGCTGCCGAAATCGTGGCCACAGGCGGTAAGCGCGTGCGCGACCTCACCGGAACCGACCTGCGCGACGGCATTCTGGCAATGGCGGCGGCTCAGTTGGCGATCTCCAACGATTCCGGGTTGATGCACGTCGCGGCCGCGCTGGGGACGCCGACCATGGGCATTTTCGGCCCCACCAGCCCCTATCACTGGGCGCCGCTCAACCCGCTTGCGGCAACGGTTCAGACCAGGACCGTGGTGCCCTGCCAACCCTGTCATCGGCCGATCTGCACCATGAACGACCACCGCTGCATGCGGGAAATACCCGCATCCGACGTCGTCGATATTGCCCAACGCGTGCTTGCCGAGGCGCGGATCGGCGCGCGTTAACCCTTGAGCGGCTTGACGCAGGGTGAGCGCCGTCATTACCAAGGACGAAGACTCCAACCCTTCACGGTGTCGCTTGACCCAAAATTCCAAGGATCCGATCGGAGCTCATCTGGCGCTTTCGCTCGCCAGCCTTGAGCGCGCGGTCAAGGACCCGAGCCTGCTTGCGGCTGCGCGGAAGATTGCCGAGATCATCGTTGGAACGCTGCGCGCGGGCAACAAGCTCCTGATCATCGGCAATGGCGGCAGCGCCGCCGACGCCCAGCATATCGCCGCCGAAATCGTCGGCCGCTACAGGCAGGACCGGCCGGCTTACGCGGCGATCGCGCTGACCACCGACACCTCGGCGCTGACCGCAATCGCCAACGATTACGGTTTCGAACAGGTGTTCGCGCGGCAGGTCGCAGGTCTGGGCAGGCGCGGTGACGCACTGCTTGCGCTTTCGACTTCGGGCCGCTCGCCCAATATCCTGGCCGCGCTGGCAACGGCGCGGGAGCGCGGGATCGTCACAATCGGAATGACGGGCAGCCGAGGCGAGAGGCTTGGTCTGCTCTGCGATCATCTTCTGGTCGCACCCAGCGACGACACGCCGGTCATCCAGCAAATCCACCTCGCGCTCGCCCACGGCATTTGCGAGGCGATCGAACAGGCCATGATGCGCGAGGCCCATCGAAAATGAGCGGGGCCGAGTCGCGCTCCGCAACGAAGCCCGCCGCGTTCCTCGATCGCGACGGCGTGGTCAACCACGACGACGGCTACATGGGCACGCGCGAGCGCATCCGCTGGATGCCGAACGCGGCAAAGGCGATCCGCAGGCTCAACGACGCCGGCTATTTTGTGTTCTTTTTCACCAATCAATCCGGCGTGGCGCGCGGCTTTTTCACCGAGGACGATCTCGGCACCCTCCACGACTGGATGCGCGAGGAACTTGCGAATCAGGGCGCGCATATCGACGACATCCGCTACTGCCCGCACCATCCCGATGGTTCGGTCGAGGGCTATCTCGAGGACCATCACTGGCGAAAGCCAAGCCCTGGAATGATCCATGACCTCATGACTCATTGGCCGGTGCGGCATGAAGGCAGTTTTGTCATCGGCGATCGCGCCAGCGACATCGAGGCGGCGAAGGCTGCGGGCCTGCCCGGCTTCTTGTTTGAAGGCGGCGACCTCGATGCGTTCGTCGCCGGTGTCATGGCTCAGATCAAGGTGCGATAGACCGCTGATATCGCGTTCGCTTCTGCTTCCAGGCTGAATTTTTCGACCACCCGCTGTCGCGCGCGCGTCCCCATCGCGCTCGCCGAGGCCGGGTTGCGCATCAAGGGATCGAGCGCCGCCACCAACGCATCGACGTCGCCTGGCGGTGTCAGCACGCCGGTGACGCCGTTTTCGACCACGACTTCGGCCGCGCCCGCGCACGAGGCCACCAGCGCGCATCCCGCCGACATCGCCTCGATCAGCGTGAGGCCGAAACCTTCATTGCGCGAGGTGAAGGCATAGATCGTCAACCGCTGGTACCAGCGCGGCACCTCTTCGATCGGCACTTCACCCGTGATGAGAAAGCGCGATGCAAGGCCCGCGACCTCGATCCGCCGCTTCAGATCGTTGGCAAAGCCCTGCTGCTCGACCGTGATCGCCCCGACCACGACAGCGGCGAAATCCGGATAATTCGGCAGCAGCCGGCACATCGCCTCCACGAACACGTCCGTGCCCTTTTGCGCCCGCACCCGGCCGAAGCAGCCGATGCCATAGCGGCCCGGCAAACCGGTTTCGGCAAACATCGCGAGCCGATCCAGTGGCGGCGCATAACGTTCGGTATCGACGCCGTGCAAAATCACGGTCGCCCTGCGCTTGAGAAAGGATGCGGAAGCCTCGCTGGTGGCGATGATCGCATCCATGCGCCGGATCAGCCAGCGCGTGATCCAGCTGTGATGCCGTTGCGCAGCAGAAGTGAAAACCAGCTTGAACGGCCAGCCGAGAGATCGAAGCAGAACACCGATCGCCATTTCGTTGTTGCGACGCGCGTGCCAGATCAGCGGCGAGTCCCTACGCCACAATTTCAGGATGCCGGCTATTCCGATGACCGCGATGCCTAGCGGTCGATTGGGACCGAGCCACGCCGCGCGGAAGCTTCGGGCGAGCTTCGGCGCCACCATGCGGTTGGTCGCGGTGACGCCGGAATAGCGGCGGTGCAGATTCGGCACGACCAGCTGCAGATTTTCGGCGGAAACATTCTCAAGTGCCACGTCAGCTCCAGCAAGTGTGGCGCTCGCAAATTGAGGGAGCCGCACGCGACCGCGCGAGCGAGCTCGTGCAGGCGAAATCAGCCTGAAATTCTCATCCGCCGCAAGCCCTGAACGGTTCCGATTTAGCTTGAAAAAACCGCCCATAGCGGGCAAGGAAACGGAGGTTTCGGAGCAACCCTGACAGCTGGGGCGCCACAAGAGCCGCCCAAGACTGGGCGCCAGAGACTGTCAATGGAACGCGGATGACCGAACTTCCCACGAAAATCACCGATGATCCCTACGGCGCGGCCATCCTGATTCGCCGCCTGATCATGGAACAGGGCGCCGCCTACTGGCGACGCTACCTGCTGGCGTTTGCGCTGATGGCGGTTTCGGCGGCGGCGACCGCGGGTTCCGCCTATCTGCTCGGCCAGGTCATCAATCAGGCCTATGTCGACAGGAACATCGGCGGCATTGCGATCCTGTCCACCGTCACCGTCGTCATCTTCCTGGTCAAGGGCGCGGCGACCTACGGTCATCAGGTGATCCTGTCGAAGATTTCCAATGCTATTCTCGCCAACAACCAGCGGGCGCTGTTTGCCAAGCTGATGCGCGAGAGCATAGGCTTTTTCTCCGAACGGCATTCGTCCGAATTTCTGGCGCGCCTGACGGCAGGCGCCAATTCAGTCACCCAGGTTCTCAGTCTCCTGATCAATGCGGTTGGCCGCGATGTGTTGTCTCTGATCGGCCTGATTGTCGTGATGGTGACACAGGATCCCTACATGTCGCTGCTTGGGTTTGCGGTCGCGCCACCCGCGATGCTGGTGCTGCGCAAGCTTGTGAAGCGGATCAAGGGGCTCGCCCACAACCAGTTCGCCGGCACCGCCGACATCATGGAGACCATGCAGGAATCGCTGCAGGGCATCCGCACGGTGAAGGCCTTTACGCTCGAACAGACCATGCGTGAGCGGATCGACGCGAGCATCACGGCGGTCGAAAACAACGCCAACAAGATGGCGCGGGTCTTTAATCGTTCCAGCCCGCTGATGGAGACGCTCGGCGGCTTGGCAATCGCAGGCGGACTGATGTACGGCGGCTACAGCGTCATCGCCTGGGGCGCCAAGCCCGGCCAGTTTTTCTCGTTCCTCACCGCATTCCTGCTGGCTTACGAGCCCGCCAAGCGACTGGCGCGCCTCAATATCGAGTTGAACAGCAGCCTGATCGGCGCCCGGAAATTGCTTGAGATCATCGACAGTCCGGCCAGCGAACCGGACGAGGACGGCAAGCCTGCGCTGAAACTCTCCGAGGCGCGCGTCGAACTGCATGATGTCAGCTTCGCCTACCGGCCGAATGAGCCCGTGCTCGATCGCATGAGCTTCGTCGCCGAACCCGGGAAGGTCACCGCGCTGGTCGGCCCTTCCGGCGGCGGCAAGTCGACGGTGCTGGCGCTGCTGCTGCGGTTCTATGAGGTGAACGGCGGCGATATCCTGATCGACGGACAATCGATCTCGGCGGTCTCGCGCAAATCGCTTCGCCAGCAGACCGCTTATGTCGGGCAGGACGTCTACCTGTTCCGCGACACTATTCGCGCCAATATCGCGTTCGGCAAGCATGGGGCGAGCGAGGAGGAAATCGTCGCTGCGGCGAAGGCGGCCTGCGCACACGAATTCATCACGGGCTTTCCGCATTCCTACGATACGCCGGTCGGCGAGCACGGCATGCAATTGTCGGGCGGCCAGCGCCAGCGCATTGCGGTGGCACGCGCGCTATTGAAAAACGCGCCGATCATCCTGCTCGACGAGGCGACCGCGGCGCTGGATTCGGAATCCGAAAAGTCGGTGCAGGAAGCGATCGAACATCTCTGCGAGAGGCGCACCACCATCGTCATCGCCCATCGCCTCCACACCATCATGCATGCGGACGCCATTCTGGTGGTCGAAGGCGGCGAGATCGTCGAGCGCGGGCGGCATGACGATCTGTTGCGCCGCGGCGGGCGCTATGCGTCGTTCTTCCGCCTGCAGCACCGCGATGCCGGTGTCCCGAATCCGAAGCTTGCCTATACCGCGGCGTCTTCGTGAGCGAGCTTCGGATTCAAAGGACACCTGATAAATATGGTCTTCAAGTGAGGTTTGGTTCAGAAGTTCTCTTGACGGGCTCGCGGCAACGGGAAAGAGAACTTCTGAACCACCTCACTGCAGTCACTTGATGCTGGCGCCGATCGGCGCGCAACTGCTTAAGCCTGAATTGAAGTTCCAACCCCAACCCGCTGAGACTGTTTCATGAACGCCTCATCCTTCGTCATCCCCCCTCCTCCGCAGGCCGCGATCGCCGTTGCCGGAGAATCCAAGGCCTTTCCGGTGCGCCGCATCTGGTGCGTCGGGCGAAATTATCTCGAGCACATCCGTGAAATGGGAAACGACGAGCGCGCGCCGCCCTTCTTCTTCGCCAAGCATCCCGACATGCTCGAAGCCGATGGCGCCACGATTCCCTACCCGCCGCTGACCAAGGACCTGCACCACGAAGTCGAATTGATCGTGGCCATGAAGAGCGGCGGGTTGAACATTCCGGCCGACAAGGCGCTCGATCACGTCTGGGGCTATGCGGTCGGCATCGACTTGACGCGCCGCGACCTGCAGCTTGCCGCCCGCAAGAAGGAGCGGCCCTGGGAAGTCGGCAAGTCGTTCGACCATTCCGCGCCCTGTGGCGCCTTGCAACCGGCTTCGAAGATCGGCCACCCGTCGAAAGGCAAGATTTGGCTTTCGGTCAACGGCACCGAGCGGCAGAAGGGTGATCTCACCGAGCTGATCTGGAGCGTGCCGGAAATCATCTGGCAGTTGTCGCAACAGGTTTCGCTTGGTGCCGGCGACATCATCATGACGGGCACGCCGGCCGGCGTTGCCGCGCTCTCCCCCGGCGACAAGATCGAGTGTGGGGTCGATGGCGTCGGCACGCTGAAGGTGACGATCGGCAAGGCGGAGTAGCGGCCGGGCGGACAGTGTTTCGCCCGGTTCGTCATTGCGAGGAGCGCGAGCTCCGAAGCATTCCAGATTCATCCGCGCAACACTGGATTGCTTCGCTGACGCTCGCAATGACGGCGTTCACAACGTGCACTACCCGTGTGATCGCTCAATCTTCTCAAGAATACCTCATCACGCCATCGTCGACCTTGCCGAGCCGCAGCGTGATGATGTCGAGCACGTAATTCTGATACAGCCGCCACGGCCGCTTCGATCCCTGTTTCGGCAACTTCGCGATCGCCCGCTGCACATAGCCCGACGAGAAGTCGATCCACGGCATCTCCGTAACGGAGGGATCGACGTTATGCGGTACGCATTGCTTCAAGCCGTGCCGGTCCATGTAATTGATGAGCCGGCAGACATATTCGCAAGTCAGATCGCATTTCAGCGTCCAGGACGCGTTGGTGTAGCCGAAGGCGGACGCAAGATTCGGCACGTCCGAATACATCATGCCCTTGTAGCTCATCACCTTTGCGAAATCGACCGCGCGACCATCGACGGCGACTTCCATGCCGCCTAGCACCTGCAGCGCAAGCCCGGTCGCGGTGACGATGATGTCGGCCTCGAGTTTGCTGCCGTCTTTCAGCCGAATGCCGCGTTCGGTGAAGCGGTCGATCTCCTGGGTCACCACGGAGGCGCGCTTTTGTCGGATCGCGTTGAAGAGGTCGCCATCGGGGACGAGACAAAGACGCTGGTCCCAGGGGTTGTAGCGCGGATTGAAATGGGTCGCGACGTCGTAGTCCGGGCCGAGCGCCATCCGCACGCCGCCGAGGATCAGATTTTTGAATTTCTCAGGCCTGCGCCTTGCGAACTGGAAGAACCACATGCCGAGCAGCACGTTGCGCCAGCGGATCAGGTGATAGGCAGTTTTCTCCCCGAGCCTGCGCCGCAATTTCATGGCGAGCTCATCCTGCGCCGGGCGCGACACCACGTAGGTCGGCGAGCGCTGCAGCATGGTGACGTGGCCGGCGGTCTTCGCCATCTCGGGCACCAGCGTCACGGCGGTCGCGCCCGATCCGATCACTACAACGCGTTTTCCCGCGTAGTCGAGATGTTCGGGCCATTTTTGCGGATGGACGATTTCGCCCTTGAAATTCTCGCGGCCCACAAATTCCGGCGTGTAGCCTTCCTCATATCGGTAATAGCCGGAGCACATGAACAGGAAATTGCAGGTGAAGCGCACGGTCTCGCTTCCGCCTTCCTCCGAGGTTCGCTCGGCTTCCACGGTCCAGCGCGCATCCCTCGTCGACCACGAGGCGTGCCTGACGCGATGACGAAAACGAATCTTCCCGTCGATGCCGTTCTCGGCCGCGGTCTCGCGGATGTAATTGAGAATGTGCGGCCCGTCCGCGATCGCTTTCGGCTCGTTCCACGGCTTGAACGAGTAGCCCATCGTGAACATGTCGCTGTCGGAGCGGAGGCCGGGGTAGCGGAACAGGTCCCAGGTGCCGCCGCTGCGTTCGCGGCCCTCGAGAATGATGAAATTCTTCGACGGGCATTTGTGCTGCAAATGATAACCGGCGCCGATGCCCGAAAGCCCGGCGCCGACGATGATGATGTCGAAATGTTCAAGCTGTTTGGTTTCTTCCATGGCCGCCCAACTTGCCGCTGTCATGGCCGGGCTTCGTCCCGGCCATCCACGTCTTTGCTACCCATAGAGACTGTAAAGACGCATCCCAGATTTCAATACCGGTAATGATCCGACTTGAACGGGCCTTCCTGCTTGACGCCGATATACTCGGCCTGGTCCTTGCGCAGCGTCGTCAGCTTCACGCCGATCTTGGCAAGATGCAGCCGCGCCACCTTCTCGTCCAGCGTCTTCGGCAGCACGTAGACCTTCTTTTCGTACTTGCCCTGGTTTGCGTAGAGCTCAATCTGCGCCAGCGTCTGGTTGGTGAAGGAGGCCGACATCACGAAGGATGGATGGCCCATGGCGTTGCCGAGATTGACCAGTCTGCCTTCCGACAACAGCACGATCCGCTTGCCGTCCGGGAAGGTGATCTCGTCGACCTGCGGCTTGATGTTGGTCCATTTCATGTTGCGCAGATGCGCGATCTGGATCTCGTTGTCGAAGTGGCCGATGTTGCAGACGATGGCACGGTCCTTCATCGCGCGCATGTGCTCGATGGTGATGATGTCCTTGTTGCCGGTCGCGGTGACGAAGATGTCGGCCTGAGGCGCCGCATCTTCCATGGTCGTGACTTGATAGCCTTCCATCGCCGCCTGCAGCGCGCAGATCGGATCGACCTCGGAGACCATGACGCGGCAGCCGGCCTGGCGGAGCGAGGCCGCCGAGCCCTTGCCGACATCGCCGAAGCCCGCGACCATCGCCACCTTGCCCGACATCATCACGTCGGTACCGCGGCGGATGCCGTCAACCAGCGATTCGCGGCAACCATAGAGATTGTCGAACTTCGACTTGGTGACGCTGTCGTTGACGTTGATCGCCGGGAACAGGAGCGTGCCCCTCTTCTCCATGTCGTAGAGACGGTGCACTCCGGTGGTCGTTTCCTCCGACACGCCTTTGATGTTTTTTGCGATCTCGGCGAAGTAGCCCTTCGGCTTTTCCTTCAAAAGGCGCTTGATCAGCGCGAAGAAGATCTCCTCTTCCTCCGAACCCGGCTTGTCGAGGAAAGCGGTATCGCCCGCTTCCGCGCGATAGCCGGCATGCACCAGCATGGTGGCGTCGCCGCCGTCATCGAGGATCATGTTGGGCGTGCCGCCGCCATGCCAGTCGAACAGCTTGGCGGTATAATCCCAATAGTCCTTGAGCGTTTCGCCCTTGACCGCGAACACCGGAATGCCGGCGGCTGCGATTGCGGCCGCGGCGTGATCCTGTGTCGAATAGATGTTGCAGGAGACCCAGCGGATGTCCGCACCGAGCGCGGCAAGCGTCTCGATCAGCACCGCCGTCTGGATCGTCATATGCAGGGAGCCCGCGATGCGCGCGCCTTTCAGCGGCTGCTTGGGTCCATATTCCTCGCGCGTGGCCATTAGCCCCGGCATCTCGGTTTCGGCGAGCGAAATTTCCTTGCGGCCGAACTCGGCGAGCGAAATGTCCTTGACGATGTAGTCGGTGAAGGCGGGCTTCTTGGCAGTGGCGGTCATCGGATTTTCCTGAAGGATGAAATTCGGTCTTGCGAGTACGAATAGAAACGGGACGCTTTGTGGCATCTTGTTATCCCTCCCCCTTGTGGGGAGGGTGGCGCATTGTGAGCGAAGCGAAACAATGCGTCGGGTGGGGGTAGCTGAGGCGATTGGATCACTTAAGGCTCCACCCCGGCCTCCGCTTCGCTCGGCCGACCCTCCCCACAAGGGGGAGGGATACGTCGAGCGGCGCGAGATAAATCACACCGCGCGCCTGAGCTCGTCGGCGAGATCGGTTCTCTCCCATGAGAAACCGCCGTCCTTTTCCGGTGCGCGGCCGAAATGGCCGTAAGCGGCGGTGCGATGATAGATCGGGCGGTTCAGCTTCAGCGTGCGACGAATGTTGGTGGGCGTCAGGCGGAACATCTCGGGAAGCACCTTCTCGAGCTTCTTCTCGTCGATCTTGCCGGTGCCGTGCGTGTCCACCAAAAGCGACATCGGATCGGCAACACCGATCGCGTAAGCCACCTGGATGGTGCAGCGTTCGGCAAGCCCGGCCGCCACCACGTTCTTGGCGAGATAGCGCGCAGCATAGGCCGCCGAACGATCGACCTTGGTTGGGTCCTTGCCCGAAAAGGCGCCGCCGCCATGCGGCGCATAGCCGCCATAGGTGTCGACAATGATCTTGCGGCCGGTCAGCCCGCAGTCGCCGTCAGGACCGCCGACCACGAAATTGCCGGTGGGATTGACCAGGAAGTCGGAGGGCTTTTGCGGCATCCAGCCTTTCGGCAGCGCCGATTCCACGGCCGTGGAGATCATTTCCCGGATCAGGCTCGGCGTGTATTTCTTGTTGTTGCGGCTCTTTTCGTTGTGCTGGGTCGAGACCACCACCTTGGTGCAGCCGACCGGTTTGCCTTCGACATATTTGACCGTGACCTGGCTCTTGGCGTCGGGCTGCAGATCCGGCAGCTGGCCATTGCGGCGCTTCTCCGAGAGCACCTTCAGAATGCGGTGCGCAAAGAAGATCGGCGCAGGCATGAACGAGCCCTTCTCGTAAAACTCGCTCTCGGTGCAGGCGTAACCGAACATCATGCCCTGATCGCCAGCGCCCTCCTCCTCACTGCCCTTCTTTTTCTTGGCATCGACGCCCATTGCGATGTCGGGCGACTGGCCGTGCAGCAACACCTCGATGTCGGCGCCGTGATAGGAGAAGCCGTTCTGGTCGTAGCCGATGTCCCTGACCACGCCGCGGGCGATATGGCTGATCAACTCGCGGTCGACCACCGATAGGCCGTTAATGGTGCGGAACAGCTGGCCGCGGCCTTCGCCGGCGATCACGATTTTGTTGGTCGTGCACAGCGTCTCGCAGCCGAGCCTGGTGTTGACCAGGCTGTCGTCGGCAATGCCGAGCTTGACGTCCTTCTCGATGAAGGCATCGAGGATGGCATCCGAGATCTGATCCGACACCTTGTCCGGATGGCCTTCGGAAACCGACTCTGAAGTGAACAAATAAGACGCGCGCATCAAGCTAGCCCCTTTTTCCGCCTTATCCGGCGGTCCTTTCTCGTATGTATATGTCCTGATTGTCAGTCGCGACGGCGCGAGATGACGTAGGATTCGTCGTAGAACCAGAGTCCGTTATGCTTGCGCAAAACCTCTCTGACGGCGTCAAGATAACGGCCACTCTGGGTCATTTCCGTCAACCGGTCGTCTTCAATCTGTGCGACATACACCGCCGCGTTCCAAGCTGCAAAGGCCGTCGAGGTTCCGATCGAGCCGGTGACCTCATTTGGCAGCGCTTCCATATCATAGCGGAAGATCGAGCGGTTATCGGCGTAAGCGTTAAAATTAAGGTCGCGCCCACTTGTACCCAGCTCGTATTTCACCGCGCGCAATAGCTCATGACGGCTCACCGCGAAAGGGTTTTCTCCGGGCCATACCGCCTGGATGATCTCCAATCCCGGATCCTCGCCGTGGGAGTGGATTCCGATCAGCCGCCCGCCGGCCCGCAGCGAACGGGCGAGCGGTGCAATGATGCGCTTTGCACGGAAATTCACGCTCGATTTGGCCCTGTAGGGCTGGGAAGCGATGACGAGGTCAAAATTGGCCTCGGTGCGGCCCGCGCGCGGGATAATCGAATCGAGCAGGAAGCGGTGATCTTCGCGGTACAGCACGACGGCGACCGGTCGTTCGTAGACCGGCATGCCCGAGCGCGGGCTGACACTGGCCCGCCAGTTTTGCTCCAGAAACGGCGCCAGTTCGGCGATCTGGGCCTCAAAATCCCCGGAGGAAGCCCCTCTCAAGGGCAATTCGTGCCAGATCATGCCGGCGGCCGCGGCTAGAGAGGCGGGCGTGAGCCAAGGTGCCTCGGCGTAGTACATGTTGGTCAGCACGAAAACGGTAGCGGGGTGTTCAAACAAGCGGTCGGGGACCTTTTCCAGCGTCAGCCGGACATCCTCAAGGCTCAGTTCCTTGCCCGCGACATAGAACGGCATGTGGGGAAAGCGGTTGTGCATCGCTCGCAGCACTCGCGCCAGCACGGTGCCGTCCCCTACCCCGGCATCGAATACCCGCAGCGCCGGCGGGCGGGGATGGATGGCCGACAGTTCCAGCGCCACGCGTGCTGCCGTCACTCGCTTTTCGCTGCAGGTATGCACGAACAAAAGGTATTTTTGCCGGTTCTCGAAGAAGCGGAAATTGCCCCGGGGATCGCGCTTTTCGGGCGGCACCTCGAGCCCGCGCGGCGGCGGCATTCCGCCCGGCATGGAAGCGGCGATATAGGCCTGGATGCGCTCCAGGGTATCGATGGTGATCCGCTTGCCCTCGCGCAGACGGTGCACCAGCTTGCCATCATTGACGACCCGCCGGCCAAAGGTGGATTCCGCCATGTCCGCCTGGCGGCAGAATTCGGAGATCTGGGTCAGGATCTGGTCGTTTTTCATCAGAAACAGCTTTAACGCCGCTTTTGGGATGCCCGGGTGGGCAGTGGCTTTGCTATGCGATCTCCTACCAGCATTTGCCCACTCGACGAAGCCCTTCAGGTGTCGTCCCCGCGAAGGCGGGGACCCACACGCCGCGGCCGGGCTGATTGGCACAACGGGCGGCGCCTTCCGCTGCAACATGATCCTGTGGTTATGGGTCCCTGCTTGCGCAGGACGACGGGTGCTGCCGTCCCTTCGCGGTCACACCGCCGCGTTCCCGCCGTTCGCCAACGCGGGTTTTGCCCAGGGAATTCCACCCCTCGAAAAATCAAAGGGCGCAGGGAATGCCGGGCGTCGCATGCGCCCGCAGCCTCGCACGCAAAAGGAAAAAGCGTACGAGCTTTAGTCACCGCAGGTCCGCCGAAACGTTCCGGCATCCCGCGCGATTGTTTTAACGGCTTATTCCGCGCTCTCCCTGGTGAGCCGGGCTTTCTTGCCACCATCACCGGCGGATCATCCCGCCAGCTTGATATCAGCGTCGGGATATCAGGACCACGCGACTTCACCGTTTGCTCACCTGCCGTTCGTCATCAAACCGGTGCAGCACCATCGCATCCCGCTCTAACGTCCGTGACGATCGCGAAACGCCCCTTCGATTTGGAGCGGGACGCTGCGAATCATGAAGGTGATTTGGGCTCAGCGCGAAGCAAAATATTTTTGCAACCAGGACTGGACAGGGCAAATCAGCTTGAGGCACCACAGCAAAATCGTTTTTTGGCGCAGGGGATCCAAGCGCGCTCGGATGTCATTATCGCGCGGGTCCAAGTGTCATCGCGAGGAACGGGAGCGACGAAGCGATCAAGATCGCATGTATAGAAGGCCGGATTGCTTCGATTTCGCGGTTTCGTCAAATGCATCTGTTTAGAGCGGAGCAGTCTGGATCGCTTCGATTTTGGCGCACCTTGTCTTGGCAAAGTGCTAGGCTCTCTCAACAAGGCCGTGGTCCTAGGGGGCAGACGCATGCGACGGCGGGAGTTCATTCAGGGGATCGCCAGTTCGGCGATTGCGTGGCCATCTGCCGCGCGCGCACAACAAAGCGGCCCCACGCGGCGCATAGGTGTGCTGATCCCCTATGCGGAAGGTGATCCGGAAGGAAATGCGGTCATCGCAGCCTTGCAGCGCGGACTTGAGAATCTCGGTTGGGCGCAGGGCCGGAATGTCCGGTTCGAGATTCGGTGGGCCGCAGGCAACCCCGACAAGGCGCGCGAGCTTGCAAGAGAACTGATCGGCATGGCACCGGACGTGATTGTGCCGAGTTCGAACCTCGTGACGACTATTATGCTGCAGGAGACGCGCACCATACCCGTCGTATTCATTCTCGTCGGCGAACCCGTCGGTAGCGGCTACGTTGCGAGCATGGCCCAACCCGGCGGTAATGCAACAGGTTTTGCCGTGCTGGAAAATGCAATCGCCGGGAAATGGGTCGAGACGTTGCGCGAGATCGCCCCTGATGTGAGTCGCATCGGATTTATCCTGCATCCCGAAACACCCGCCAATGTCGGGCTGCTGCACGCAGCCGAGTCGGCCGCACCGCCAGGCCTCAAGGTGATTCCACTCGGCGTACACAGCACCGCCGAGATCGAGCAGGCCGTTTTCGCATTCGCGACCGAGCCCAATAGCGGGCTGATCGCTGCGCCCCACGCTGTTACTTTTGCAAATCGCGACGTCATCGTCGAATTGGAGTCGCGCTTCCGGCTTCCCACGGTTTATGCGTTTCGCACCTTTGCCCTCGGTGGGGGCCTGGTTTCCTATGGGACCAATCCGATCGAGATGTGGAGGCAAGGAGCGTCATATGTGGACCGCGTGCTCAGAGGTACAAAGCCTGCCGACTTGCCGGCGCAATTTCCCACAAGGTACGAACTTGTGGTCAATCTCAAGACCGCCAAGACGCTCGGACTCACGGTGCCGCCATCGCTGCTTAGCCGCGCCGACGAGGTGATCGAATGAGGAGGCGTGCGCGAAGACGCGCTTCGCGCTTTTGCCCGGCCATGACGAACAAGGAGTCTTTGCGAGGCACAAAAGGGAAGCCTACTCCTTTGGTCGTCCCTGCGAAAGCAGGGACGACGCATTCCATTCCTCTCGCAGTCGGACTGCGCGCCGCGGCTTCTCTAATCGCGGTTCGGGTTCAACGGCGGAATCACAGCCGGGATCGCCGACACCGTGAAGTGCTGGGCCTGCAAAGTCCACGCCGAATCGACCGCCGGCAACGCACCGGCGAAGGGCAGGAACAGGGTCAAATTCGAGACGTAAAGCTTTTTGCCGTCGAGCGAGAAGGCAAGGCTCGCCGGGAACAACAGCCCGCTTGCCACGCCGTCCTTGTCGAAGCCGTTGAAGTCGCCAAGCTTGGCGATCACCTTGCCGGTCTTGTCGATGACAACGATGTCGTCTTCCTGGTTGGCGCAGATCCAGATGTTGTCGTCGTGATCGATCGCAATTCCATCCGGTGCATTGATGCCGGTGATGAAGACCGACGCCGTATCCGCGCTGCCGTCCGCCTTCACGGGAATCTGGATGATCTGATGGAAGGCGGTGTTGGCCACAAACAGTGTTTTGCCGTCATTGCTGAACTCGACACCGTTTGCGCCGAACGGCGGGGTCAAGCCAGTGCCGGGGCCGAGCAACGGGCTGTTCGACCAGATGGTCGGTGTCCCGCCGCTCGGGCCAACCTTCCAGATGATGCCGTTGAACGAATCCGAGATGTAGGCGTTACCGGCCTTGTCGAAGGTCAGCGCATTGAGGCCGGAGCCCGCGATCGTCGGAACAGCGAAGACCGACGACGCACCGCTCACGGGATCGACGTGCAGGACCTGGCCGGCGCCGAAATCAAGCACCAGCAGGAATCCGTTGACCGGATTGAAGCGCAATCCAAGCACGTGGGGACTGGAGTTTGCGATGGTGACCTGGCGCAGGAGCTTGCCGTTCGGCTTGATGACATAAAGCACGGCATTGCCCGTCAGCGTGCCCTTGGCATTGAAGCCGAATGTCGCGACGTAGACGTTGCCATCAGGACCGACGGTCAGGCCCTCGACGCTCGATGGCTGCCCCGGGGTTGCGTCCGGCAGGACGGTCAGCACGTCGGCATCGCCGCGGTCCCACGCGCCGGCCGGCGGCGCCACCAAGACAAGGCCGAGCAAGACAGCGGCACAGCAAATGATCTTCATCATATACTTTCTCCTCCCGTGTTTTACTTTTCAGGTTTCCCAATAGAACCCTGAGGCTAGCAGGCTACTCCCGTATGACCGCAGTAATGTGAAGCCACTGACATCGTGAAACACAGGCGCGGTCGATCGACCGGGATCGTCCCCGCAAACGCCGGAGACGCGCAGAAGCATGTCCGCTGTGGACAGAGCCTGACGATCCACCGTCATTGCTGATTGACCGGCCCCTGGGTCAGCCAGACCATCTCACTCTGGAAGGGCGAGCCGATCTAACCACTGGTCGAGCAACGCTCGATGCTCGGGCTTCCGGATGCGGCGAAAGAGCTCGCGCACTTGCGAACTGCGAAGACCCGGATAAAGGGCCTCAATTCGCTGACGCAGCTTCTCGGCATCGCCCTTGCGCCCCTGTTGGCGCGCAATATCAAGCCCATCCAGCAGGCCGTTAAGATTGCCCGGGTCGAGCGCGAGCAATCGGTTGACGCACATCATCCACTGATCTTGCCGTCCCAATAGGAAGCAAGCCAAGCTTGTGCCGGGAAGGATCTGCCCGACCAGCATGACCCTGTCGAGCGGGTTGAGCCGGGTGGCGCTTTCGAAGGCCTCGCACGCACGCTCCGGTTCGCCGAGCCAGATGTTGATCCAGCCAAGGACGGCCCAGGCCAAGGAAATATTCGGATTAAGGCTGATTGCGCGCTCTACCAGGATCGAGGCTTTCTCAAGGTCGTCGCTTAGGAATGTGGTGGTGAGGGCGGAAACGGACAGCACCATCCCGTCATTGGGAGCCAGCTCCGCCGCGCGTGCGGAAAGCTCCAGCGCCTTTGCCAAATCACCTTCCCCAAGATCCTGGCCGTACAGGAACCGCTGAACCACGTAACAGCTCGAGAGCGCGGCAACTGCAGGAGGAAAGTCCGGATCAAGCAACAACGCTTGACGGTACTCCTCCTTGGCGTTTTCGAGCGTGGCCGGCGAAAATTGAGAAAACAGCGCATTGCCTCGTAGATACCTGTCGTAACAGCTCCACGTGCTCGGAGCCTTGCGGTTCGCGATGGCTGTTTCAGCCCGCATCAGGCTTGGCACGATCGCGCCCACAACACTTCGGGTTACCTGGTCCTGCAGGTCGAACATGTCTTCGAGCTGACCGTCGATTTTCTCGGCGCAAATATGGGAGCCACTTGCGGCCTCTATGAGCTGACCCGTTATGCGGACCCGACCCCTGGCCTTACGTACGCTGCCTTCGAGCACATAGCGCACACCAAGCTCTCGCCCGACCTGTTTGATGTCGACGGCCTTACCCCTGTAGGTGAAGCTCGAATTTCGCGAGATAACAAACAGTGACTTGAAGCGCGAGAGCGCAGTGATGATGTCTTCCACCACGCCATCGGCAAAGTACTCCTGCTCGGGATCGCCACTCATGTTCTGGAACGGCAGAACGGCGATGGAGGGCTTGTGGGGGAGTTGGAGTGGCGTTTGCGCCTTAAAGTGCGAGGGCAGTGCGCCGGGCGCAATCATCCTAAAATGCTCACCGGATCTTGCTGCATAGGCTCGCACGGGGCGGTCGATGTTCTTCAGCCTCTGCTCGCCCAGATCGGCGAATTCAACCGCCACCTTCCCGCGAACCTGTTCGTAGGCGGATGACGAGACGCAGATACCACCCGGCTCAGCGATCCCCTCAAGCCGGGCCGCGATGTTGACGCCATCGCCGAGGATATCATTGCCGTCGATCAGGATGTCTCCGAGATTGATCCCGATCCGAAAAAGCTTACGGCGGTCTTCCGGGACACTTTCGTTGCGTTCGGCCATTAAGGTTTGCACCGCCACGGCACATTCGACCGCATCGACCACCGAAGGAAATTCAAGCAGTACGCCGTCTCCCGTGGTCTTGACGATACGACCTCCATGATTTGCCACTATCACATCAGTGACGGCTCGATGTTCTCGGAGTGTGCTTGCGGTGCCGACCTCATCGACGCCCATCAGGCGCGAGTAACCTGCGACATCAGCTGCGAGGATAGCTGCAAGCCGGCGTTCGACTCGCGCAGCGGCCATTTAGTATGCTCCGGTGCAACAAGACGCAAATCTATGGGCGAAAGGCGCAGGTGTCCATCTCGTGTCGGATCACCGCTGTGATTCTCTGCAGACATTCGTCGAGGCCTGAGCAAATGTCCGCTCTGCCAAAACCGGACATCGCAGAAATGCGTGGGCACGTCCGAAGGGCCGACACCGGCAAGTCGTCCGGCCTATTCGATCACCTCGTCGGCGAGGGCGAGCAGCGAAGGCGGAATGGTGAGGTCGAGCGCTTTCGCTGTCCGCAAATTCAGCACGAACTCGAACTTCACTGGTTGCTCGATCGGAAGATCGGCGATCTTGGCGCCCTGCAGGATCTTGTACACATGGCTCGCCGCGCGCCGATAGAGTTCCTCAAAGCTCGGCCCATAAGCCATGAGGCCGCCAGCCTCGGCCTGTTCCCTTAGCCCAAAAACAGACGGCAGCTGGTTCTTGAGCGCAAGCTCTGCAATCTGGACGCGATGCGCCGTAAACTCGGCGTCATCTGCCACCACCAGGGCGCTCGCCCCTCGCATCGCGGCAAATACCCTTTCGAGATCTTTCGGATCGCGCTCGATTTCGATCTGCAGCTCAATCCCCAAATTCCTCGTTGCAGTCTCCGATTCCTTCACATACTGCGCCGTGTCCGGACTGGACTCCCGGATCAGAAGCGCGATTTTGGTGAGCTTGGGAAGCAACTGTCTGACCATCTGCAATCGTTTCGCTGTGACATCGGCGCTGATGGTGGTCATTCCGGTGATGTTGCCGACGGGCTGGGCAAGGCTCGTGACGAGCCCCGCCGCCACCGGGTCAATGGCGGCCACGAAGACCACAGGGGTTGCACCTGCAGCGTCCCTGGCTGGCAGCACCGAGGGTGTTCCAGAGGCGACGATAATGTCTACTTTACGACCCGCCAACTCGGCGGCCGCCTCCGGGATTTGCGCTGCACTTTGCGCCAGGCTGTACTCGATGACGTAGTGTTGGCCTTCGACATAGCCCTGTTCGCGCAATCCTTGTCGAAAACCATCAACGAACGACGCAGGTGGTGGTCCGACCCGCAGAAAGCCGATGCGGTGCATCTGCTTGAGCGCCTGTGCGTCCGCCGTGAGCGACCACGCCGTCGCGCCAACAAGCACCGTGATGAACTCGCGCCGTTTCATTGGCCACTCGGGGGCTCAGTATTCGGGCGACGCACCAGCTCAAACTATCACACTACAGGGGGTCGGTGTGAGTTCCGGCGCATTTTTCGAGCGGCCGGTCGATGCCCGGTTTGGGTCTTCTGGGGACATTCGCCACAACGCACGGTCGTGTCACCCTCGGGCCAGAAACGGACGTCACGATGTGAGCCTTTGTCACATTCCTGATCCGACTGAGCTGTGCGTTAGTCTCAAGTGCAAGGTCGTACGGTCTCTCGGGAGATCAGATGGCTACTTACTCGATCGCTACGCAATTTCGTCCGTCTTGCGCAGCGGTATCACTTACCCGCTGCGCGCCGCAGTGGTCCGGCCTTGCGATTTTTCAATGACGTATGCAACAGGCCTCAAGGAGGGACATATGCCTCTGAGCCATTCGACCTCGGCCATGATGTTCGGTGCCTGGCTTGCCATTGGCGTTCCCGTGTCTGCAAATGCCAATGTCATCACCGACTGGGACGAGAAAGCCGTCGCTGTGGTCATGCCCGCGGGGACTGCCGGCGTCTCCCAGCAGGTCTACACGGCCCAACGAACGATGGGAATGGTTCACGCCGCAATGTTCGATGCGGTTAATTCGATTGAGCGGCGCTACCAACCGTATCTGGTAAAGTTGCCCGCGAACCCGACCACCTCCAGGGACGCCGCAGCTGCGGCCGCCGCCTCGGCAGTACTGGCGGCGACTGATGAAAAGACTGCGAGCGCGATGAAAGAGGCCCTCGCGAGCTATCTCAAGTCGATCCCCGATGATGATGCGGCGAAAGCGGATGGCGTCAAACTTGGCGAGGCGGTTGCCGCCAAGGTCCTGGAGGCTCGTGCAAATGACGGACACGATGCAGTCGATGATTATCGGCCGAGGACCACGCCGGGCGTCTATGTGCCGACTTCGATCACCGCGGCCTCGAACTGGTCAAAAGTGAAGCCGTTCGCGATAAAAGCGGCTTCGCAATTCCGACCAGATCCGCCAGTTTCGCTGTCGAGCAAGCAATGGGCAACCGACTACAATGAGATCAAGGACTACGGTGGCAAGAGTAGCGCAATGCGTTCGCCGCAACAGACGGAGACCGCGCGGTTCTGGCTCATGGTCGGTCCGCCTGCCTATCATCCATTCGTGCGCCAGCTCGTCATTGCCAAACACATGGGTGTCAGCGATAGCGCACGGCTCATGGCGCTCGCCGCCGTTGGCCTCAACGATGCGCTCATAGCCGTGTTCGACGCCAAGTACCGTTACAACTTCTGGCGCCCAATCACAGCCATCCGGAACGGCGATATTGACGGCAACGACCTCACGGAGCGCGTGGCAGACTGGCTACCGATCGACAATACGCCGATGCATCCGGAATATCCGTGTGCGCATTGCATCCTCAGCGGCACGATCGCAGGCATTTTTAAGACGACGCTGGGAACCGAGGACATTCCGGAGATCGCGATAACGAGCACTGCTGCGCCGGCCGTGATCCACCGTTATACCAACATGACGGCTTTCACCGATGAGGTTGCGAATGCTCGCATCTGGTCCGGCTTTCATTATCGATTTTCGACTCGCGTCGGCACTGATATGGGTCTCAGGATCGGCGAATACGTTGCCCTCAACGTCATGCAGCCGGCCCAGACGACAGGACCGCAGCAGCAATTGCCGCAGCGGGGGCCAGTTCCCGTTGCACGATGACAAGCGTCCCGTTGGGCCTCTGGAAGTGAGGCTCGCCGGGAACGCTTTCGTCCTCAGGTTCGATTCGCGGCAAGCCTGCGGTTGTATGGTCGCGGCCGCCGCACCACCCATAATTTTACGCCGCGCGCAAGCCTGACGCAGCGAGGTAGCTGCAGGCGAGATCGGCAATTCGCTGCGCTTCGATGCCGATCTCGCGCAATTGTCCGGTCGGCGACGTGACCTGGCCGCAGAAATAAAGTCCGGGCGCCGCCGTCGAACGGCCGACTGCGAGCGGCATTCCTTGTTGATCGAACACGTTTTCCACATCCGCCACCAATCGGCGCAGGTCGGGACGGAAACCGGTCGCCAGGATCATCGCGTCGAAATTTTCGTTTCTTCCGTCGTCGAATATGACGCCGTAAGCCGTCAGGCGATCGATGCCGGGACGTATCTTGATGGAGCCGTCCCTGATCTTGTCGAGTGTGCCGACATCGATCAGGGGCACGCGCCCGTCTTCGCTGATCATCTGCAGCGGTCCCTTCGCGGCACGGCGCAATCCAAGCTTTTCCATCGAGCCGAGAGCGAGCCGCAGGACCGGGGCGTTGATGAGATCGACGAGGCGCGCCGGCAGGTGCCGGTAGATGATCGCCCATGTCACGATCGGCAGGCCGAGAAGATCGCGGGGCAGGATCTGAACCGGGCCGCGAACCGCCAGCGCAACATCGACGCCGGCTTCCGCAAGATCCAGTGCGATCTCGCCGCCCGAATTGCCAAAACCGACGACCAGCACCCGTTTGCCGACATATGGCGCGGGATTGCGGTAGTCGCTGCTGTGAGCGACGTTGCCCCGATAGATTTCCATTCCCGGCCAGGTTGGACGGTAAGGCGCGCTGGCGATGCCGGTGGCGACGACCGCGACGGGAGCATCGATTGCGCCGTTGGAGGTACGAAGGCTCCATAGCGTTCCCTGCTGTCGCACGGAAAGGACCTCCGTTGCAAAGACAGGCCGGATATCAAATCGCGCGGCATAGCCTTCGAGATACTCCACCATCTGCGCGCGCGACGGATAGAGCGGATAGGTGACCGGCATGGCCATTCCGGGCAGGCCAGAGTGCTTGCGATCGGTGTGCAGATGGAGGCGATCGTAGTGACCGCGCCAGGCCGAGCCGACCTGACCGGCCTTCTCGACCACGGTGACAGAAAGGCCTTTGCCGCGCATCGTCGCGGCACAAGCGAGCCCTGCGGGGCCGGCGCCCACGACGATTGCGTCCGGAGATGGCGATCCCCTCACCTTATTTCCCCCACACCTCCTGCGCCACCTCGACCGCAAGCCGCAGCTTGGCCCATTGCTCCTCCTCGGTCAGGATGTTGCCCTC
>Ga0306924_10001267_pt1 | contig 22957 bp, 22 predicted proteins | sample sta12Can44000111_FD_203756 | JGI IMG/M metagenome (GOLD analysis project Ga0306924, IMG submission 203756) | Lab enrichment of tropical soil microbial communities from Luquillo Experimental Forest, Puerto Rico - statanox.12C.anox.44.000.111 (v2)... | ecosystem: Environmental > Terrestrial >...
GACCCGCCTCCCGCGCCGCCTTTCTCGCGGCGGGCAGCCGGTGGTAGCGGTAGGCCTTCAGGGACCGGCTCAGCTCGGGCAGCCGCAGGTTTATGGCCGGAAACACGAACAGGTCATCCCAGAAGACATGGCCGCGGTAGGCCTCGCCGTGCAGCCCGCGCGCGGGAACGCCGATGTCACGGCCCACGCTATTGGGTGAGATCGTCTGCAGCAGATGGAAGATGTGCAGCCGCAGCACCGGCAGCACTTGGCTGTCGCGGCAGCCCCGCAGTTCGATCGCGAACCGCGCCCACAGGTGAGACCATGCCAGCACGTGCTGCCCGAGCATCTCCTCGAAGGAGTCTGCGGCCTGCAGCCACCCGGCCGCCGCCACGGCCGCGTCTGAGGCCGCACGGTCCCGCGAGGTGGCGATAGCCACGGTTTTCTCGACTGTGACTTCGTCCTGCGGGACGACGTCGATCCCGGCCTCGTGGCCGATCCGCCCTGGCTCACCAATCACGGCCAGGTCCTGGTCGACCTGCGATCCGTTGCGGAATATGCGGACCCGGGCTGCCTCAGCAATGCGGATGTGCGACTGGCTGGTCTCCACCACGAGGAGCACGGCCGCAGCGCCGAGGCTGCGCGCCTCGACTGGCAGTAGGTGGCGGCTGGCCAGCTCGCGGTAGCGGGGCACGCCGGTGTTCTCAACCGTGCCGTCGAGTCCGGCCCGGATCCGCAGTCGCCCTGACCAGTTCTCCGGCACGATCGTCGCTTCCATCGCAGCCAGGTGCGCGGCGCCCATGTGCACGAACCGGCGGCACATGGCCCGCGTGATACGGCCCTGGCCGTCACGGACCCGCAGCTTGCGGGTGAGCACACCGCGGCGCAGGTCAAGCTCCTGCCAGTGCTCAAGCACCTCCATCTGGCCGAGATCCAGCCAGGGCCCGTCGGCGGCGGCGAAGGTCAGCGGGAGCCAGTTCGGCGCGTTGACCAGGCTCTCGTTCTGCACCGTGCGACCCGCGACCTCGGTCTGCAGCTCGTTGTAACAGCCCGCGATGTAGGTACCCGGGTAGTGGATCCCGTCCGCTGCCGACTCCGGCGCCGCGCCGCGGGTGGCGAAGTAGCCGTTGCCTGTGGCGCAAAGCGCCTCGCGCAGCCCTTCCTCGCGCGGAGAATACCCCTCATAGCGAAGCGTCCACTCCGTGACGGGGACGGGCCTGCCGTCCTGGACTATCATCTCGCACACCTACAGGTCGCCAAGACCTTCGCTGGACCGGATTTGGCTGCGCCTATCCGGCATCCCGGATAAGGACCACGGGGCAGCGCGCGTGGTGCATCACCTCGCTGCTGACCGAGCCGAGTAGCAGCCGCCCGATCGCGCTCATACCCCGGGCCCCTACCACTACCAGGTCAGCGTCGTCAGAAGCCTTGATGAGCTCTTCCCCGGGATACCCGTTCACCGCCCGCACGTTCACCGCAACGGCGCCGGGCTGGCCCAGCTCGGCAGCTACCTTCGCGGCCGCGTCTTCGGCCGCCTGGCGCATCTTCTCCAGCTCGGGCGCATCAGCCGGAAGGACCATGGGGTTGCCTGTCCAGCCGCTAGCCGCAACCAGATGCACGGTCAAGACGGTCAGCGGGGCATGCCGGACGGCTGCCTCGCTCATCGCCCACTCAAGTGCCCGCCTAGCACTGTGCGAACCGTCGAAGCCGACGGTGATCCCAGCCATTGCCTGCTCCTTTCACACAGGGCCTGCCTGGCCGGGCGGCCAGACCGCCCCGCTTTAGGGTCGCATTGCCAGACTCCACTTCTCAGGGTCATCCGGGCACCAGGTGACGGACGATCGTCCCGAACAGCGCTGTCCGTTGACCGGTGTCCAGAGGACTCGGTCCGCAACGGAGGCGGTGGCAGACTAAGGCCGGCCGCTCCGCGCCTACGACTGGCCAGCCAGCCTGGACTCGCCAAGCGACAGGAACTGCGACTGCATAACACCGGGATGCGCACCAGCGTGAACGACCATCGCCAGTTTCGTCCCGGCCGCACTCGCCGCCTTCTTCGGCCGCTACCTGAAGACCTGACCCCGCGGTGACTATCGGGGGGTATCCGCCCGTTCGGGGTGGCGGGAGGGCAGGGTACGGTGCGGCACCGGCAGCCGAGGCCCAGCCGGCCGCTGCCGTCCTAGGCTGGTCCGGCTGAGCTGCCCCGGACATGCTCGGCGAAAAAGGCCAGCACCCGCTGCCACGAGTCGGCAGCTGCGGCCGGGTGGTAGACGCGCACCTGGTCGTTGAAGAAGGAATGCCTGGCGCCTGGGTAGACCTTCAGGTCGTGCGGGATGCCGGCCGCTGTCAGTCCCGTTTCCAGCACTCCGGCGGCTCTGGTGGTGATGTCCTTGCCGGGCCAGGATCCGACGACGGGGCACAGGCGGCGGATCGCGTTCCGCGGCCTGGGCGCGGCACCATAGAACGGGGCAATCGCGGTCAGCCGGCTGTCCGTGCAGGCCCAGGTCAAGATGATGGAGCCGCCCAGGCAGAAGCCGACGGCGCCGATCCGGGCCGCGTCCACCCCGGGATGGCCGGCCAGCCGCCCCAGCGCGGCCTTCAGGGCGGGGACGCCGTAGTACTCCGGGTTCGCGGTCATCGCGCCGAGGAACATCCGTGCCATGCACGCGGCGCGGTTGCGGCCCTGGAACAGGTCGACGCCGAGCGCGGCGTATCCCTCGGCGGCGAGCCGTCGGCAGATGCCGCGGATGTTGTCGTTGAGCCCGAAGGCCTCATGGACGACCACGATCCCGGGATGGGGTCCCGCGCCGTCGGGAAGAGCCAGGTAAGCCGCGTCGAGGGATTCGGTCCGCACCCCTCCAGTCTGGCATCAGTCGGCGGGGAACCTGGCCAGCACGTCGAAGCTTGCTGGCCTGGGAGGCGGGTAGCGCAGCCGGTCGCGGACGGCGACGACGCCCTGGATATACCGCACCCTGCGGACGATCCCGTGGGCCGCCTCGGGTGTTTCGGCCGTCCCGGTCAGGGTCACGATCCCGTCCTTCACCGCCACCTCGATCGCACCCCGGTCGGCGGGGGATTCGTCCAGCGCCACGTCGGCCATGACCTCCTGGCGGATGGCCTCGTCCGGCCGGCTGAACGCCGATAGCACGTCAGCCCTGCTGATGATGCCGACCAGGTGATTGTCCGCGTCCACGACCGGGAGATGCCTGAGTCGGCGCAGGTACATGAGCCTGGCGGCGTCTTGAACGATGTCGCCGGGGGCGATAGTCACTGGCGGGGCGGTCATCAGCTCGCCTGCGGTGATCGCGCGCGCCTTCTCCAGCTGCTGGTGATGCAGGATGCCGCCGATCATGCCCGGCACATGGCCGTCCCCGTCTCCCAGCGCGAGTTTCGCCAGCAGGTCGGCCTCGGAAACCACCCCGATCACCTGTCCTGCCTGGTTCAGCACCGGGAACGCGCTGACCCGGTACTGGTGTAGCGCGGCCGCGATGGCCGCGAACGGCGTGTCCTGCTCCACCCAGACCACCCGGGTGGTCATCACGTCCTTGACTGTGGTGCTCACCAGCCTCATCCCCTTCCGGGGTCTGCGCCATTCAAGCCTGGCCGCGGGCACAGGGGACGGGCAGGGCCAGACGTCTGCAGGTCGCCGGTCCTTAGTCACGATCAGCGCACCGGTCTCGTCATGAGGCGGCTGGCGCACCCCGCCGCAAGGGTGCGCCAGCCAGGTTGTCAGGGGTCAGGCGCGGTGGGCGCAGGTGAAGTTGCTGGCATCGTCTGGGCTGCCGTGACCGGTGTAGCGGGCCATGAGCGGGAACATGCACAGCGGCCGGGACAGAGTGACGACGTTCGTTGCCGGGTCCACGACCGTGCCGAGGATGGATGCTGGCGCCTGGCCGTGCTCGACCCAGTTGACGACGGCGGTCAGCGGGTCCGCGGGCGCGGGTCCCGCGGCGCTGGCGCAGTGCTGGGCGCCGGGTGCGAGGAACAGCCGGGCAAAGGAGCCGGTTTGCCCGGCGCCGCCCATCGCGGCAGTGACCCGCTTGTAGTAGTTGATGGTCCCCTGGGGGAAGATGAGCTGGTCGGCGAGGCCGTGCCAGATGAGTATTTTCCCGCCATCGGCTTTGAACCGCGAGAGGTCGGGGTCGTCGGTGGCGATGGTGGCGGAGAACTCGCTGACGGACTGGGCGAACAGCTGGCCGAACTGGGCGGGGGTGAGGGTCTGCCAGTTCCAGGACGGGTTCTGCTGGAGCCAGGTGCCTAGCCAGGCGACGGTGATCGGGAACGGAGCGGGGCCGGTGGCCCCGTTGCTGGTCGCGGTGCCGGCCAGGCCGCTGAAGCTGGCGCCTGGTTCGAGCCCGTACCACAGTTTCTTGCCGTCGGTGCTGGTGGGGCCGGCCCAGATTTCGGCGACGACCTTCGCGTCGGTCGCGGTGATGGTGCCGCAGGGGGTGCTGGACCCGACCAGGTTCATCGGGTCCCAGTGACACTTGGCCGGGTCGGCGATGAAGGGGCTGGTCACGCCTTCCTGGTCGCCGCAGGCCTTGACCACGGCTGCGGTGAAGGCATTCTCCTTGCAGGCAGGAAGGTAGTCGTTGCTCTGCTTCATCACGAGCTCTGGCCAGATCTCGGCCGGGATGAACCTGGTCCAGTTGATCGCCGGAGCCCCGGAGACGATGCCGTTGTAGTCGCCGGGGTAGCGCTGTGCCTCCATCAGCCCCTCGCGGCCGCCGGTGGAGCAGCCGGTGAAGTAGGAGTACGACGGGGCCGTGGCGTAGTAGCCGGCGGTGACCGCCTTGCCAGCCACTGACATGTCGTGGATCCCGGCGAATGCGAAGTCGTCGATCAGCGGCCAGTTGAGGGTGTTGTGCGAGGTCAGCGCCCAGGCGCCGGACAAGAGGTCAGCCGCGGGAACGCCGCAGTCAGTGGACGCGGTGGCGTAGCCGTTCTCGATGCCGGCGGCCAGGGACGGGTAGCTGATTCCGCAGGAGTAGCCGCCGCCCCCCACTCCCTGGAAGCGGCCGTTCCAGGCGGCGGGCAGCCAGACGGCTATGTCGATCGCGTTACCGGCCGGGTCGGTCTGGGTCAGCGCCGCCGCGCAGAAGGGGGGCAGCCCAGTGATGGGAGTGGTCGTGCCGGGCGGTGTGTAGCTGCCGTTGGTGACCATGGTGGCGCTGGCGACCGTGACATTGGCTAGGTGCAGCGTGGCCTGGATGGCCGACGCACCGCATGCGACCGGGCTCGTCGCCTCATGGGCGGGCCGGGCGGCGGTCCCGGTCTGGGCCGCCGCGCTGCCAGCAAGCACGCCCACGCCCGCCAGTACCGAGACAAGAACAACGCCGGCGCGCCGTGCGCGCCGGCGTCTCATCCAGTGTTGACTACCTTCCATTTGACCCATCCATTCGGAAACATGCTAGGACGGCTGGAGAATCCTTAACGGCGGGCATTACTAAACCGCTCTCAAGCGACTTGGAAAATACCAGTCGGAGGCGGCATTCCTCCCGTCGCGGCATGAATGTGGACATGGCAAGAAAGGCCGCCAAGATAGGCCGCGCGGGAGTGAGATACGAGCGCGGATTTGCCTGGTATCACCACCCTCCTGCGACGCGACTGCCGTAGCGGTGACCTTACGGCAGCGTCGCGCGTGATTGGCACAAGCTTCTACTGTCGTATGTTGTCTGTCAAGACTTACGTAGAAGATGTGGCAGGACAACGTTGCGGGCTCATGATAGCCAAGCGGACAGCCCTTGTCCTGATCCATTGAGCGCCCACGGAACATGCTCCGTTCTATTGCATGGAACGCAACGTAGATGTAGCGTCTCGCTCACCAAGCGATCCCTCAGGGGTTGCAGTGAATGGAGGCAGGAAGATGTCTGAGGCAGAAGTAGGCCAGCGGCCAGCAAGACCCGAATCGGCAACGGCGCCGCCATCTCGGATGGGAGATCCGATGCCTGTCGCATACGGCCTGTTCGCTTTCGCGCTGGCTGTTTACGGAATCCGCTTCGCGAGCGTCAGTGCCGCCACGTTGGCGGCCGGTCCCGCGACCGTGGCGCTGAACTACGCGGTGCTCATCGCCGGAATAGCCGAGACATTGGCGGGAGTCCTGGCAGTGATCAAGGGCAGCGCCTACCCGGGGTACGTCACCTCGGTCTTCGGCATCTGGCTCATCGGCTTCTACCTGCTCATCACCACGGGCGCGGCTTCGAAGGAGTTCACGCCGGACGCGCTCGCCTGGTACGTCCTGGTCTTGATCGTGCCGGTCGCCATCCTGGCCGTCCCGGCGGTCATCCACCGCGAGATCGCGTTCAGCGTTGCCTTCGTTGCCCTTATCGTCCTGCTGCTCTTGCTAGGACTCGGCTACCACAACCTGAACGACGCGCTGTCCGGAGCGGCCGCGTCCGGCAAGCCGCCCGCCGTATCCACCGCGGTGGACCTCGTCAAGGCGTCCTCGTGGTTCGGATTCATCGCCGCGGCCGCCATCTGGTGGGTCTTCGCCCGCGAGGTCTACCTGGCCACCGGCCTGCTGCGCGCCCGGCGGCCACGCTCGGCCAGCTGAGCCCGCCTGTTTCCCGTGCACCGCAATGGATTAGGCAACGCGCCAGGCGCCGTCCCGGCTCGCGGCCGCGGGCGGCGCCCATCGGCGGTTACGGCTTGGTAACCTTCCTTGTTATGCCGGCCAGAAGATCTTCGGCGGCTGCCGCGGCCGCGGCGACGCCAGCCTTGTCCCGTCGGCATGCGGCAGGTGCCCCCAGCGCACGCGGCCTGCTATTCACGCTGCTCGGCGAGTTCGTGCTGCCCGGAGACGGGATGGCCTGGACCTCCGCGGTGCTGGCCGTGTTCGCGCGCCTGGGCATCGAGGAGAAAGCGGCCAGGCAGGCGCTGATGCGCACCGCGGCGAGCGGGTGGCTGGAGGCCGAGAAGATCGGCCGGCGCACCCGCTGGCGGCTGACCGGCAGCGCGCGCCGGATGCTGACCGACGGCGCGGAGCGCATCTACTCCTTCACCGGCCCGGCCGAGGACTGGGACGGTCGCTGGCTCCTGATAGTCGTGCGGATACCGGAAAGCGACCGGCGGGCCCGCCATGTCGTGCGTACCAGGCTGAGCTGGGCGGGGTTCGGATCGCTTGGCACGGGACTCTGGATCAGTCCGCATCCGGACCGCGAGGCAGAGGCGACCCAGGCACTGCGCGAGGCTGGCGTCGCGAGCGACGCCCACATATTCGTCGCCACCCGGCCGGGAATCGCCGACGTGCGGGAGATGGTCGCGGCGGCGTGGGACCTGGCCGCCGTCGAGGAACACTACGAGCAGTTCATGACGGAGTTCCGCGCCCGCGTCCCTGGCGATGTACTGGCCCGGCAGATCGAGCTGGTGCACGCCTGGCGCCGGTTCCCGTCCGTCGACCCGGCGCTGCCCCGCGAGCTGCTGCCGCCGCGCTGGAGCGGGCTGCAGGCCGCCCGGCTGTTCGCTGAGCGGCACGAGCAGTGGTCGCCGGACGCGTGCCGGGAATGGAAACGGCTTAACGACCCGGGCTGATCCGTCGCGCCTCGGGGGCCGTATCGCTTGCCGACTAAATGCTACTTATGCGGGATGAACTGGCTAGGTCGCCGTCAAGCGTAACGATCTGGCCAACGGCTTACCTGCCCTAGATCATGCCGCCCGGATAGCTGTGGTCAGCTATAAATTCTACGAAACGCTTGACGTAAGGAGAGTCGTCGTAGACGATCGGTCGAACGTGACAGGTGCGGGCGAGGGGCGAAATGAGAACTTGGCGTGTGCCCGGTATGCCGCTGATTGCGGCCGGCTTGCTGGTCTTGGCCGTCGCCGCGTGCTCGGGCGGACGGGGCACGGCGGATGCCGCGGGCGCGGAAAAGCCGGACCTGACCGTCGCCGTTGTCCCGGCCGTGGACTCCGCCGGATTCTTCGTCGCGCTGCACGAGGGACTGTTCAGGACCCAGGGGCTGAACGTGAAGTTCGTTCCCGCTATCAGCAGTGAGACGGTGATCGCCGGCCAGATGCACGGCCAGTACGACATTACGGCCGGCAATTACGTCTCCTACATCCAGGCGCAGCAAAGCCACCGTGCCAGCCTGTATATCTTCGCCGAAGGATCGGTGCTGCAGCGGGGAGACTTCGGCATCTACACGATGCCGGGCTCCCGGATCAAGACCCTCGACGAGCTGAGGGGCCGGACGATCGCCGTTAACGCGCCGAAGAACATCCTGTACCTGCTGGCCGCATCGCTGCTCACCGAGCAGGGAATGCCGCCTAGGGACGTGCGTTTCGTCATCGCGAAGAACGGGTTCCCCGCCATGCCTGCCGAACTCAAGGCCGGCGCGTTCAATGCGGCCGTGTTCGCCGAGCCGTTCGGCAGCGTCGCGGAGGAGGCCGTGGGCGCGGTGCCGTTGGCGGACCTCGACCAAGGTGCCACCACGAACTTCCCGGTCGAGGGTTACGTCGTGACCCAGCAGTGGGCGAAGAAGTATCCGCGCACGCTGGCGTCGTTCTACCGGGCGCTGGAACAAGGCCAGGAGATCGCGGACACCGACCGGGCGGCGGTCGAAGCCGCCTTTGCCGCCCTGCCCGGGTCGCTCGGCCTGTCCAGCACCATCACCTCGGTCATGTCCCTGGAGAGCTATCCGTTCAGCCCGGGGCCCGTCGGCAGCGTGGACACGGCGCGGTTGCAGCGTGTGGTCGACGTCATGCGGCAGTTCATCGGCTTTCCAGCGTTCAGCATCGGCTCGATGTTGATGAGGTTATCGTGCTCGATGCATGCGTTAACTGAATCGCGCGATGGCCTTTTCGTTCCATTCGATGCCGCAGCCCGGGGTGTCCGGGATGTGCAGCATGCCATCGGCGATGCGGAAGGGCTCAGCCAGGACAGGGTTGGCCCAGTCCGCCCACTCCAGCCAGTGCGCGTTCTGGGTGACCCGCAGCAGGTGGGCGGACACCTCGGGATACAGGTGCGACGAGACCGGCAGGCCGGCCGCGGCGGCGACCGGAACAGACCGCAGCCAGCCCGTGACGCCGCCGATGCGCATCAGATCGGGCATCACGTAGTCGCAGGACCGCTGCGCGACCGCGGCGGCTAGCGCCTCCGGGCCGTAGAAGTTCTCCCCGAGCTGGATCGGCGTGCGGAGCTCCTTGGCGAGCTGGGCGTGCCCAGCGAGTTCGGTGTACCGGAGGGGCTCTTCGAACCAGTACAGGCCAAGGTCATCGACGGTGTGCAGCCGATGCGCGGCACCGCCAGGGGGCAGGCCTTGGTTGTAGTCCACCATGATGATGGCGTCGTCCCCGGCCGCCGACCGCACCGTGTCGATGGCGAGCAGGTCGTCGGCTAGCCGGTCATATCCCAGCCGCATCTTGACCGCGCTGAACCCGCCGTCAGTGAGCAGTTCCCCCGCTTCGGTGTCCAGGCCGCCGGGCCCGTCGAGCCACAGCCCATTGCTGTTGTAGGCGGCCACCGGGCCGGCGGAGCCGCCGAGGAGTCCGGCCAGCGGCAGGCCCGCCGCTTTCGCCAGCGCGTCCCAGGCCGCCATGTCCAGGCCGGATACCGCGATCATCGACACGCCTTCGTAGCCCACCAGGTTCAGCGACCGTCGGCCCTCGTCCCAATCCTCCAGCGGCCGGACAGGCTTCCCCTCCCGGGCGGCGGCCAGGTCCTCGATCGCGGGCACCACATAGCGCGCCGCCTGACGCAGGTACGGCTGCAGGTAGCTGCGGCCGATCACGCCTTCCCTCGTGTACAGATCGATGAGAATCAGCGGCCATTCCCGGTACCCGCCGACCTTGGACACGATCGGCCGCCGCAATGGCACCATTACCGGCCGGACCGCGACGGATTCGTATGTCAGCAGCGTCATGACACCCGCTACCTCCCGTTCACGGTGTCTCGCCTGCCCCAGTCGTGAAGCTGACCTCCGCCGTGTCGACCGTCCCGGCCTGGCGCCCGGGCGCCTTGTGGTACTGCCAGTACAGGTTGGTGTGCGCGATCACCTGCTCAGGGCGTGGCGCGCCGTACTCGGTGAGGTCCTCCGTCGTGTGCGCGTCGCCGACTAGCGTCACGTCGTACCCGCGGGTGAAGGCCCCGTGGATGGTGGAGCGGATGCACTCGTCTGTCTGGGCGCCCGCCACAACGAGACGGCCCACACGCTGCTCGGCGAGCAGCTTCTCCAGGTCGGTGTCCTCGAACGAGTCGGCATAGCGCTTGTGCACGACAGGCTCCGACTCGCCGAGCACCAGCTCCGGCACGTACTGCCAGCTCTCGCTGCCGCGGGAGAGATCGCCGTCGTCGGAGTGCTGCACCCAGAGCACCGGCGCGTTCTCCGCGCGAGCCTTGTCGATCAGCGTGCTGATGTTCCTGATGACGCCGTCGCGGTTATAGGCACCGGCCACGATTCCGTTCTGGACGTCGATGACGAGCAGCGCGGTGTTCGGCCGGTCTGGCAGGGTCGTCACTGGGACCTCCTGGTTGCTCGCCGTTGCCGGGTGCCTTTCTTACCCTAAGTCGCGGCACCGACACTCCCGCTAGTCTCAAGGCATGGCGGACAGCGTGGCGGACACCATGGCGGACAGCGCGGAACACTCCGGCGAACCGGCCTGCCGGACGGCGCTGGTGACAGGCGGGACCAGCGGGCTCGGGCTGGCGATGGCGACCGCGCTCGCCGGGGCCGGTCTCCGCGTTGCGGTGGCCGGGCGGTCGGGGGAGCGGGCTGCCGAAGCTGCCGAGCCCCTTCCCGGCGCGTTCGGCGTCGAGCTGGACGTGCGCGACGAGGACTCGGTCGCCCGCGCCGTGGAGACGGCGTGGTCCCGCCTGGACGGCATCGACTTGCTGGTGAACAACGCGGGCATCGGCATGCGCACGGTCAATCCGCGCTTCCTGACCGAGCCCCGCGGCTTCTGGACCGTACCGCCGGACGGGTTCCGCGACGTTATCGCCACCAACCTGACCGGCTATTTTCTCGTGGCCCGCGCGGTCGTGCCCCGCATGCTCGCGGCCGGCCACGGCCGTGTCGTGAACATCTCGGTGAGCGACTCCACGATGACCCGGGCGGGCTTCGTCCCGTACGGCCCCTCCCGGGCGGGCACGGAGTCGCTGTCCCGGATCATGGCCGCCGACCTCCGGGAAACACCGGTCACCGTGAACATGCTGCTCCCCGGCGGCGCCACCCGAACCGGGATGGTGCCCGCCGAGCACGCCACCGGGTCGGCGGCCAGGCCGCGGAGCTTCCTGGAGCCGGACATCATGGGCCCGCCGATCGTCTGGCTCGCCTCCGCGGCGGCGTCCGGGGTTCGCGACGAGCGGATCATCGCCACCGAGTTCGACCTATGGCTGCGGTATCACCCGCGGGAATAACGGGTTAGCCCGCGCCGCCGGTACCGGAGGCGGTCCCGACGCCGGTACCGGAGGCGCGGACCCGGCCTGGAGCGGCAGCGCGTCCGCGGCGAGCGTGACGACCGGCACGGCGTTGCGTTCTAGCTCCTCGGCCAGCTCGGCAGGCGCGCCGATCACCAGCAGGCATCGCCCGGCCTGATCGAACCGGCGCGCGGGTGCCAGCAGCCTCCTGGCCAGGGCGCGCGGGCAGCTGACGGAGGCGGCGGTGAGGTTGACGATGACCATGTCGCTGCAGGCGGCCAGGTGGCCGAGTGACTCGCAGAGCCGGCCCGCCGCCGGTCCATCGAGCGCTCCGGCCGGGCGCAGGATCGCGGTGAGCCAGCCGCCCTGGGCTACGTCGGGCATGCCGAAAGCCATCGCGGCAGCCATCACGACGCGCCTGAGGTGGCGACCGCCTTCCCGGACGCCGACGAAACCGACGACGAGGAGGAAGACGACGAAGACGAGGAGGAGGACGACGAAGACGAGGAAGAACTGGCCGCGGGAGTCGAGGCGGCGGAGCTAGTGCTCGCCGCCGCCGCGGCGTGATGCTGCGCCGAGGCCGGCAGCGCCACCGCGATCGCCGCCGCGGCCGCCACGCTCGCCACACCCGCCCCGGCCGTGGCGGCGGCCAGCCGCCGCCTGCCCCGCCGGCGGCTCCGCTTGGCCTTGTCCAGCTGATTCTCGGACGTCATGACTGCTCCTGGTGACGAGTTCGGTCCGTACACCAGCCAGGGTGGCCGCACGTGCTCAGCGGCAGCTCCCGAAAGCCCTCAGCGCCCCTTCTGAACGGCCACCACCCTCCGGTCAGCAGAAGCGGCGCAGAAGAAACCGCTACCTCCCGCTAATCGCTCACCGCAGGAGTCCCGCCGCGCCGCCACCCCCGCCACGCAGCGCCCCTTCTGCTAGCTGTCACAGCAGCTCCAGCAGCCCGCTCCGCAGCAATGCTCACACAACTGGAGTAATGATCACGAAAACATTTTTTATGAAGTAAACAAATCGTCCCATACGTACGAAAAACATTCGTGATCATGGTTTACGCCCCCAGAATGGACCGCTGCCGGGGTGCTGTCCCCACGCAGGAGACGCAGGAGACGTAGGAGACGTAGGAGGCGCATGTGCTGATCATCCGGGAAGGGCGCGCCAAGCCCCAGAGGAGGGTCTCACGCGCAAGGGGTTCCGCCGCCGCACCCGCCCGCTGACCCCCGCCGCCCACGCCCCAAAGCCAGGTTTCGAACGAGAAGTCTTATTTACAGCCAGACGCGACGTAATCTTTTCGGCATATAGATAACTTTATGACACTTTCTGTTGACTACCCCCGTCCACCTCCATCAGCTTGGGTCGAGGTAAAACCCAGAAAACCGAGGGAGATGGGATGCGACCTCCGATTCGCCCCTGGCGCGCGGCCCTGGTGGGATCGCTGGCAGTGGGCGTTACGGTCAGCCTCAGCGGGATGAGCGCGGCCGGAACACCGACCGCGGGCAAGCCGCACGGTGCCGCCGCGCGCCAGTTCGACGCGGGCGCTTACCTGCGCACGCACGGCAGCAACTTGCGTGTCAACAAGGACGCGATCAGCAAGAGCGCCAGCAGCGCGGCCGCCAACGCGCCGACGAACACCCATACGCCGGACGACAACGACCTGGCCGACCAGCAGGCGCAGTACGCCTTTGAGCGCACCGCGCCCGCCGGGTACGTAACCGGCCCGGCCCTGAGCGACGCGAACCAGCAGGCCGCCCAGCTGAAGCAGACGCCGGGCAGCTGGCAGGAGTTCACTACCCAGCCGTACAACGCCCAGCCAAGCGGTTACACCGACCCGTTCTGGTCCAACGCCGGCGCCGGCTGGTCCCTCGTCGGCGGCCGGATTACCGCGCTCGTCACCACAAAGGACGGCGCCTGGTTCGCCGGCACCGCGGACGGCGGCGTGTGGCGCTCGACCGACCAGGGCCAGCACTGGACGCCGGTATTCGACCACATGCCGACGCTGTCCATCGGCGCGCTGGCGGTCGATCCAGCCAACGGCCAGCTCTGGGTAGGCACCGGCGAAGCGAACGAATCCCAGGACTCCTACCAGGGCACTGGCGTGTACGCGAGCTCCGACGACGGCCGAAGCTTCTTCCCGGTCGGCGCTCCAGGCGGAACCAGCCCGCTGGCGTCGCGCACCACCTTCCGGATCGCGTTCGACAAGTTCGGCAACGCCTACGCTGCGACGAACAACGGCCTCTTCCGCTACGACAGCCACGCCAGAACGTGGACTGAGGTTCTCGACCCGGCCGGCCCGACCGACAACCCGCCGTACGACCAGCAGGTGACGGACGTCGCCGTCGTCCCCGGCACGAACGGGCAGGACGTGATCACCGCGATCGGCTGGCACGGCCCCGCCAACGCGCAGAACGACGGCTTCTACGAGTCCACCGACGGCGGCGCCACCTTCACCGAGGTCACGCCGAACGGCGACATCACCGCCAGCGACATCGGCCGGACCACGTTCGCCTATTCGGCCGACGGCAGCAAGCTGTACGCGATCGTGCAGTCGCGGAGCATGTTCGCCGCGGGCGGCGAGTCGGTCCTGCAGGGCATCTTCGTAGCCAGCGGCAACGCCAAGAGCCCGGCCAGCGTGACCGGGCCGTGGAAGAAGATCGGCGACGAGAAGACGCTGGCCGCGTCCGGCTCCGCGCTCCCCGTCGGCTCCGGCTACGGCGTCGGCGTCCAGGCCTGGTACAACCAGGACCTCGCGGTCGACCCGGCCAACCCGGACCACGTGTACGCGGGCCTCGAGGAGGTCTTCGAGTCGACCAACAGCGGCGCCTCCTGGGTGACCGCCAGCCCGTACTGGAACTACACGCTGGCCTGCGAGACCACCACCGCCGGATGCCCGAACACCACGCACCCCGACCAGCACGCCATGATGATCGCCAACAACAAGATCGTCATCGGCAACGACGGCGGCGCGTACAGCCGGCCGCTGTCCGACGCGCAGCAGTACGGCGACTGGACCGACCTGAACGCCACGCTGCGGGACTGGCAGTTCTACGACGCGCGGGCCGGGCAGTTCAGCGACGGCTCGACCGGCATCGTCGGCGGCCTCCAGGACAACGGCACCGCCATCGACAGCACGACATCCAGCCAGATCGTCGAGCCGGCCGGCGGCGACGGGTTCTACGTGATCATGGACCCGAACAACGCCAACAACTGGGTCGGCGAGTACACCGACGGCACCGAGTACTCGACCACCGACGGCGGTCACACGTACAGCTACTACGTCAGCCCGACCTGCGTCGGGCAGGCGACGCTCGGCCTCACGCCGCGGCCGGACTGCGACCCGAACGCCCGGTTCGTCACGCCGCTGGTGCAGGACCAGCAGAACGTGAACGTGTGGCTGACCGGCGGCCAGTACGTCTGGGTCACCACCAAGGGCTGGGGCACCGCTTGCACCGACACGGCCTGTGACTGGACGCAAAGCTACAACCTCGGCACCGGCAACGCGGTCACCGCGCTGTCCTCGGCCAACAGTGGCAACATCATCTACGCCGCCTGGACCGGCGGCGGCGGCAACCCCGGCCCGTCGTTCAGCCGCGGCATCGCCACCAACTACGGCGGCACCTGGCACCAGCTCAGCATGACCGGGCTGCCGAACCGCTACATCGCCGGCGTCACGGTCGACCCGTCCAACCCGGCGCACGCGTACGCGATCTTCAACGGCTACTCGCGCCGCTTCATACCGGGCGGCGGCGTGGGCCACGTGTTCGAGACCCGGGACGGCGGCCAGACCTGGACCGACATCTCCGGGAACCTGCCCGACATCGCCTCGGACGCGCTGGTGCTCAGCCATCACGGGCTGGCGCTCGCTACCGATGACGGCGTGTTCACCGCCCGCGAGGGCCAGGGCGCCGGCACGACCTGGTTCCGTCTCGGGTCCGGCCTGCCGAACGTCGCGGTCGACGACCTGACGGCCGGCCCCAACGGATACATCTACGCCGCGACACACGGCCGCGGCGTCTGGCGCATCCGCTTCTGAAACAACCCGCGATGGTGCCCCGGCTGCAAAGGCGGCCGGGGCATCGTCCTTTTAGTCATCGTCCGAACGGAAGCCGCTGGCTCCCCGGCGTCACCCTTACTCCACCCGGATCCAGGCCGCCGTGTCCGGCGCGAGCTCGCGCCCGTTCAGCGGCTGGCTGGACAGCAGCACGCCATCGTCCCCCGCCAGCCGGCGGTTGCCGGCGGCAGCGATAGCATCCCGTTTCGTCCGGACCGTCGAGATCCAGGGAGCGCAGTTTGCGATATTGCACGTTCAGCGTGGGCGGAGCCGCGGGCCAGCCCGCCCCGGGCCGCCTGGACGGCGACGAGGTGGTCCGCCTCGCCGCGCCCGCCCTTATCGATGTCCTCGCCGCGGACACCCCGCCCGCCGACGCCGAGCGCTACCCGCTCGCCGCGGTCACCTTGCTCGCCCCGATCCCGCGGCCGCCGTCCATCAGGGATTTCTTCGCCTTCGAACAGCACATCGCCACCGCGCGCGCCAACCGGGGCGCCCAGGTGCCGAAGGAGTGGTACGCGTTCCCCGTCTTCTACTTCACGAACCCGGCGGCCGTCTACGGCCCGGAGGACGAGATCCCGTACCCGGCCGGCACGGCCGAGCTCGACTACGAGCTCGAGGTCGCCGCCGTGATCGGCCGGGACGGGGCGATCGCGGGCTTCACCGCCATGAACGACTGGTCCGCCCGGGACATCCAGCGCAAGGAGATGCGCGTGGGGCTTGGCCCGGCGAAGGCGAAGGACTTCGCGACGACCATGGGGCCGGTCCTGGTGACCGTCGACGAGTTCGACGGGACCAGCGCCACCATGACGGCGAAGGTGAACGGAGAGGAGCGGTCGCGGGGCAACCTCGCCGACATCCACTACTCCTGGCAGGAGATCCTCGATCATGCCGCCCGCAACACCAGGCTCTACCCCGGCGACGTCCTGGGTTCCGGCACGGTGGGCACCGGCTGCATCCTCGAGCACGACGACGGGCGCTGGCTCACCCGCGGCGACGTGGTGGAACTCGAGATCGAGGGCATTGGTACCCTCCGCAACCGCATCGCCTGAGCCCGCCGCCGGCCGGGTGCGATCTCTAAGTGGCGGCGGCTGACGCGGGTGTCCCCGAGCCCGCGTCGGCGGCCCAGGCGTCACGGAGCCGGCGGGAGATGCCGATGGCGGCGGCCCGCACCGCGGGTCCCCAGGATGCCCGGCCCGGGTCGTCGTAGCCGACGACGATGGACAGCGCGGCGACACAGCCGCCGTCCGGGCCGGTCACCGGCGCGCCGAAGGAGTAGGCGTCCTCGTCAATCTGCCGGTCACTGATCGCGATCCCCGTCTTGCGCACCTCGGCGAGGACCCGGCGGAGCACCGCCGGGTCGGTGATCGTGTGCGGCGTGAACCGCTTGAGCGGCGCGGCGAGCACGGTTTCCTGCACGGCCCGGGGGGCGTGGGCGAGCAGGACGAGGCCGACCCCGGTGGCGTGCAGCGGCCAGTGCGCCCCGATCCGGGTGCGCACCGCCACCGCGTGGCGGCCGGCGATCCGCTCGATGTACACCCCGTCGGTGCCTTCCCTGACGGCGAGCTGCACGTTCTGGTGCGTGGCCTCGTACAGGTCCTGCATGCAGGGGAGCGCGACATCCCGCAGCCCGGTCCCGCGCGGGCACAGCGCGGCGAGCTCCACCAACCGCAGCCCGATCCGGTACTTCCCGTCCTCGCCTCGCTCCAGGCCACCCCACCGCTCGAGCTCGCCGACCAGCCGGTGCGCCGTGGTGAGCGGCAGCCCAGTCCGCCTGGCCAGCTCGGACAGCGTGTAGGCGCTGCGGCCCTCCGTATACGCGTCAAGCAAGCTCAGCAGCTTGGCAGGCACGCTAACCGCGTCACCGCTCACAAGGCGAGAATATTCGCCCCCACCGGGTCCCCGGCGGCCCGTCATCCGTCACACAGGCCACTGGCGTCCACTTTTCGTACCTTGTGACCATTTCTCCGCCGGAAATGCCCGTTATGTCCATGCGAAACGTACGTAAAGTGCAACTGAAGGCACCGGTGAGGCGCGTGATGTCATAACCGCGCAACGAGCGGCTTGCGCGATCTTCCAGTGCGCCACCGGCCGCTACCTGGTACCCGCCCGAGGGCCGGCGCGGTAGCGTTCAATCATGACCACCACTACGGCGCCCTTCGGCCGGCTGATGACCGCGATGATCACTCCGATGAGCTCCGAGGGTGCCGTCGACTACGACGGCGCCGCCCGGCTCGCCGCGTACCTCGTGGACGACATGCGCAATGAGGGTCTGGTCGTCAACGGCACCACCGGCGAGGCGCCCACCACGACGGACGAGGAGAAGGAGCAGCTCATCCGGGTGGTGCTCGAGGCCGTCGGCGACCGGGCGACGGTCGTGGCCGGGGTAGGTACCAACATCACCGCGCACACCATCGAACTCGCCCGCCGCGCCGAGCGCGCCGGGGCGAACGGCCTGCTCGTCGTCACTCCTTACTACAACAAGCCCGCGCAGGACGCGCTCGCCGCGCACTTCACCGCGGTCGCGGACAGCACCGGCTTGCCGATGCTGATCTACGACATCCCGGGCCGCACGGCGGCCGCGGTGGCCACGGACACGCTGGTCAGGCTCGCGGCCCATCCGCGAATCGTCGGCGTCAAGGACGCCAAGGGCGACACGGCGGGCACGTCGACGGTGCTGGCGCGAACCGGCCTCGCGTACTACTCCGGCGATGACATGGTCAACCTGCCGTGGCTGTCGCTCGGCGCGGTCGGCTTCGTCAGCGTCACGGGACACGTCGTCGGCGACCGGCTGTTCGAGATGCTCGAGGCCTTCACCGCCGGCCGCAACGCCGACGCCCGGCGGATCCACCAGGAATTGCTCCCGGTCAACGTCGGCCTGTTCCGCAACCAGGCCGCGGTCCTGACCAAGGCCGCACTAGAGCTGCTCGGCCTCCCAGGCGGCGCCGTCCGCGGCCCGCTCCTGCCAGCAAACGAATCCGAGCGCCGCCAACTACGCGAAGACCTAACCGCCGGCGGAGTTAAACTCCCCTGAGCAAGCTCCCCCCGGGCAACCCCCCGCGAGTCGAAGGGCCGCGCGCCGTCTGGACTGAGGAGCGAGGAGCGCCAGCGACGAGCGACGAGGGAAGACGGCGTGTGAAGCGGCCCGGAGACGAGCGGGGAAAACAGAGCGAGTGGGAAGGTGCTGATGTGACCGCAACGAATTGCCACAGCGGGGCGCTGGGAGTGCCCCGGTGAGCTACCCGCACCCGGAACTCAGCCCCCCGCCGCCGCTGCCTCCCACCGGCCTGCGCGTCGTCGCTCTCGGCGGGCTCGGCGAGATCGGCCGGAACATGACCGTCTTCGAGTACGGGGGACGGCTGCTGATCGTCGACTGCGGTGTCCTGTTCCCCGAGCCGGACCAGCCCGGCGTGGACCTCATCCTCCCCGACTTCGGTTACCTGGAGGACCGGCTGGACCAGGTCGAGGCGCTGGTGCTGACGCATGCCCACGAGGACCACATCGGCGCGGTGCCGTACCTGCTCCGGGAGCGTGCCGACATTCCGCTCATCGGCTCGCGGCTGACGCTTGGCCTGGTGAGATCCAAGCTGACCGAGCACCGCCTGTCGCCAGAGACGGTGGAGGTCAAGGAGGGTAACCACGGTACGTTCGGACCATTCGAACTTGAATTTTTCGCAGTCAACCACTCCATCCCGGACGCGCTAGCCGTCGCCATCAGCACCCCGGCGGGCGTGGTCCTGCACACCGGCGACTTCAAGATGGACCAGCTGCCCCTCGACGGGCGGCTCACCGACCTGGCCGGCTTCGCGCGCCTCGGCGGCGAGGGCGTCGACCTGCTGATGTCCGACTCGACGAACGCCGAGGTGCCGGGCATCGTCACCTCCGAGCGGGCCATCGCGCCAGTGCTCGACGAGGTGTTCGCCAACGCCGATCAGCGGATCATCGTGGCCTGCTTCGCCTCGCACGTGCACCGGGTGCAGCAGGTCCTCGACACCGCTGCTAAACACCGGCGGAAGGTCGCCTTCGTCGGGCGGAGCATGGTCCGCAACATGGGCGTCGCCCGCGACCTCGGCTACCTGCGCGTGCCCGGCGGGCTGCTCGTCGACCTGCGGGAGGCCGAGGAGATGCCGCCCAATCAGGTGGTCCTCATCTCCACCGGGTCGCAGGGCGAGCCGATGTCCGCGCTGTCCCGGATGGCCGGGCGCGACCACCCGATCCGGGTCGCGGAGGGGGACACGGTCATCCTCGCGTCGAGCCTGATCCCCGGCAACGAGACGGCTGTGTACCGGGTGATCAACGGGCTGACCAGGCTAGGCGCCCGCGTCGTGCACCGGGAGTCGGCCCTGGTGCACGTCTCGGGGCACGCGCCGGCCGGCGAGCTGCTGTACCTGCTCAACCTGGTCAAGCCACGCAACTTCATGCCGGTGCACGGCGAGTGGCGGCACCTGCGCGCGCACTCGCGGCTGGCCTCGCTGACCGGGGTGCCCGACGACCGCATCGTGATCGCCGAAGACGGCGTCGTCGTCGACCTGGTCGACGGGAAGGCGGGCATCTCCGGCGCGGTGCCCTGCGGCTACGTGTACGTGGACGGGCTCACCGTCGGGGAGGTGACCGAGTCCCAGCTCAAGGACCGGCGCATCCTGGGTGACGAGGGCTTCATCTCCGTGATCATGGTGGTCGACGCGAGCAGCGGCAAGATCGTCGGCGGCCCCGAGATCCACGCGCGCGGCTCCGGGATCGACGACACCTTGTTCGCCGAGGTGCTGCCTATGCTGGAGGAGACGCTGGCGCGCGCGGCGGCCGACGGCGTGTCCGACGTGCACGCGCTGCGCCAGCTGGCCCGCCGCGTCATCGGCAAGTGGGTCAGCGACAACTACCGGCGCCGTCCCATGATCATCCCGGTAGTCGTCGAGGTCTAGTTCCGGCAGCCGCGCCGGCCGGGACCGAGTCAGGACCCCCTGCGACGGGCGATACTTGTAGAGATGAGTGAGGAGCGGATCCGGGTCGCGCTCGCGGACGACGATGTCCTGCTACGGGAGGGCATGGCCAGCCTGCTCGAACGTTCGGGCTTCGACGTGGTCGGCCAGTCCGGCGATGCGGCGCGGCTTCTTGAGGTGGTCCGCGAGAAGCGGCCCGAGCTGGTCATCGTCGATATCCGGATGCCGCCTGCCCACTCCACCGAAGGCCTGGACGCCGCCCACGAGATCCGCAAGGAGTACCCGGACACCGCGATCCTGGTCCTGTCGGCGCACGTCGAGGTGGAGCACGCGATGGACCTGATCGCGAGCGGCGAGCGGAGCGGTTATCTGCTCAAGAGCCGGGTCATCAACGTGGACGACTTCACCGACACGCTGCGGCGGCTGGTCCGGGGCGGGTCGGCCGTCGATCCCGCTCTCGTCGCCGAACTCGTCGCGGCACGCCGCGTGGACGACCCGCTCGACGCCCTGTCCCCGCGTGAACGCGAGGTGCTGGAGCTGATGGCGGAGGGCCGCTCCAATAGCGCGATCGCACGCGAGCTATGGGTTACCGAGGGGACGGTGGAAAAGCACGTGCGCAGCATCCTCATGAAGCTGCGCCTGCCGGAATCCGACGAGGTACACCGCCGGGTTCTCGCCGTGCTCGCCTTCCTCGGCCAGCGCTTAGGCCTCGAGAAGCAGCCGGATCCGCGCCGCCGAGAGCTCGGCCTTGGGCAGGAATCCGGCCGCCGTGCTTTCCGCGACCAAGTCCGCGTAGTCCGCCTCCGCGCTCGTCGAGGTCATTATCACCGGGATGCCGTAGACGGCCAGGTCACGGGCAAGGTCGAAGCCGTTCTCGCTGCCAAGTCCGATATCGACGACGGCGACGTCTGGCCGCAGCGCGTCCGCTTGCTTCAGAGCCTCGGCCGTGGATGACGCCATGCCCGTGACTGTCACTCCCTGCGCCTCTAGGATCCCGCGCGCGGTTTCGAGGAACGCCCTGTTGTCGTCGACCAGCAGGCAGCGCATGAGCACGGTATCAGCGTTTCGCAACCTCCGCGCGAGGCGCATTCCTGGTAGCTGGAATAGCATGGCCTGCACCCGGTGCCCGGTTATCGGGGGGTCCCGAACAGGCCCGTGCGGCGTTCCGCCGACGGGAGCTCAGCGTGCTCGACGGCCGCCTGGGACGCTCGCAGGTCGATCTCGGCGAGTTCGTCGTGGAGCTTGCGGACCTCGTGCTCTCCCCAGATGGGGGAGCTGAACTCGTGATGGGTGATCGCCGTGAGCATGAGGAACCGCGCGTCTTCGGAGTTCAGCCCGTCATCTAGCCAGTCGGTTCGTTCCATGCCCATGCCCATCCCGTGGTGTGTGCCGCGGTTAGCCGCGGCAGGCCACGACAAATCGCGATCAGTGATGCTTTGGATCGCTCCGGTCGGCCCGGGGGTCAATTCCGCCGACCGGAGCGCACTTACGATCGTCGCCGGCGGCCGCCAGGGGCGCATCACGGCCAGCGTGCGTAGTCGGGTCGGGGTGGCTTCACCCCTGGGCATTCCCGCTAGCCGGTAATGAGGTTGGGCGCTTCCCGTGTAGTAATTCGATGATTAAATCCGCGAAAGTAGATCAGAGTGCTGACGTAACGCATCCATCGTCACGGCCATCCGCCCGTCCGGCAGCGAGCGGCCGCGGCGCCACGATAACTCATAGTGCCGGAGGACGATATGTGCACGCACCACCCCCGGTGCCCAGACGCACTGGCACCGGACCGCGCGGCCGCGCGCGTGAGCGTCGGACATCCCGAACAAGGCTGGAGCCTCCTCTGCAACGGCGTCGTGCTGTTCGATGACGCGGGAACGCTGCTGCCCGACGGCAGGGAAGCACCAGTCACAGATGGCCCGGCGCTGGTCGGCGTCGCCTGATCCCAGGTTTCCCGATGACATCTGACACGCGGACCACATGGGCGAAGAAGCGGGCGCAGTGGGCCCGAGAGAACAGCGCCTACCTGCACAGGCTGCTGAGCGAGAAGGATCCGGAATACCTGGCGACTCTGCGGCACGCCGAGCGGCGCGTCGACCTCGAGCTTGCCTGGGCACGAGGCGAGTCGCGATGAACAACACGACCGCGCTCTACCATTCCGACGGGACGGCCTGTACCGACCGATGGTCATGCGCCCGGCACGATCACACGACCATTCCGCCGCGGTGCGGCGTACCCGCGGCGTGCCCGGAATCAGTCTGTGAGCTCCCGGCCGGCCACCCCGGACCGCACGTGCCGGCCACCTGTCATACCGCCGCTTCCCCCTGAGGCCCGCCGGACCCCGGCGACGCGGGCGTGATCCCGCTGCCCGTCAGGTGATACTGGTACCGGTTCACTGAGTGCGGCGGGAGGAGCGTGACGACGTGACCGTGCGGATCGGCGTGCTCGGCACGCTCCAGGTACACGATGGCGACGGCCGCGCGGTCCCGGTCGGCGGCCACCGCGTGCGCGCGCTGCTGATCCTCCTGGCCCTGGACGCCGGCCGGGTGCTGCCGCCGCAGCGGCTGATCGAGCGGCTGTGGCCCGATGACCGCCCCGCGGACGCCGCCAACGCCCTGCAGTCCCTCGTCTCCCGGCTGCGGGCCGCGCTCCGCC
>Ga0306924_10001272_pt1 | contig 22856 bp, 20 predicted proteins | sample sta12Can44000111_FD_203756 | JGI IMG/M metagenome (GOLD analysis project Ga0306924, IMG submission 203756) | Lab enrichment of tropical soil microbial communities from Luquillo Experimental Forest, Puerto Rico - statanox.12C.anox.44.000.111 (v2)... | ecosystem: Environmental > Terrestrial >...
CCTCCGCCGTAGCAGTGCTGTTTGCGTGGTTCACCTCGGACGCGACGCGCGACGTCCTCATCAGCGCGAAGGCGTCGATTTCGACGATACTGCCGATCCCCTCGGCCGCCGCTCAGCCCGAAGTTGCGGCCCCACCCCAGGCGCCGGCGCAGCTGACCGCGCACGACATCCAGTCGAAGGATCCTGCGCGCTGGTCGACGCCAGGCGCCACCGATGTTCAGGCAACTGCCCAGGCAGCAATTGCTCCGCCAGCCAATGCGCAGAGCGGTCCCGTGGTCGCGATGGCCCCAACCCGCGAGGACATCTCGACCGCCTATCAGAACGCGCTGCAAAGCCATGCCCCGGCTCCGGCGGCCGCCGTTGCCGCGCCGCAGCCCGCCGCCGCGCCGCAGGCCGATGCGCCGCCGGCGAGGCGTCTCGATCCGGATGAAGTCGCGCTTCTGATGAAGCGGGCGAAGGATCTGCTCTCAACGGGCGACATTCCCGCCGCCAGGTTGTTGCTGCGCCGGGCGGCCGACGCGCAGGAGCCGGTCGCCGCACTGATGCTGGCACAGTCCTACGATCCGGACATGCTGGGAACGCAGGATGTCCGCAACATCAATCCGGACCTTGCGATGGCGCGCAGCTGGTACGCAAAGGCCGCGCAACTTGGCTCCGCCGACGCACAGCGGCGCCTCGCCCAAATGCAGAATTAATCAAAAGGGGTACACATGCGACGATTGATTGGACTGGCACTCGTTGCCGTGATGATGGGCTGTGGCTTTTCGGCGCGCGCCGCCGAAGAGGGTGAATACGATCCGGCCAAGGTGAGCGACAGCCTGCGGGCGATCTTCCAGTTCGGCTCGGCTCAAACCAAGCAGGCGCTGAACGCCAACACGGTGACGTTGATCACCGGCACGATCGGCGGCACCTATGTCCAGATCGGCGCGGATCTCGCATCCGTGCTTGACGACGGCAACAAGCTGCGCGTGCTTCCCATTGTCGGCCGCGGCTCCGTGCAAAGCGTCGCCGACATCCTGTTCCTGCAGGGCGTTGACCTCGGCATCGTGCGGGCCGACACGCTCGACTATCTCGAGAAGAAGGGCTTTGCCAAGGACATCAAGAGGCAGTTCACCTATGTGACCAAGCTCTACAACGAGGAAATGACGATCATCGCGCCGAAGTCCGTGCGAACCTTGAAGGACCTCGAAGGCAGGACGGTCAGCGTCGATCTTCCCAATGGCGGCACCTTCGTCACCGCGCTGACGGTTGCCGAACGGATCGGGTTGAAGGCGAATTTCGTCTATGTCGAGCAGCGCATCGCGATGGAGAAACTGAAGAAAGGCGAGATTGACGCCGTCGTCGTCGTCGGCGGCAAGCCATACAAGTCGGTCTCCGGCTTCAACAATGACGGCCGCTTCCACCTCGTGACGGTCGACTACGAGAAGCCGCTGCAGAGCGACTATCTGCCGGCGAGCCTCACCGCAAAGGACTATCCGAACCTGATCGCGGAAGGTGAGACGGTGGACACGATCGCGGTGCCGGCCGTGCTTGCTGCCTATAATTGGGCGCCCGGCAGCGAGCGCTATCGCAAGCTGGCGCAATTCGTGGAAGCATTCTTCACCAAGTTCCCGGCCTTCCAGAACGCGCCGTTCCATCCGAAGTGGAAGGAAGTGTCCCTGGCGGCGCCGCTGTCGGGCTGGACGCGTTTGTCCTATGCCCAGCAATGGTTGGACGCGCACGGCATCGGGCCGACGGCGCGCGGCCGGTTTGACGACTTTATGAACCAGAATCCTGCGGCCGCCAAAGGCGCGCAGTCGCAGGCCGACCGCGATACGCTGTTCAAGCAGTTCCAGGCCTGGCAGGCGGACCAGACCGCGCGGGACAATGCGAGGGCGCAGGTTCGGCAGAGGCAGTAACAGTCAGTTTGTGTTCCGGCGGTCGACCGGGCGCGCCTGGTGCGTAATGGCAACTTGAAGCCATCGCGCTCCAGGCGCGCCGACTGCACTTTCGCATGCGCCTGTCATGGCAAGGAGCCGATAGCAGCTATGGCTGCGCGCTAAACCCCGGGCGCGATGCCCCGCTTCAGTGCGGCGCGGGCCGCGAAACGATGATCATCCGTGATGTGGTTTGCAACCAACCGGATCGCGGTGGCAAGCACAGCCGCGTCATCGGTGAAACCGAGCACCGGCAGCATGTCGGGAATGAAATCGAACGGCAGGATGAAATAGGCAAGCGCCCCGAGCAGCGCGACCTGGACGTGGCGCGGCGTATCTTTGTCGAATGCGCAGTAGTAAGCGGCAAGCAGATCTTCGACGAAGGGCAGGCCGGCCGCAACCTTCTTCAGCTTGATCCAGAAGCGCCGACGCACGCTGTCGCGGTCCCGAGCCAGGCGGTCGGCCGGGTCGAACCCATCGCTATAGTCGGATGCCGTATGCTCTGATGCCATATATCCACATGCCCCGCTTCAGGCCGCTCTCAAACACAGCCGCTACCAAAGCTCGCGCCTTTTGCGGAGTTGGTGATGCGATGCCGCCGCCGCAAGGTGGGCCTAGTGGTCCGATTCTAACATTCGCCACCATTTGGGGAGCCACTCTTGCGAATGTTAGAATCAGAGGACCACTAGCAAATTATCGATTCTAGTGAAGCTTTGGATTTAACGTTCGCGTAAAGCCATCGCGGCGGGGGTGGCGAACGTTAAATCCGCTCCACTAGCGGTATCAGGCCACGCCAAGCCCAAGCGCGATGGCGTTCATGGCCTTCGCAAGGTCGACGTCCTTGGCCGTGACGCCGCCCGCGTCGTGGGTCGAAAGCACCACGTCCACGGTCTTGTAGACGTTGCGCCATTCGGGATGATGGTCGCGCTTTTCCGCCACCAAAGCGACGCGGGACATGAAACCGAACGCCTCGTTGAAATCCTTGAAGACGAACGTCCTGGCTATCGCATCGCGGCCCGAAACCTCCGCCCAGCCGGGCAGCGCCTGCAAGGCCGTCTTTCGTGCCTCCGCCGATAGTTTCCCTGCCATGTCAGCCTCCTTTTCGTCCGAACCATGCGTCGTTCCGTCCCGGTAACCATGACGCAGAAGTAACCCGTGGCCGGCAACAATTTTGCTAGACTAATGTCGTAACCGGGCCGGCGAGATGAAACTGAGCCTCAAACGATTGTTTGCCAGATCGATGACCGAGGGTTTCGAGCTTGCCGAGCCGGCCTCGGCGCCGTCACCGCGCTCGGCGGTGCGGAAGGCGACCTTGGTCACGATTGCCGGGGTTCTGGCCATAATCGGCACGCTGGCGGGCGGGTATTATTTCGCGATGCGTCCGGTCGTCCTGAAGATAGCGGTCGGGCCGGCCAACAGCGATGACCTCAAGGTGGTGCAGACGCTGACCCAAGCCTTCACCCAGTCCCACGGCTACGTCCGCTTGCGCCCGGTGCAGACAGATGGCGCGGTCGCGAGCGCCGAGGCGCTGGCGGCTGGCAAGGTCGATCTTGCCGTCATCAGGGGCGATCTCGACGTGCCCGCCAATGCGCAGGCGGTCGCAACGCTACGCAAGAATTTTGTCGTGGTGTGGGTGCCGCCGCGCAAAGGCAAGAAGGCGAGTGCGAAGATCACCACCATCGCACAGCTTGCGGGTCATCGGGTCGGCGTGGTCGGCCGGACCCAGGCCAACGTGAATCTGCTCAAGATCATCCTGCAGCAATACGCGGTCGATCCCGCAAAGGTCGAGATCGTCCAGTTCCCGGCGCAGGAGGCCGCCGAGGCCATCCGCAGCCAGAAGGCGGATGCGTATCTTGCGGCGGGTCCCCTCAACAGCAAGATCACCGCGGAGGCGATTGCGGCATCGGCAAAGGATGCCGGCACGCCGATTTTCCTCGAGATCGACCGCGCCGATGCCATCGCGGAGAAACATCCGGCATACGACGCCGGCGACATTCCGGCCGGGACTTTTGCCGCCGACAGGCCCGACGACGACGTGAAGACGATCACCTTCGCCCATCACATCGTCGCTCGCAAAGGCCTTTCGGAGGAAACGGTCGCAGCCTTCACACGACAGCTATTCGCGATCCGCCAGCAATTGATGTCGGAATTTCCGCTGGCCGCGAAAATCGAGACGCCCGATACCGACAAGGACGCCGCCATCCCGGCGCATCCGGGCGCCGCGGCCTTTGTCGACGGCGAGGAAAAGACCTTCCTCGACCGCTACAGCGATTATATCTGGTGGGGCCTGATGGCACTGTCGGCGATGGGCTCGATCGGCGCCTGGTTTGCCGGCTACTTCAAGAAAGACGAGCGCACCAACAACAGTCATCTGCGCGAACGCCTGCTCGAAATGATCGCCCAGGCACGCAGATGCGAAACGGCAGAAGAGCTCGAGCAGATGCAGAGCGAGGCGGACAACATCCTGCGCGACACCCTGCGTTGCTTCGAGGACGGCGCAATCCAGGAAGGCGCGTTGACCGCCTTCAACATCGCGCTCGATCAGTTTCATCATGCGGTGGCCGATCGCAGGGCGATCCTGGCCAACATGTCGCAAAACCTGCAACGCGCCGGCGCGCAATTCCGCGCCACCGGAACACTGTGAAAAGCAGCGTCCTGTAATTAGCTCGTCACACAAACTTTTTAGGTCTGTCTGATGTTTCAGGCCGATCCAGGAGGCGAGCATGACGATTCTTCTCCCCCGCAGACCCCTCTCCCGAATGTCCCGCCGGCGCTTCCTTGCCACCGCCGCGGCTTCCACCGTCAGCGCGATCGCCATGCCCTATTTGTCCCGTGCCGCCGACCGGCCGGGAGTAACTCACGGCGTGGCGTCGGGCGACGTTGGCACTGAGGGCGGCGTGGTGTGGGCGCGCACCGATCGTCCCGCACAGATGCTGGTCGAGGTTTCGACCACCGAATCTTTCAGCACTGCAAGAAAGCTGCCGCCGATCGCAGCGCTTCCCGAGAGCGACTTCACCGCAAAGATGCTGGTGGAAAATCTTCCTGCCGGTCAGGACATCTTCTACCGCGTCCGCTTCCGCGACCTCTCGCATACTTCGGTCGAAAGCGAGCCGGTCTCCGGCCGCTTCCGGACAGCGCCGGCCGACAGGCGCGACGTCAGCTTCGTCTGGGGCGGCGACGTCGCGGGCCAGGGCTGGGGCATCAATCCCGACGACGGCGGCATGTTCACCTTCTCGGCGATGCGCAAGCATCGGCCCGATTTCTTCCTGCATTCCGGCGACACCATCTATGCCGACGGCCTGATCGCCTCCGAGGTCAAGCTCGCCGACGGCAAGGTCTGGAAGAATGTCACGATCCCGGAAAAGGCGAAGGTCGCCGAGACGCTCGATGAATTTCGCGCCGCGCACAAGTACAACTTCCTTGACGAGAACGTGCGCGCGTTCAACGCCGAGGTCCCGATCTTCGTGCAGTGGGACGACCACGAGGTCGTCAACAACTGGTCGGCCTCCAAGGAGCTTCCGGCCGCCTACAAGGAACGCAACATCGCGCTGCTCGCCGCGCGCGCATCTCGCGCCTTCCACGAAATGTACCCGATGCGCGAAAGCATCGTCGAGCCGGGCCGGGTCTATCGTACCCTGAACTACGGCCCGCTTCTTGACGTCTTCATGCTGGACGAGCGCAGTTATCGCGGACCCAACGGGCCGAATCTGCAGGAAGCCTACGGCCCCGACGCCTATTTCCTCGGGCCCGACCAGATGCGATGGCTGAAGCGGGAGCTATTGAACTCGCGCGCCACCTGGAAGGTGATCGCCTCCGACATGCCGCTTAGCCTGATTGTCTACGACGATGCGGCAAGCAAGAAGGGCTCGGAGGCGTTCGCGCAAGGCGACGGCCCGCCGCGCGGCCGCGAGCTCGAAATTGCCGAGATTTTGCGCTTCATCAAGACCGCGCCGATCCAGAACACGGTGTGGCTGACCGCGGACGTGCACTACGCGGCTGCCCATTACTACAATCCGAACAAGGCGCAGTTCCAGGATTTCGAGCCGTTCTGGGAGTTCGTCTCCGGACCGCTCCATGCCGGCACTTTCGGCCCGAACGAGCTCGACAATACCTTTGGCCCGGAGGTGCGTTTCATCAAGGCGCCGGGGCTCGACAAGCAGAACCTGCCGCCGACGGCCGGCATGCAGTTCTTCGGCCATGTGAAAATCGACGGCGCATCCGGCCAGATGACGGTAACGTTGCGCGACCGCGCCGATGTTGCGTTGTGGTCGACCACACTCGATCCCAGGCTGGCCTGAGAATCATACCGGCGCTCTCTCTCCAACGCGCGTGCGCGTTGGGGAGAGAGAATTGAGCCCCCCGATGCTGAACAGGGCGGTTTTGCTACCGAAATCAGCCTCATGAGTAGCGAAACAACCCATTGTTATTTGGCGTTTTCCGCATATATTGCGCCGCAAACGCGCCAAGTGCACGAGGTGCCCGGTCCCGACGGCCGGGCTTCGTTTTTAAGATGCGGCGCGGCTTTTTCGCTTTTCACGCTTTGAGCGTTGAGTCCGAGTCCGCCTGACCCGGCAAGACCTAAGGCTTGGGACCACTCGCACGACCAGACAACGAGCCATGAAGATTCGCAACGTCGCCATCATCGCCCACGTCGACCACGGCAAGACCACGCTGGTCGACCGCCTGCTGCAGCAGTCCGGCACCTTTCGCGAGAACCAGCGGGTGGCCGAGCGCGCGATGGATTCCAACGATCTCGAGCGCGAGCGCGGAATCACGATTCTCGCCAAGGCCGCTTCGGTGCAGTGGAAGGACACCCGCATCAACATCGTCGATACGCCCGGCCACGCCGATTTCGGCGGCGAGGTCGAACGCATCCTCAACATGGTGGATGGCGCGCTCGTACTGGTGGACGCGGCCGAGGGGCCGCTGCCGCAGACCAAGTTCGTGGTGTCAAAGGCGCTCAAGGTCGGGCTGAAGCCGATCGTGGTCATCAACAAGGTTGATCGCCCCGACGCGCGGCCGACCGAGGTCATCAACGAGGTGTTCGACCTGTTTGCGGCACTGGATGCCAGCGAGGAGCAGCTCGACTTTCCGATCCTGTACGGTTCGGCCAAGCAGGGCTGGATGGCGGAAAGACCGGAGGGACCGAAAGACAAAGGTATGCAGCCGCTGTTCGACCTCATCCTGCGCCACGTCGCGGCACCTGCCGTCGAGCCTGGCCCGTTCCGCATGATCGGCACGATTCTGGAGGCCAACCCCTATCTCGGCCGCATCGTGACCGGCCGCATTACCTCCGGGAGCATCAAGCCGAACCAGCAGATCAAGGTGCTCTCGGCGGACGGCAAGGTGATCGAGCAGGGACGGCTGACCAAGATCCTCGCCTTCCGCGGCATTGAGCGGGCGCCAATCGAAGAAGCGGAAGCCGGCGACATCGTCGCCATCGCCGGCCTCACCAGGGGCACGGTGGCCGACACCTTCTGCGATCCCTCGGTCGATACGCCGCTGCCGGCGCAGCCGATCGATCCGCCGACGGTGTCGATGTCGTTCATCGTCAACAACTCGCCCCTTGCCGGCACCGAGGGCGACAAGGTGACGAGCCGCATGATCCGCGACCGGCTGTTGCGCGAGGCCGAGGGCAATGTCGCGCTGCGCGTCACGGAAGCGGCCGACAGGGATTCCATGGAAGTCGCGGGCCGCGGCGAATTGCAGCTTGCGATCCTGATCGAGACCATGCGCCGCGAGGGATTTGAGCTCTCGGTGTCGCGCCCGCGCGTCGTGCTCAGGAAGGACGAGGCCACCGGCGAGAGGCTGGAGCCGATCGAGGAGGTTGTGATCGACGTCGACGAGGAGCACTCCGGCGTCGTGGTGCAGAAAATGAGCGAGCGCAAGGCCGAATTGATCGAGATGAAGCCGTCCGGCGGCAACCGCCTGCGGCTGGTGTTTTACGCGCCGACCCGCGGCCTGATCGGTTATCAGGGCGAACTGCTCACCGATACCCGCGGCACCGCGATCATCAACCGCCTGTTCCATGCCTATGCGCCCTACAAGGGCGAGATCCAGGGCCGCCGCAACGGTGTCCTGATCTCCAACGACCAGGGCGAGGCCGTGGCCTATGCGATGTTCAAGCTGGAAGACCGCGGGCCAATGATGATCGAGCCCGGCTGGAAGGTCTACAAGGGCATGATCGTCGGCGAGCATACCCGTGACAACGATCTCGAGATCAACGTGCTCAAGGGCAAGCAGCTCACCAACATCCGCACCACCGCCAAGGATGAGGCGGTGCGGCTGACGCCGCCGATCAGGATGACGCTGGAAAAGGCGCTCGCCTATATCGAGGATGACGAACTGGTCGAGGTGACGCCGAAATCGATTCGGCTGCGCAAGAAATTCCTCGATTCCAACGAGCGCAAGCGTGCCGAAAAGGCTAAGGAGGCGGTGGCGTGAAGCGCCGGCGTCCTGGCGGGGAAACCGTCATGGCCGGGCATAGCCGTTCGAAGAACGGCGTCGCTTCCGCTCGCCTATGTCCCGGCCATCCACGTCTTGAATACCGGGAAAGAAAGTCCGTGGATGCCCGCGACATCTGGCGCGAAGACGCGCTTCGCGCTTTTGCGCGGGCATGACGACTGAAGTAGACATCCAAATGTCCCTCCCCTCCTCGGTCGATGTCGCCATCATCGGTGCCGGTGCCGCCGGTCTCGGTGCCGCGCACGCGCTAAAGCTTTCCGGCCTTTCCCTCATCGTGCTGGAGGCGCGCGACCGCGTCGGCGGTCGCGGCCACACCATCATGGCCTCACCCGAAGTCACCTTTGATCTCGGCTGCGGCTGGCTGCATTCGGCCGACAGGAACAGCTTCGTCGCAATCGCCGAGCGGCTGAATTTCGAGATCGACCGCACGCTGCCGCCGTGGCGCCAGCGAACCGTGGGCCAGGCGTTTCCGCAAGCAGAGCGGCTGGAGTTCATCGCCGCGCTGGATGCGTTCTATGACCGCGCCTATCAGGCCGCCAGCAGCGGCCACGACAGCGCCGCCAGCCTCTATCTTGAGCCCGGTAACCGTTGGAACCCGATGATCGATGCGATCTCGACCTATGTGAACGGCAGCGAGCTCGACCGGGTCTCGATCCTCGACATGGACGCCTATGAGGACACCGGCATCAACTGGCGGATACGGCGCGGCTATGGCGCGCTGATGGCCGCCTATGGCGCACCCCTGCCGCTTTGCCTTGATTGCGAGGTGACCCTCATCGACCACTCGGCCAGGCGCGTGCGGATCGAGACGTCGCGGGGAACGCTGATCGCGGACAAGGTCATCGTCACCGTGCCGACCGACCTGATCGCGCAAGAGGCAATCCGCTTTCACCCGGCGCTGCCAGCTAAGGTCGATGCGGCGGCAGGATTGCCGCTGGGACTGGCCGACAAGGTGATGCTGGCGCTGGAGGAGCCTGAAGCGCTGCCGATAGAGGGCAACCTGCGCGGCGCCACCATGCGCACGGCAATGGGAACCTTTCACCTGCGCCCCTTCGGCCAGCCCTGCATCGAAGGTTTTTTTGGCGGACGTTTCGCAAGAGAGCTGGAAGACGCGGGCGACGGCGCGATCGCGGCCCATTCCATCGACGAGATCGTCTCCTTCCTCGGCAACAACTTCCGCCGCAAATTGAGGCCGTTGAAGGAGTCACGCTGGGCGCATGACCGCTTCGCCCGCGGCTCCTATTCGCACGCACTGCCGGGGCATTCGGCTGATCGCGCAATCCTTGCCGCACCCGTCGACGGCCGCCTGCTCTTTGCGGGCGAAGCTACCTCGCCGAATTTCTTCTCAACCGCCCACGGCGCCCACGACAGCGGCGAGCGGGCGGCCGCTGAGGTGATGGGTGCAGACCGAGAGACCTGAAACGAAGGCGCGCGCCCAGAGAATACACCATCATCGTTTCCCCGATCGAGCCTCCGGCGGCAGCTTCAGCGCGCGGTCGAGGTCTGCGCCAGCGCTTTTCACCCCGCTTTCTGTCTCGGCCATCCAGTGGCCCTCGTTGCCGGACGCAGGCAACACACGAAACGCCACCTGTCCCCCGCCGGCGCGAAAGGCATCGGCGAGCTTTCGCGAAAAAGCCGGCGCAAAATACGTGTCGTTGGCGGCAACGAGCCAGGTGACACCAACGCGCGCGCCCTCGCCGAGGGTCGCGGCGGCGTCGATCAGCCGCTGCGGCGCGCAGGCCCGGTTGTCGACGTCGCTGGCATGGCCGCCGCGGCCGGGCGCAAAGGCGATGATGGCGGAGATGACGCGCGGATCTTCCGACGCCAGCGCCAGCGCAGCCCAGCCGCCGGCCGAATGCCCGAGGATGACCGCGCCATCGTGCCGGATAAAGGGCTGAGCGTGGAGAAACCGCAGCGCTGAGAGGATCTGGCCGGCGGCCGCGCGGGCCGAACCGACATAGTCCGCCTCCTCACAGCCGCCCTGGTCCTCGATATAGTCGCCTCCCGTCGCCCCGTGCCCCAACCGCTCCGGCACCAGCACGGCAAAGCCGCGCGCAACCAGAAAAGCGGCCAACGGGCGATATTCGGGCTGCGGCATTTGCGCACGACGGACGTTGTTCTGGGTCGTGGCATGCGCGATGACCGCCAGCCGGAACGGCCCGTCGCCCGGCGGGCGAAACAGCACGGCGTGGGCGGGTTGGTTGCCGGCAGGCGTCGGCACCAGCCATTGCTGCGCACGATTGGGCTCGGCCTCGGCGCCCTGCGGGCCAAGGGATGCCGGTGGCGCGCCCTGGCCGGACAGGACCACCAGCGCGAGAAGGGAGAAAATCGCCTGAAACGGCCGGACGGCCTGCATGATTCGACCCTGCGAAACGGCGTGGGCGCTCCCGCGTTAACGAAATGCCGCGTGCTGTCGCCCTGTCCTCTTTCGGTACAGCCCGATGTGACAGACTGATGCAGAAAGTCCACAGGTTAACCGATAATTAACGATAGACCTTGAAGGCGCGCCGCCGACTTGCTTTGATTAGCACCATGAGCACAACCCTGATCGAGGTTCGGCCGGCCCGAGTCGCTGACGCAACAGCGGTGGCGACGACCCATGACGAAGCCTGGCGAGCAGCCTATCAGGGCATCATTCCCGGCACCGAGCTGGAAAAGCTGATCAACCGGCGCGGCCCACAATGGTGGGACAGCGCGATCCGCAAAGGCAGCCGTGTCAGCGTGCTGGTGTTTGGCGACAAGATCGCGGGATACGCCAATTACGGCCGCAACCGCGCGCGTAGCCTGCATTTTGAAGGCGAGATCTACGAGCTCTATCTCCGCCCCGAATTCCAGGGGCTGGGCTTTGGCCGCCGCCTGTTCACCGCGGCCAAGCGCGACCTCGCGCAGAGTGGGCTGAGAAGCATGGTGGTCTGGGCGCTGTCCGACAACGACCCAGCGACCGAGTTCTATCGCGCGCTGGGCGGTCGCATGGTAGCGCGCTCCTCCGAGAGGTTCGGACCGAAATCGCTCGACAAGGTCGCCTTCGCCTGGACCAACTGATTTTTCGTCGAATCGATTGACAGGGCTTTGCGGAGCCGTCCATGCGCATTGACGCCATCTCGATCGGACTGGATCCGCCGCGCGAGGTCAATGTCATTATTGAAGTGCCGGTCGGTGGCGAACCCATCAAATACGAGATGGACAAGGAGGCGGGCACGCTGGTGGTCGACCGCTTCCTCTACACCGCCATGCGCTATCCCGGCAATTACGGCTTCATCCCGCACACGCTCTCCAACGACGGCGACCCTTGCGACGTGCTGATCGCCAATACCCGCGCGATCGTCCCCGGCGCGGTCATGAGCGTGCGCCCGGTGGGCGTGCTGTTGATGGAGGATGAGGCCGGCGGCGACGAGAAGATCATCGCGGTGCCATCATCGAAGCTGACCCAGCGCTACGACAAGGTGAAGAGCTACAGCGATCTGCCCGACATCACGCTGGCCCAGATCCGACACTTCTTCGAACACTACAAGGATCTTGAGCGCGGCAAGTGGGTCAAGGTGTTGCGCTGGGGATCGGCCGAGGAAGCCCATCAGCTGATCACGGAAAGCATCGCCCGCGCTCAGAAAGAATAGTGTACCGGCTTACACCGCCGGCTTCGGCAGTCCGGCAATCGCACAGGCCGCGCGGAGCGTATTCACCAGCAGGCAGGCCACCGTCATCTGGCCGACGCCGCCGGGTACCGGCGTGATCGCACCGGCAATCTGCGAGGCTTCGGCAAAGGCGACATCGCCAACAAGGCGGGTCTTGCCATCGGCGGCGGCGAGGCGGTTGATGCCGACATCGATCACGGTGGCGCCCGGCTTGATCCAGTCGCCGCGCACCATCTCCGCCTTTCCCACCGCAGCATAAACCAGGTCGGCGCGCGCGCAGAGTTTTGGCAGCTCGCGCGAGCGCGAATGCGCGATCGTCACCGTGGCGTTTTCGTTCAACAGCAGTTGCAGCAAGGGACGGCCGACCAGATTGGAGCGGCCGATGACAATGGCGTTCAAACCTTCCAGCGAGGCGTGCACGCTTTTGGTCAGGATAATGCAGCCGAGCGGCGTGCAAGGTGAGAGCGCGGCAAAACCGCCCGCGAGCCGCCCGGCATTTTGCGGATGCAGGCCGTCGACGTCCTTGGCGGGATCGATGGCGTTGATGACGGTTTCGGTGCGGAGCGATTTCGGCAGCGGCAGCTGCACCAGAATGCCATGCACCGCCGGATCGCGGTTGAGTTTCGCGACCAGTGCCAGCAGTTCAGCTTGTGAAACGTCGGCCGGCAGGCGGTGCTCGAACGAGACCATGCCGGCGGCCTGGGTCTCCCTGTGCTTGTTGCGGACATAGATCTCGCTGGCGGGGTCGTTGCCGACCAGCACCACGGCAAGCCCCGCCGTCAGGCCGCTCGCGCGCCTGAGGCGGGACGCCTCGCCTGCGACCCGCGCGCGAAGCTCAGTGGCAATGGCTTTTCCATCGATGATTCGGGCCGTCATCTCAGATCCTTCCGTCGGTTCGGCTTTGCGGCGGTGAGCGCGGCCAAGGTCTCGCCGAGGCGTTTCGGGTCACCGTCAACCGCGACCTGTTTGAGGCGCGAGGTCGCGCCCGATATCAAGTGCACGCTTTTTTTCGGGACCCCGAGCGCCCTTGCCAAGAGCTCCGTCACCGCGCGGTTGGCCTCACCGCCCTCGGCCGGGCTGCGCACCCGCACCTTGATCACACTGCGGCCGTCGGCCAGCGTCTCGATCCTGTCGATGTCGTCACGGCCGCCGCGCGGTGTCACCCGCAAGCTCACCGTGATGCCGGAGGTGGAATGGCGCCAGGGCTCCCCCGGCTCCAAGGTCCCACTCGGAGGTTGATTCCGTGCGATCAAAATACCGCGGGATAAATGTAGTAGGTGATCACCCGCTCGATGAACATGATGATCAGAATCAGGATGATCGGTGAAATATCGAGACCGCCCAAATTCGGCAGGAACGAACGAATCGGCGCCAGCACGGGCTCGGTGATCCGGTAGAGGAACTCCGCAACCGCCGAGACGAACTGGTTGCGCGTGTTGACGACATTGAATGCGATCAGCCACGACAGGATAGCGGCGGCAATCAACAGCCAAATATACAGATCGAGAACGATGAGGACGATGTCGAGAACGGCGCGCATGCGGATGACTTCCCGTGATCCTCTGCTAGATATCGGTTCCCCACCTCCCAAACAAGGGAACTGGCCAGAAAACCGGCGGAAAAAGCTGATCTGCGGCGTTCTTGACTTGACCTTGGGGCGGATTGTAAATGGCGCCGATTGCGAGCCGCCTCGTTCGATCGGGCGGCGACTTACGGGGCCATAGCTCAGCTGGGAGAGCGCATCGTTCGCAATGATGAGGTCGGCGGTTCGATCCCGCCTGGCTCCACCACGCTTCGCCTGCGGCTACGCGTGGCGCAGCCGCGCAAGTCGAAGGCGAAGCGTGCCCGGCGTAGCCCAACGGGCGAAGACGGGCTGGAACGCCGATGTGGTACGTCTACATCATCCGCAGCGTTGACTTTCCCAAGCAGGAATATACCGCCGCGACCGCGGATTTGAAGCGGCGGTTGCCAGAACATAATGCTGGAAAGTCGGCACATACCGCAAAGTTCAGACCCTGGAAATTGGTGTGGTATTGCGCCTTCCCGGACAAACACAAAGCGCTGGCGTTTGAAAAGTATCTCAAGTCTCATTCCGGCCGCGCGTTCGCAAAGAAGCGCCTGTGAACCCCGCCATACCAACGGGCGAAGACGGGCTCACTTTCCCGTAAATCGCGGCGGCCGCTTCTCGATGAAGCTTGCAACTCCCTCGCGAAAATCGGCGCCCGCCAGCGCGATCACCATCTCGCGGTTGGCATCGATGGTCGCCTCCGCAAGCGTCTAGAAAGGAACGTCGTAAAGCTGCCGCTTGATAACCGCCATCGCGCTTGGCGAGACCAGGTCGGCCAGTTCGCGCGCATAGGCGTAAGTTTCCTCGGGCAGCTTCTCTGGCGAATACAGGCGATTGACCAGACCGATGCGCAACGCCTCCTCGCTGGAAACCCTGCGCGCGGACAACAGCAGATCGAGCGCGTTGGCATGGCCAATGATGCGCGGCAGCATCCAGCTGATGCCGTGCTCGGCGATCAGGCCGCGGCGCGCGAAGGAGGTGGTGAAGACGGTGTTGTCGGCGGCAAAACGCAGGTCGCAATAGAGCGCATGCACGAGCCCGATGCCGGCGGTGGCGCCGTTGAGCATGGCGATGATCGGCTTCGGGATTGAGGGGTAGAAGCCATAGCGCGTCTGCCAATCGGCCCTGCGGTTCATGTCGAAGGGCGGGATATTCTCGGCCCTTCGGATGTCAGCGGGATCAAGCCCCTTGAGCGCGTCCATGTCGGCGCCTGCACAGAAGGCGCGACCGGCGCCGGTCAGCACGATGACCCGGACCTTGTCGTCGTCGTGCGCGGCTTCCATGGCGTTGCGGACATCGCGCTCCATGATCGGCGTCCACGCGTTCATGCGCTCGGGCCGGTTGAGCGTGATCGTAGCGATGGCGTCACGGGCTTCGTATAGGATGTGCTGATACATGGCCTTGCCTCCCATTATTTCGCGCGCTCGGCCACATCGTGCACCCGGCAAAAGGCTGGCCAGAGCGGCGTCAGGGCTTGCGGAGCTGAAAACCGCCGACGGCGCCCAGCACAAATCCACGCGGAGCCAGCCGCAGCAGTAGCGGTACCATCTTGATACCGAAACCCGGCAGCACACTGCGTTTGTTGGCCATCAACCCGCGATATCCTTGCAGTGCGACATCGGACGCCGAGACATTCAGGATTCCCGAATCGAAGCCGGGGTTAAAGCCCGCCCGATCCTGAAATTCGGTGGCCACCGGCCCCGGGCACAGCACGGTCACCCGCACGCCGCGCGGCTTCAATTCCTGCCGCAAAGCCTCGGTGAAGGACAGCACGAACGCCTTGGAAGCATAATACACGGCCATTCCCGGCCCCGGCAGGAAACCGGCAATCGAACCGACATTGAGAATGCCGCCACGGTGCTTGATGACCTGGTCGGAAAACCGCAGCGACAGCGCCGTCAGCGCTCTGACGTTGACATCGATAATACCAAGCTGTCCGGCGCGATCGAGATCGATGGCACGGCCAAACAGGCCAAAACCCGCATTGTTGACGAGATATTCGACCTCAACGCCGGCGCCTGCAAGTGCCGCGGCGATCTTGTCGCTCGCATCCGACGCTTCGAGGTCGCAGGGGATGATGATCGGCGTGCTTCCACCGCCAGCGGCGATCTCGCGCGCGAGCGCCTGCAATCGATCCCCGCGTCGTGCCGTCAGCGCGAGGCGGTGGCCGTTGGCCGCGAAAACGCGCGCGAGTTCGGTGCCGATTCCCGCCGAGGCACCGGTAATCAGCGTCACACGTTCGGTCACGATGAAATGCTCTCGTTGAATTGCGGATTGCCGGACAGGACGAGAGCATAGGCTTTAGGACGGATGCAAGTCGTCCCGCAAGCGAACAGACGTGCTACATGCTCGGAAATGCCAAGCCCAATCACAGAATTTGCATGCCGCCCGCTCCATCGAGGGCTGCCCGCCTTAATATTAAAGTTTTGTCATGTCCACGCGGAAACGCAAAGCTGCCCTGCAGCGTGGCGGCTCAGTCGCCCCCAACCGACGCCCCCCGCGAGGCAGCGATGCGATGCTTCAAATCGATCCGGTCGCGCGATGATACCGCCAGGAGATCGGCGGCTCGCCAGACCACATTGTCCTCGAACTCGCTGACGGCGCCATCGGCATAAACCAGCTCCCACATCATTTCGATGATCCGCAAGCGGCCCGAATCGTCGACCTCGCGCATGATCACGCTGGTGAAATGGTACAGATCGACCGCCTCGCCCTCGACCAGCGTCGCCGCCTGAATGAGCCGGTCCGCACTGCCGGCATCGAGTCCGAAGCGGCTTTCGATCAGGCCGTGCAGCTTGCGCTTCTCGGTCTCGGAAGGCTCGCCATCGAGCGAGACGACGTGGATCAAGAGCGCGGTAGCCGCCAGACGATAGTCGTTCTCGTCAAAGGCGCGGCCGCGCTCGGATCTGGGGGTGACGACATCGGCAATGAATTGGCGCAGTCCGTCGAGCATTTTGTTCCCGTTGCAAACCAGAATTTCGGCCGTCCGAGGAGAAGCGGCAGCATCTATATGCGTTGAAAGGCAACTCGCTGCAATGCGCGTTAGTGCCCACTTTCCGAAGTTCGTGATACATCGCAGCACCCACTTTCACGAACTTCGGAAAGCCATGGGCACTAGTAAACTTATTGATTCTAGTGCCGCTTTTCTATTTGGAGTTCCTGGGTCGAATTCGCCGCTCGTGGTGCAGGAACTTCAAATAGGCGGCACTAGAGGGCAATTATGGATTACGTTTTGGCAATCTGCCGCAATACGTCAGGGTATTTCGTACACCAGCATCTTGTCGGCGATTCCGCGCAGCGCCGCATGTTTTTGGATCGGCGTGATGGCCTCTTTCTCAAGGATCGTCGCAACCCCGGGCGACTCGATGACCGGCGCCGTGACATGGATTTCCTGCGAGGTCGAAAGGTTCTGGACACGCGCGGCGATATTGACGGTCTGACCGAAATAATCCTGCCGCTCATTGAGCATGACCGCCAGGCATGGCCCCTCATGAATTCCTATCTTGACGATAAGGTCCTTGCCGCCGCGTTTGGCGTTCAGCTCATCCATCGCCGCACGCATCTTCAAGCCCGCCATCAGCGCGTGTTCGGGTCTGACGAAGGTCGCCATCACGGCATCGCCGATCGTCTTCACCACGGCGCCTTTCTCGGAGGTGATGATGTCTAACACGGCCCGGAAGTGCTCGCGCACCAGATCGAACGCCGCAAGATCGCCGACCCGCTCGTAAAGCGCGGTCGACCCTTTCAGATCCGTGAACAGGAAGGTCAGCGAGGTGATCTTCAGACGCTGGTCGACATTGAGATTGTCGGCCTTGAAGACGTCGCGGAAGGTCTGGTTCGACAGCATCCGCTTGGCGGTGAGGAACGGCCTGCGCTTGCCGAGCATCCCGTGCATCGCCTCGCCGGCGACGAAGACGGCGGGCAGAACCCGGGCGCCGGCCTGATTGTCAAGCGACAGCCGCAACGGTCCCGGCCGCAACACGATCGATCCCGTCGGCGGGTGCGATGTGTTGTAGACCAGCGAGAGCTGCTGACGCTCCTTCGTCGGCTCACCCTGGACCTCGATGAAATGAGCCGAGTGCGTAACCGGCTCGAACACGATGATGAATTCCTGCGGCAACTGCAGCGACAGCACGGCCTTCTCGCCTGCCGGCAATTCGAGCGCATCGAGCGTCACTTCATCGATCAGCGAGTCGAACTCCTTCCGGTTCAGATCGATCCCCGAGCTCCAGAAAATCTGCTGGTAGTATTCCCAGAGCGGCAGGGTTTGCGGGTCGTGCGCTGCAATTCGCCTTATCTTCGGACTGACCGTGAAGGCTACCTCAACCTGCTCGTCGACCGAAGTCTCATAGCCGCACGCGCATAGTCCACAATGATAGTCGTGCGGGCTCAGCGACTTCAGCGTATCGTGAGCGCCGAGCACGCCCCCGCAGCCCGGACAAAGCACGTTCCAGCCGAGGTCGAACAGGCCAAGCCGCGCCGAATGAAGGAAGGCTGAGATCGCCAGCTCCTCGTCGAGACCATGCTGCCTGGAAAAATCCAGCACGTTGATGCGATTGAGCTCGTGGTCCTCGCCGTTTTCAAGCAAACGGAGAATCGCGTCCGCCACGGTCGGATCGGCGGTTTGCTTCAGAACCGAAATCTGGGAGTGGATGTCGTTCATGATGTTCACCAAAATAGAGCCTGGTAAATCTTCGCGCTTCAGCGCGGCGTGACCAAAAACATCGGCGAACGATCCGGCTGCGTCGTGACCACGCCGACGGGCATGACCGGCGACTTGTCGGCAAGATCGAGCCGGAAGGCGCCGATCAAGCGGGCAAGCGCCAGCGTTGCCTCCACCAGCGCAAAATGCGCCCCGATGCAGATCCGCGGGCCGACGCCGAACGGCATATAGGCAAAACGGTCGGGCTGCGGCGAGGGCGGCAGGAAGCGGCGCGGAATGAAGGCATTCGGTTCACGCCAGAGTTTCTCATGCCGCTGCAGCAGCCACGGCGAAATCAGAACCACGTCGTGCTTTCGGACCGGCAGGCCCGCGATCGTATCGGGGGCGGTCGCGGCACGCGCTATCAGGAAGGCGGGCGGGTAAAGCCGCATGGTCTCGTCGATCACCGCGCGCGTGAATTTGAAACGCTCGACCTCGAGTGCTGCGCCAGCGGATACGGCACTTACCTCGGCTGCCACTTCATCCTGGGTCGCAGGATCGAGCGCCAGCAGATAGAGCGACCAGAACAGGGCCGTTGCCGTGGTCTCGTGGCCGGCCAGGATCATCGTCGCCACCTCGTCGCCGAGCTGTTCGTCGGTGAAGGCCTTGCCGGTCTCCGGATCGCGCGCATCGTCCATCAGGTCGAACAGATCGCGCGGCGGAGCGCCCGCGCTTTTGCCGGCCGCCCGGCGCGCTTTCATCAGTGCCGCGACGAAGGCAGTCCATCGTTTGCGGAAACGCGCGCGGGCAAAATCCTGCGGGCTCGGCCACGACAGCGGCAGCAGCAGATCGAGGAAATGCGGCCGCGCCAGATGCTCGCCATATTCCATGACAAATTCGCGCAACGTGGTGCCATGCCGGCCCATCTCGAAGGAGAACATGGTGCGGCCGGCGATCTCGAGCGTCATCCGTTGCATGATCTTGCGCAGATCGACCGGCGCGCTGCAATCGCGCCGCACTTCTGCGATGGTCTCGTCGATGACGGCAACCATGTGCGGAACGAGCAAGTTGACCGCGCGCGGCGTAAAGGCGGGCGCCAGCGTCCGGCGCTGGTGCTTCCAGGCCTTGCCCTCGGCGATCAGAAGACCTTGACCCAGCACCGGGCGTAACACGCGAATGCCGGCCGGCGTGCGCGAGTAATTTTCATAGTTGTCGACCAGCACATGCCGGATTGCGTCCGGCACGTTGACGATAAAGCTGCTGCGGCCGAAAAAGCGGCCCTTGATGATGTCTTCCTCGTAGGCGCGCTGCCCCCACGTGCCGATCGCGCTTTGCCGCATGGCCTTCATCCGACCGATCGCGGTCATGCCATCGGGGGCGCGCGGCGGGCTCGGTGGCACCAAATGAGGCCGTGCAACTTCTGAATCGTAGGCTTCGGCGATGCTCATCTGACGGCTTCCGATTGAAGGGGCACTCACACTAGTGTCCCGAATCCGAAGTTCGCTTGTGTTTGGGGCGTTCTCGCTTGCAAACTTCGGATTCGAAAGGACACTAGAAATCTATGATTCTAGTGTGGTTTTGGTTCGGAAGTTCTCTTGACGGACTTGCGGCAAAATTGAAGAGAACTCCCGAACCACCACACTAGCTAGTAAGTCAATTCGACAACCGCAATCCTGCCCTCGGAGGCGGGCCAGGCCCGCGCCACGATCCGTTCCTCGTTGAACAGGCCGACCACCGGGCGACCAACCTCGGTCGCCGGCAGGCGCAGTGTCGTCACGGAATCGCCGGGCACCCCGGACTTCACGTCCTCAGGTTCCCTGCCGTCCAGCAACACGACGTCGCGCGGCAGACCGAAATAACCACGCGGCCGCGACATGATCACGACGCTGCCTGATGCCGCGTCGGCAGGCGGAAGGGGACGGGCGGCACGCAAATGCACCACGTCGGAGGAACGCGGAAACGGCGAGCGGTAAAAATGCGTGGTGGGAGAACCCGCCGAAGTGAGCACGATTTCCAGCGGCCAGGACGGGCCGGCGTTGACCGGCCCCCAGCGCCCATCGGCGCCGGTTCTCTTCGTGTAGAGGGCGCCACCTACGCGCTCGGCATTGTCGGCAGACAGGCGAAACACCTCGACCAGCGCCCCCGAGACCGGACGATTGGTCGGCACTCCGCCGGGCGTGCCGGTCACAAGCCCACTTAATCTCACGGAGGATTCTGCTGCGATGTCGAGCCGATCAGGCTCGCGACCGGCGACGAAGCGGTAGATCTCGCGAAAGGCGCGTGGATGAAACGCGGTCTCGCGGTGATCGACGGCACCAAGCACGAGATTTGTCGCGCCATTAAGCGCCGGTCCGTCCGAAGTGATGCCGGTTGGCGTGCCCGGCTTGCCGATAAAGCGCCCATCCGGCTGGGCATATTTGTCGAGGCCCTCGCTGCGCAGGGTGAGGAACGCAGGTCCAGGCACGACTTCGCTGTCGCCCTCGTTCAAGCCCTGCAGGAACGGCCCGCGGCCGTTGAACTCGTTGCCGAGCCCGTCATCCCAGGCAAAAACGCCGTGATTGGGAACGCCGCACAGCACGGCATGGCTGACGTCGTTGCTTCCGCCATGTTTGATGTAGCTGCGGATGGCGTTGCCGCCGCGCGAATTGCCGACCAGCGCGACGCGAGGCGGCCGTCTTGCGCTTCAAGGCGGCGATCGCCTCGGAAAGCTCGCGGCGCTGGTCTTCAGTCGAGGAGCGATCCGGTTGCGCCACTTTGTCGTCGGCCCGCGCCAGCGGATCGGTGAAGTTGATCGCGAACATGCGTTCGCGCGGAACCCCGTTCGACTCCATTCGCCACAGCGTGGTGATCCAGACCGCCGCATGATCGCCATTGCCATGGACGAACAGCATCGGCGGAATTTCACTCACGCTCGCCGCGGTCTCCGCAAACGCAGGCAGGCGGAAATCTCCCGCCAGCAGCGGCAAGGCCCCGATCCCCCTCAAAATCGTCCGCCGTGACAGGCTCATTCGGTGATTCCCCCATCTTTCAAGAGCTTAGGGCTTTTCTTAATCGCCCCAATACCGCTGTCAAGCACTGGACAGGACACGACTTTCGCGGGCATCACTAGTGCCGCCTATTTGAAGTTTGCGGCACGCTCTTTTTGCGAACTTCGGATTCGAAAAGGACGCTAGAAGAGAACTTCCGAACCACCCCACTGGCCTGACGCATGAGGTGGAATAGCAGGCCAAACGGAAACGGATATGACCAAATCGCCCAAACGTCAGAACTTGAATGCCGACGGCATCACCGCGCCGCTGCGTCTTACAGTGTTCCGCCGCATCTGGCTTGCGAGCCTGTTGTCCAATCTCGGAATTTTGATCCAGGGTGTCGGTGCGGCCTGGGCGATGACGCAGATGACGGCCTCCGCCGACAAGGTCGCCCTGGTGCAAACAGCGCTGATGCTTCCGGTCATGCTGATCGCCATGCCGGCCGGCGCGATTGCCGACATGCATGACCGCCGTGTTGTCGCGATGGTGTCGTTGTCGATCGCGCTAACCGGCGCGACCGCGCTCACCGTGCTGACCTTTCTCGGCCTCGTCACGCCCAATATCCTGCTCGCTCTGTGCTTTGTGGTCGGCAGCGGGATGGCGCTATTCGGACCGGCCTGGCAATCCTCGGTCGCCGAACAGGTCCCCTCGGAGACCTTGCCGGCGGCCGTCGCACTGAACGGCATCAGCTACAACATCGCGCGCAGCTTCGGACCGGCCATCGGCGGCATCGTGGTGGCCACAGCCGGCGCGGTCGCGGCCTTTGCCGCCAACGCCGTGCTCTATCTGCCGCTCCTGGCCGTGCTGTTCCTGTGGAATCGGGTCAGCGAGCCGTCACGCCTGCCACGCGAACGGCTCAGCCGCGCCATCGTCTCGGGCGTCCGCTACATCACCAATTCGCCGTCGATCAAGATCGTGCTGACGCGCACCTTTGCCACCGGATTGATCGGCGGGTCGGTTTCGGCGCTGATGCCGCTGGTGGCGCGCGATCTCCTGCACGGTGGCGCGCAGACCTATGGAATCATGCTGGGGGCGTTCGGCATGGGTGCGGTAATCGGCGCGCTCAATATCGGCGCGGTGCGCAAGCAGCTGAGAGGCGAGTCCGCGATCCGGGCCTGCGCGCTTGCGATGGGGGCCGCGATTGCCGCCGTCGCCTTGAGCCGGATGCCGATCTTGACCGCCGCAGCCCTTGTCGTCTCGGGCGCGGCCTGGATGCTCGCGGTCGCGCTGTTCAATATCGGCGTGCAGCTGTCCGCGCCGCGCTGGGTTGCAGGCCGCTCGCTGGCGGCGTTTCAGGCTTCGATTGCCGGCGGCATTGCGATCGGCAGCTGGGGCTGGGGTCACCTGACCGACCTTGTCGGCGTGGAAACCGCGCTGCTCGTGTCCGCCACCTTGATGCTGCTCTCGCCGCTGCTCGGCCTGTGGTTGCCGATGCCGCGGATCGGCGCCCGCAGCGAGGACGCCGAGGTGCTGGCCGACCCCCAGGTGCAGCTGGCGCTCACGGGGCGCAGCGGGCCGCTGGTGGTCGAGATCGAATATCGCGTGCCGCAGGAGAATGCCCGCGCCTTTCACAACGTGATGCAGGACGTGCAGCTCAGCCGCCAG
>Ga0306924_10001276_pt1 | contig 22818 bp, 24 predicted proteins | sample sta12Can44000111_FD_203756 | JGI IMG/M metagenome (GOLD analysis project Ga0306924, IMG submission 203756) | Lab enrichment of tropical soil microbial communities from Luquillo Experimental Forest, Puerto Rico - statanox.12C.anox.44.000.111 (v2)... | ecosystem: Environmental > Terrestrial >...
CGAGATTTTCACGCGCGACGTCGCGCTATGGTGGACGCCGAACGCACTGTTCCGGTTTACACCGCGCTCTCCCGGCACGCTTGCCTTCGAGCCCCATGAAGGCGGACGCTTCACCGAGACACTGGCGAACGGCACCGTCTTCGAGATCGGCCGCATCCGGGTGTGGGAGCCGGGCGAACGGCTTGTCTTCGGTTCGGGTCAGGAGACCGAGGTCGAGGTCACCTTCGAGACGGTCGGTGCAGAGACGCGGGTCACGGTCGTCCATCGCGGCTGGGACAGCGTGCCGGACGAGCATGTTGCCCGGCACGGCTTCCCTAACGCGATCTTCCTGCGCCGGCACGGTGAATGGTGGCAGGTTTTGCTCGCGCGGTTGCGCGAACACGCCTCTCAATTTACCTCGCGCCGTTCCTGAGGCCCGGTGCCGCGTTCTCAGACCGGAGGAAGGGCGCGGCGCGTTGATACGAAGCCTCGGAATTCGTAGCAGCTTCCCAGGCAGTCAGATACCGGCTGCCCTACCGCTTCACCTGGCGCAAAGTGGGGACATTCACCACACACGCGACCAATTGACGTCTCGCCAATACGAGACTCCCAGACTGCACCTGGATTTCTGGCGTTGGCTAGCTTTTGATGAACGCCAACAGGTCGGAATTGATCGTGTCCGCTTCAGTCGTGGGCATGCCGTGTGGGAAGCCCTTGTAGGTTTTCATGGTTGCGTACTTCAGCAGCTTAGCGGACAGCGGCCCGGCGGCGACATAGGGCACGATCTGGTCGTCTTCACTGTGCATGACCAGCGCCGGGACGGTGATCTTCTTGAGGTCTTCCGTGAAATCGGTTTGGGAAAAGGCCACAATACCGTCGTAATGCGCGTTGGCGCCGCCCATCATGCCCTGGCGCCACCAATTCTGGATGACGGCCTCCGAGGCTTTGGCACCCGGCCGGTTGTAGTCGTAGAAAGGCCCGGCCGCCACGTCGCGATAGAATTGCGAACGATTGGCGGCGAGTTGCGCCTGCAGGCCATCAAACACTTCCTTGGGAAGGCCCTGCGGATTGGCCGGGGTCTTCACCATCAGCGGCGGCACCGCGCTGATCAGCGCTGCCTTGGCCACCCGGCTTTCGCCATGCCGACCGAGATAGCGCGCCACCTCGCCGCCGCCGGTGGAATGGCCGACATGAATGGCGTTCTTCAGGTCGAGATGCGCCGTCAGAGCCGCCAGGTCGTCGGCATAATGGTCCATATCGTGGCCGTCGGCGGTCTGGGTCGAGCGACCATGGCCACGGCGGTCATGGGCGATAACGCGATAGCCGTGATGCAGGAAGAACAGCAACTGCGCGTCCCAATCGTCGGCCGACAGCGGCCAGCCGTGGCTGAACACGATCGGCTCGCCCGAACCCCAATCCTTGTAGAAGATCTCCGTGCCGTCCTTGGTGGTGATAGTGGGCATGTAGACTCCTGTGATAGGGTGACTGCCGTTCCATTTAGAGCACTCTAAGCTATCGCCGTCAGGGAACGAATTGAGCATTCGGCGTGCGGCTAAATTGCCGCTCTGGGTTTCGCGAGCCGCCAAAGAGGGGCGTGACGGCGCCATTCCGATTACAGAGCCGTCATGAGCCGGTCGCATCTCTTCTGCTTCGGCTCGGGTTACAGCGCGCTGGCGCTCGGCCGTCAGCTTGTCGCGTTGGGGTGGGTGGTGACCGGCACCTGCCGCGGTGCCGAAAGACAGGCTCTTCTGCGCGAGGCCGGCTTCTCCGCCATCCTGTTCGATCGCAAGCGGCCGGTCGATGCGACCGCGCTGAACAGGGTTACCCATCTCCTCGTCTCGGTTCCACCCGATACCGCAGGCGACCCGGTGCTCGCCCTGCACGGCGGTGATGTTGCGACATTGGCCGGGCTTGCCTGGCTCGGCTATCTGTCGACGACCGGGGTCTATGGCGATCGCGGCGGCGGTTGGGTCGACGAAACCGCCCGACTGCTGCCGACCGGTGAGCGCGGCCGGCGCCGCTTCACCGCAGAGCAAGGCTGGCTCCAGCTTTGGCGCGACCGCGGCGCGCCGGTCCACATCTTTCGGCTCGCCGCCATCTACGGTCCGGGCCGCAGCGCGTTCGATGCGTTGCGTGCCGGCACCGCAAAACGCATCGACAAGCCGGGTCAGGTCTTCTCGCGCATCCACGTCGAGGATCTGGCGAACGTGCTGATAGCCTCAATGGAGCGGCCGCGGCCGGGTGCGGTCTACAACGTCTGCGACGATGATCCGGCACCGCCCGCGGCGATCGTCACCCATGCCGCCGAACTTCTCGGGATAGAGCCGCCGCCTCTCGTGCCGCTCGAGGCCGCCGGGCTTTCACCGATGGCACGTAGCTTTTACGACGACAACAAGCGGGTCGCGAACCGCCTGATCAAGACCGAGCTCGGGGTCACCCTGCGTTATCCGGATTTTCGCACCGGGCTCGCTGCGATCCTGGCGGACGAGACTTGCCGAGACGCGCATCCTCCGGCATCGTCCGGCGAGAAGAGGACTCTGGCTCAGGGAGGAAGGGTCGCATGACCACTTACGACGTGCTGACATTTGGGGCCGCTTACGGCTCGCTCCTGGCGACCAAGCTGCTTTTCGGCGGGCATAAGATCACGATGGTGTGCCTGCCCGCCGAAATCGAGGCATTCAACAGCGAGGGCGCGCGCGTGCGCTTGCCGATCCGCGGCCGCAAGGAGCCGATCGAGCTCGACTCGCGCAAGCTGCCAGGGAGCCTCAAAGCAGCGGGTCCGGGCGAGGTCAATCCGAAGGATTTCGACCTCGTGGCACTCGCCATGCAGGAGCCGCAATACCGCTCGCCTGGCGTGCGCGAGCTGTTGGACGGGGTGGCGAAAGCCAAGGTGCCGTGCATGTCGATCATGAACTTTCCGCCGATGCCATATCTGAAGCGGATCCCCCACCTGGCGACCGACCCGTTAAAGCCGTCCTTCACCGACGCCAGCGTGTGGGACAATTTTGACCCGGGCTTGGTGACCCTGTGCAGTCCCGACCCGCAAGCCATCCGCCCGCCGGGGGAGAAGATCAACGTCTTGCAGGTCACCTTGCCGACCAACTTCAAGGTGGCGCGCTTTGCCGCCGACGCTCCGACCGCGATATTGCGGCAGATGCAGGCCGACATCGAGGCCGTGCGCTACGATCCAGGCGGTGGTGCGATCGATCTGCCGGTCAAGCTCAAAGTCCATGACTCGATCTTTGTGCCGCTGGCCAAATGGGCGATGCTGCTGACCGGCAACTACCGCTGCGTGACACCCGAGCGCGCCATCGACATCAAGGACGCCGTCCACGCCGACCTCGCCGCCTCACGCTCGGTCTACAATTGGGTCATCGGCGTATGCGAAAAGCTCGGGGCCTCTCCGAACGATCTGGTGCCGTTCGAAAAATACGCTGCCGCGGCAAACGATCTAGTGCGTCCGTCCTCGGCAGCGCGGGCGCTGTTTAACGGGGCGACCAACATCGAGCGGACGGACCGCTTGGTTCAGACGATCGCTGCCCAGTACGGAATGCACAACGCCATCGTCGACCAGACAGTGACGACGGTCGACGCCCGGCTCGCGGTCAACCGAAAAGCGGCCGCCGCCTGACGGCCGGAACTGCCGGTATAGTCACGCCGCCTGTGGCCGCTTGATGGCCGCAAGGAATAAATGAGCAGGGAGAAGACATTGGCAGCGATAGTGGGGCGTCGCGATTTTGTCGGAGGCGTGGCCGGTATGGCGCTGGCGGCGGGGCTCCCGCTGCCCGCGATTGCACAGTGGAAGCCGATCCGTATCGGCCTGTTGACGGTCAAGACCGGGCCGCTCGCCCAGGGCGGCATTCAGATGGAGCAAGGCACCAACTTGTTCTTGAAGGACGCGAACGGCATGATGGCCGGGCGCAAGGTCGAGCTGATCGTCGGCGACACCGGCGGCAACCCGGCCGGCGCAAAGACCAAGGCGCAGGAGCTGATTGAGCGCGACAATGTCGATCTGATCTTCGGCCCGTTGGCGGCATTTGAGCTGCTTGCGATCAGCGACTATGTCGCCGGCAAGAAGGTGCCGATCCTGAGCCTCGCGGCCGCCGAGGACATGACCCAGCGCAAGCCCAACCCCTATTTCGTGCGCGCCTCGGCCACCGCGGCTCAGGCGATGCAGCCGCTGGGCGATTACGCAGCCAAGGAGCTGAAATACAAGACGGCCATGACCATCACCGAGGATTTCGCCTTCGGCTACGAGCAGATGGGCGGCTTTCAGCGGGTCTTCGAGGATGAGGGCGGCCGTGTCCTAAAAAAGCTGTGGCCGCCGATCGTTACCCCGGACTACACGCCTTATCTGGTGCAGCTCGGCGGTGTCGATGTGATCGTGGAGGGCTTCGCCGGCTCCAACCCGCTCAAATTCCTGAAACAGTACAAGGATGCCGGCCTCAAACTGCCGCTCCTTGGCGGCGAGACGGCAGGCGACGACGCGCTATTGAAGAGCTTTGGCGACGAGGCGATCGGCATGATCACGGCCTCGCCCTATGCCGCTGACCTCGACACACCGAGCAACAAAAAATTCGTCGCCGGCATGGTCCGCGACTACGAAAACCTCCCGGGCCTTTATGCGGCCGGCCTCTACATCAGCGGCATGGTGGCCGCGGCGGCACTCGAACAGACCGGTGGCAACACCGAAGACAAGGATGCGTTGATCAAGGCACTGCGCGCGGTGTCGCTGACCGATACGCCGCGCGGACCCTTCCATTTCGACCGTTTCGGCAACGTCGTCGGCAATATCTACATCCGCCGCTGCGAGCGGAAGGACGGCAAGCTCGTCAACACGACGATCAAAACCTACGACGGCATCAGCCAGTTCTGGACCTATGACGAGAAGTGGTTCCTGGCACAACCGGTCTATTCGCGGGACTACCCGTCGCTGAAGAGTTGAGCGGGAGCCGCGCCCGCGGCGAGAAGGATTTCACCATGCCAACACTGCTCTCTCGACGCAGCCTCGTCATGAGCACGGCCGGGGCGGCTGTTGCGGCGCGCCTGCCGCTGCCGGCGATCGCCGAGGAGGCTCCGGTCAAAATCGGGCTCCTCACGATCAAGACCGGCCCCCTTGCTCCGGTCGGGATTCAGATGGAGCAGGGCACGGTCCTGTTTCTGAAGGACCGAGACCACAAAATGGCGGGCCGCGAGGTCGAGCTGGTGGTCAGCGACACCGGCGGTAACCCGGCCGGCGCCAAGACCAAGGCGCAGGAGCTGATCGAGCGCGACAATGTCGATTTGATCTTCGGCCCTCTCGCCGCCTTCGAGCTGCTCGCGATCAGCAGCTACGTCGCCAGCAAAAAGGTGCCGATCCTGAGCCTCGCTGCCGCCGAGGACATGACCCAGCGCAAGCCCAATCCCTATTTTGTCCGCGCTTCGGCCACCTCGGCGCAAGCGATGCATCCGCTCGCCGACTACGCAGCCAAATACCTCAACTACAAGACCGTCATTACGGTCTCTGATGATTTCGCCTTTGGCTACGAGCAGATGGGGGGGGTTTCAGCGGGTCTTCGAGGATTTGGGCGGACGGGTGGTCAAAAAGCTGTGGCCGCCGATCGTCACCCCCGATTACACGCCCTATCTCGCCCAGCTCAGCGGCGTCGAGGCGATCGTTCAGGGCTTCGCCGGCGCCAACACCGGCAAGTTCATGCAACAGTACAAGGACGCCGGCCTCAAGCTGCCGCTCCTCGGCGGCGAGGCAGCCGGCGACGATTCTCTCCTGAAGAGCTTTGGCGACGAGGCGATCGGACTGATCTCTGCCTCGTTTTATACCTCTGACTTCGACACACCGAGCAACAAGAAATTCGCCGCCGGCATGGTTCGGGACTATGGGAATCTGCCCGGCCTTGGTGCCGCCAGCCTCTACATCAACGGCATGGTGGTGGAGGCGGCGCTCGAAAAGACCGGCGGCAAGACCGACGACAAGGACGCGCTGATCGCGGCGCTGCGCGCGGTATCGCTCGACGACACGCCGCGCGGGCCGTTCCATTTCGATCATCTCGGGAACATCGTCGGCAATATCTTCATCCGCCGCTGCGAGAAAAGGGCCGGTCGGCTCGTCAACACGACGGTGAAGACCTACGAAAACGTCAGCCAGTTCTGGACCTATGACGAAAAGTGGTTTCTCGCGCAGCCGGTCTATTCGCGCGACTACCCGCCGCCGAAGAGCTGATCGAGCGGCGTCGGCCCGAGTGCGACGCACCACGGCGATGGGCCGCCCGTTGCGATGAACCTGTGGCTGGTGCTGGCCGGCAACAGCGTTGCTTTTGGCGGGTTGCTTTTCTTGTTGTCCGCGGGCTTTTCGTTGATTTTCGGGCTGATGCGCATCCCCAACTTGACGCACGGCTCTCTGTCCATGATTGGTGCCTATTTCGGAACGAGCCTGATCGCCGCAGGCTGCGGCTTTTGGGCGGCGGCGATCGCGGCCGGGATTGGGGTGGCGATCCTCGGCGGTCTGATCGAGCGGCTGCTGCTGCGCCGGCTGCCCGGCGCCGAGCTGGCGCAGGTGCTGGTCACGCTCGGCCTGTCCTTCATGATCGCCGATCTCTGCCTGATGGGCTGGGGCGGCGATCCGATCGAGATCGCGACCCCGCCGGTGCTGCGCGGCGCCACTTTGATCGCCGGCGTCGCCTTTCCGACCTATCGCGTAGCTGTCATCACCGTCGCCACCGTTATCGCTTCGGGACTGTGGGTGTTGCTCGAACGGACCCGGCTGGGCGCGATGATCCGCGCCGGCGTCGACGACCCGGCAATGGCGCGGGTGGTCGGCATCCGGGTGTCTCGGCTCTTCACCATCGTCTTCTGTCTCGGCGCCGGCTTGGCCGGCTTCGCCGGCGTCATCGGCGGTCCGATCCTCTCTGTCTACCCCGGGCTCGACCAGGACATGCTGCCGCTCGCTCTGGTCGTGGTCATCCTCGGGGGCTCGGGCAGCCTTGTCGGTTCGTTTGTCGGCAGCTTCGTTGTCGGCTTCCTCTACAATTTCGGTCAGGCGATGCTGCCGGAGCTCGCCTATGTCGTGCTGTTCCTGCCGATGCTGATTGTCCTGGTGCTGCGACCACAGGGCCTCTTCGGCAGGGCCGCACCTTGAGGTGGCTCGCCCTTTCCGTCTCGCTGGTCCTTCTGGCGACAGTCCCGTTCTGGGTCGCCAGCGACTACTACGTGAACATCGCCTCCCAGATCCTGCTCTACGCCGTCTTTGCGCTGGGGCTCAACGTGTTGGTCGGCTATACGGGCCTCGTCTCGCTCGGCCATGCAGGGCTGTTCGGCATTGCCGCCTATGCCGGTGCGATCTTTATCAATGGCGGTGCCGACCACCTCATCGCCATCCTCGGCGCGCTCGCGGCGACGCTGCTCGCCGCAGCGGTCTTTGCCGTGTTGACGTTGCGCGGCACCGGGCTCGGCTTTGTCATGATCACCGTCGCCCTGGGGCAGATCGTCTGGGGCGTCGCCTATCGCTGGATCAGCATCACCAACGGCGACAACGGCGTCTCGATCGCCACCCGGCCGAGCCCGTTCGGGCTGTCGCTGGCAACGGCACCGGGATTTTACTGGGCGACCCTCCTGGTTTTTTTGGCCGCCGTCGTGACGATCGCGATTTTCGTCGGCTCGCCCTTCGGCGCCAGCCTGCGCGGCACCCGCGACCAGCCGCGGCGGATGAACGCGCTCGGCTATCATGTCTGGATGATCCGCTTCCTCGCCTTTTTGTTCTCGGGGTTGTGGAGCGGTGTGGCCGGCATGCTGTTTCTCTATTACAACCAATTCGTCAGCCCGCAGGTGGTGGCGCTCGGCGCCTCGGCCGAGGCGCTATTGATGGTGATCGCGGGCGGCACCGGCACATTGCTCGGACCGATCGCCGGAGCAGCGCTCGTCGTCGTCATGAAAAACGTGGCGAGCGCCTACATCTCCCGTTGGAACCTTGTTCTGGGGGCGATTTTCGTCACGATCGTCATCTTCATGCCCGAGGGATTGGTGCCGGGCTCGGTGCGCCTGTGGCGCTGGGCCGTCGATCGGTTGCACCCCCGCGACGTCGAGCCCGGCCGCGGTGCCCGACAGAAGAGCGGCGCGTGACCGCGCTGGTGCTGGACGATCTGGAAAAATCGTTTGGCGGTCTGCGCGTCACCGCCGCGGTGAGCCTTGCCGTCGAGCCGGGTGAGCGCCGTCTGATCATCGGCCCCAACGGCGCCGGCAAGACGACGCTGTTCAACCTGATTACCGGCGAGCTGCGCCCGGACCGCGGCTCGATCCGGTTGTTCGACCGCGAGATCACCCGCATCCCGAGCCGGCGGCGGGCCCATCTTGGTCTGGCGCGCACCTACCAGATCATTACATTGTTCGCGGGCGAGACCTTGCTGCGCAACGTCACGCTCTCGCTCCTCGGGCGGTCGCGGCTGCGCTGGAACCCATTCGTCAGGCTCGGCCGGCAAGAGGCGCTGATCGCCGGCGCCCGCGCGGCGCTCGAACGGGTCGGGCTCGGCCATCTCGCCGACCGGCCGCTCGGCCAGACCGCCTATGGCGAGCGGCGCCGGGTCGAGATCGCAATGGCCCTGGCGCAGAACCCGAGAATCCTGCTGCTCGACGAGCCTTTTGCCGGGCTCTCGATCGCCGAGCGTCGCGACGTCCAGGACCTCCTGGCCGCGATCCCGCGCGACGTCACCGTCGTCATGATCGAGCACGACATGGACGTCGCGCTCGACTTCGCCGAGCAAATCACGGTTCTGCATTTCGGCAAGGTGCTGGTCGAGGGAACCCGCGCCGCGGTGGTGGCCGACCCGCAGACCAAGGAGATCTATCTTGGCGAATGACGCCCTTTCGATCGCCGGCATCGACGCCTTTTACGGCGACAGCCACGTCCTCCACGGCGTTTCGTTCCGCTGCGGTTCAGGACGCCTCCTCGGTCTGCTCGGGCGCAACGGCGCCGGCAAGACGACAAGCATCAACGTGACCGTCGGCCTCCTTCCGCCGCGCCACGGATCAGTGGCGATCTATGGCATGCCGGTCGCAGGCTGGCCGCCCGAGGCGATCGCCGCGCAAGGTGTCGCGCTGGTGCCGCAAGGACGCCGCATCTTCCGCAGCCTCACCGTGCGAGAAAACCTGACCGTGGCGGCGCGTAAGCCGAGGGGCGGTCTGCCGCTGTCGTGGACCGTCGACACGGTGTTCAGCGCCTTCCCGCGGCTCCACGAGCGGCGCGACCAGTTTGCCGGCACCCTCTCCGGCGGCGAGCAGCAGATGCTGGCAATCGGCCGCGCGCTGATGGCGAACCCGCGGATCCTGCTGATGGACGAGCCGTCCGAAGGGTTGGCGCCGCAGATCGTCGGCGAGGTGATGGCAACGATCCGCCGGCTCAAGGAGCAAGGGCTGTCAATCGTGCTGGTGGAGCAGAACGCCAAGCTGGTGTTCGAGGTAGCGGATGACATCGTTATTCTCAACAGCGGGCGCGTGGTGGTCGACGCGCCGGCGACGCAACTGAAGCGTGACGGGAACGAACTCCGTCAGCATCTCGGGATCTATTGATCCGTCGGGTCAGGCCGAAGCGGTCACCTGACCGCTGCCATCTTCGCATCAAGATGGGCGTGTATCCTATGCATTCGGATCGATCGGAAGGGGACCGCAAAGAAGCCGCTTCCCGGTTATTTCCCGGTTAGGCCGTTTGTTTCCCGGTTTTAGGGCGAAGAATTCCCGGTTTGCCGAGCCGGTGAACAGATTCTAAGCGACTGATTGAAAAGAAATATTTCGGTCGAGCTCCGGGTGAAGCAGAAATTTTACCCGGTTTTACCCGGAAGAACCGGGAACTCAAGGGTTTCGGCAAAGAGGACGCGCGACCGAGTTGACCGTCGCGATGTTGCACTGCATCATAGCGAAAGCGGGCGTACCATCGAGAAACTCGCCGCCCATGCTGCGCGAGCGAATAAGCGCGAACAGGTCGAGGGGGATCACCGACAGGAACGCTTTGAAGGCGGTTTTGGGGTGTCGGCACCGAACGGGTCGCTGCCGACGGCAGATGCAACGCGCCATCCGGAGATCTCTGCTATGGCCAAAACCTCCGATCAGACCGAGCACCTCGTCATTCGCGGTGAGCTGAGGTCGGGCTATCAGAAGGTGCTGACCCCGGCGGCGATCGCCTTCATCGCCGGGCTCGAGCGCAAATTCGGTACAGAGCGGCGGCGGCTGCTTGCTCGACGTGCCGACATCCAGCGCCGGCTCGATGCCGGGTGGAAGCCCGATTTCCTGCCCGAGACCAAGCCGATCCGCGATGGCGATTGGCGGGCGGCACCGATCCCGCGCGACATTCAGGACCGCCGCATCGAGATCACCGGCCCGACCGACCGCAAGATGGTGATCAACGCGCTCAATTGCGGGGCCAATGTCTACATGGCCGATTTCGAGGACGCGACGACGCCGAGCTGGGACAATCTGATCGAAGGCCAGGCGAACCTCATTGACGCGGTGCGCCGGCAGATCACCTTCGACGATCCGGAGACCGGCCGGCACTATGCGCTGAACGACAAGACGGCGGTGGTGTTCGTTCGCCCGCGGGGCTGGCACCTCCCCGAAAAACACGTCGTCGTCGACGGCGAGCCGATGTCCGGCGCCTTGTTCGATTTCGGGCTATTCTTCTTCCACAATGCCAAGGAGTTGCTGGCGCGCGGTACCGGCCCCTACTTCTACCTGCCGAAAATCGAAAGCCATCTCGAGGTGCGATTGTGGAACGACGTGTTCCTGCACGCCCAGGAAAAGCTCGGGCTGCCGAAGGGCACCATTCGCGCGACCGTGCTGATCGAGACGATCATGGCCGCCTTTGAGATGGACGAGATCCTTTGGGAATTGCGCGACCACTCGGCTGGCCTCAATTGCGGCCGCTGGGACTACATATACAGCTTCATCAAGAAATTCGCCGAGGACCCGGCTTGCGTGATGCCGGATCGGGCGCAGGTCACGATGACCAGCCACTTCCTGCGGAGCTACAGCCTCTTGCTGATCAAGACCTGCCATCGCCGTGAGATTCACGCGATGGGCGGGATGGCGGCGCAAATCCCGATCCGCGACGATCCCGCGGCGAACGAGGCGGCGATGGAGAAGGTCCGCGCCGACAAACAGCGCGAGGCCGGCGACGGGCATGACGGCACCTGGGTGGCGCATCCGGGTCTCGTCGCGATCGCCAAGGAAATCTTCGACCGCGAGATGCCACAGCCGAACCAGATCGCTCGCAAGCGCCAGGACGTCCATGTTGCCGCGTCCGATCTTCTCGTCGTCCCTCAAGGCTCGATCACCGAGGCCGGGTTGCGGCAGAATCTGAATGTCGGGATCGGATATATCGAGGCTTGGCTGCGCGGCACCGGCTGCGTGCCGCTCTATCATCTGATGGAGGACGCCGCCACCGCAGAGATCAGCCGCGCCCAAGTCTGGCAATGGATCCGCCACGGTGCGAAGCTCGACGAGGTGCGTACCGTCAACGCCGCGCTGTGCTGTGCGGTTCTCGATGAGGAGCTCGCAAAACTGCGCGAAACTGCCACAGAGGGTGGCCGCTACGAGGACGCGGCCAAGCTCTTCCGCGAGCTGATCGAAGCCCCGACCTTCCCGGAGTTCCTAACCCTTCCCGCCTACGACATGATCACAGCTGAAGCCAGCTAGAATGCCGCGCGTCAGCAGGAAATATTGTCGTTCCCGCCGCCGAAGTCGCCGCCGCTAAAATCCTGATCCGAGCTGTAATCCTGACCGGAATCGTAGTCCGAACTCGAGTAGTCCTGGTCGCTGCCGGACCCGCCGGGATCGAAACCGGCGCTCGCATAATCACTTCCGGCACCGGCGTCGCCACGCGAGAAGTCGCTCCCGGTGTCGCTGCCATAGTAATTATTGACGACGGTCTCGCCGAGTCCTGGCGTCATTCCTGCGCCCATCAGGCCACCGGCGTAATGGTTGCCAAACAAGGACGAGATGCCTTGGAACAACAGCGCACCGCCGGCGACTCCGGCCGCGGTTGCCGCCGCCGACCGCAGGAAGCCACCGCCGCCTCCCATGCCGCCACCCATAAAGCCGCCGCCTCCCGGCGTCGGCTGGCCGCCGCCCGGTTGAGCATAGCCGCCTTGCCCATAGAGCTGCGCCGGCGGGGCTGCGGCGACCTGAGGCGCCCGCGTCCACGGACCGGCGGGCGGGCCACTGCCGGCTGCCGGAGCTGGCGGATGTGAACCGAACAGACCACCAAGGAAGCTCGTCACCGTCGGCTTTGCCGCCTGTTGCGCGTCGGCGAGTTGCTTCTCCAAATCGGCGATCCGGCTCTGTGCGTTGTGCAGACTCAGATCCTGGATCAGCACGGTTTGAGTGAGATAGTAGGGAGCATCCGGCTGCTCGGACATCGCTTGGCGGATCAGCGCCTCGGCCTCGGGATCCTTGGGCTGACCGCCCGCGTTTTTGAGGCGCGTGAGCAGGGTAGTGATCAGGTCTTTTTCCTGGGGTGTCATGAATGCCTCATGAAGAGCATCAGCGCCGGTGACCCGCCAGGGTCTGCGCGCCGCGCTAGATGTGGGTAGCGCGGACTGTCGATCAATGATCAGGCGCCTAGAGCCCCCGCTGGCCCATCGCGAGAAATTTTTCGCGGCGCTGGTCGCGCAATGCACTCCCATCGAGGGCCAGCAGAGGGCTCAATGCCTCGTCGATCGCCGCGCCGAGCTGTTCGACGGCCTGTTTCGGCGAGCGCTGCGCCCCGCCTAGCGGCTCGGGTACAATCTGGTCGACCACCCCTAAGCGCAGGAGATCCTGGGCTGTCAGACGCAGCGCTTCCGCCGCCTCTTGGGTGTGCTCGCCATCTCGCCACAAGATCGCGGAGCAACCTTCGGGAGGGATCACCGAATAGACCGCGTGCTCCAGCATCAGTACGGTGTTGCCGGCGGCTAGCGCGATGGCCCCCCCCGACCCACCTTCGCCGATGACCGAGGCCACGAATGGAACCCTAATGTCGAGGCACGTCTCAATCGCGCGCGCGATCGCCTCGGCTTGGCCCCTCGCCTCGGCGTCAATGCCAGGAAAGGCTCCGTTGGTGTCGACAAAGGTCAAGACGGGGAGCCCGAAGCGGTCGGCGAGACGCATCAGCCGCCGTGCCTTGCGATAACCTTCGGGTCTGGCCATGCCAAAATTGTGGTGCAGCCTCGCCGGCGTGTCGGCGCCCTTCTCGGTGCCGAGCGCCAGAACGCTCCGCCCCCGAAAACGACCGATGCCACCAATGACCGCTGCATCCTCGGCGAATACCCGATCGCCGGCGAGCGGCACGAACTCGGTAATCAGCCCGGCGATGTAATCGAGGCAATGCGGTCGTTCCGGGTGCCGCGCCACTTGCACCTTCTGCCAGGGGGTGAGCCGCGCATAGGTTTGGCGCAGCAATCTGTTGGCGGTATTTTCGAGCCGGCCCACCTCGTCGGCGATGTTGATCTCGCTGGTGGTGGAAAGGTGCCGAAGCTCTCCAATCTTGCCCTCGAGTTCCGCGATTGGCCGTTCGAAATCCAGGAAGTGCCGCATCATTTGCGGCGTGCGAGCGGGTGCGCGGTTTCTACCAGCTTTCGTAGCCGGTCGCTCAAGACATGCGTGTAGATCTGCGTCGTGGCGACGTCGGCATGCCCCAGCATCTGCTGGACGCTTCGGAGGTCGGCCCCGTGGTCCAAAAGGTGGCTGGCAAAGGCATGGCGCAGCACATGCGGTGACAGGCGGTCCGGGTCGAGCCCGGCCTTGACCGCCAGCCCCTTCAACAGCTGACCCGCGCGCTGCCGCGTCAAATGCCCGGCGCGCCCGCGCGACGGGAAAAGCCAGCGAGAGGGTCGCGAACCGGCTAGGAAGCGGGCGCGACACGCCAGATAGCCGGCAAGCGCTGCTCGGCTCGGCTCGCTCAGCGGCACCACGCGCTCCCTGCCGCCTTTGCCCGTTATAACGAGAAATCGCGGGTCGCGCTGCGCCATAGCGAGCGGCAACCTGACCAATTCGGATATTCGCAAGCCGGAGGCATAAAGCAACTCGACAAGACAGACCAGGCGAACTCCTTCACTCTCGATCCCGGCGCGGGCGGCAGCGATCAAGCTGGCGACCTCGTTCTCTGAAAGGATTTTCGGCAACGGGCGACCGAGACCCGGCGTTTCGAGGTCTGCCGCCGGATCGTCGCGTCGAATGCCGTCGATCACTAGGAATTTGTAAAACTGGCGCATGGCCGAAATGCGGCGGGCGAGCGTTCTTGGCCCGAGGCCCGTTGCGGACGCAAGATACGCATGCAGAACCGCTGCGTCGGCTACCTCGAGCGAGGACCCGCGGGCAGCGAGAAACAGGGCAAGATCGGACAGATCGTTGCGGTAGGCGGCCAGAGTCAAGGGCGCGGCGCCGCGTTCGGCGGCCAGCATCTCGAGAAACGCATCGAGATGTTTCGAGACCGGCTCCCTTGCCCTTCGTTGCGTGCGGGGGAGGGTGGGGGTCGGATCCGCCGACCGGTCACTTGGGGAAGCGCGCATCGGGCAGGACCTTTTCGACCGGTGCAGAGGGTGCCGGCGGGTTCCACAGCGTGAGGAAAATCCCGCCGCCAATCAACAGCAGGGCGACCACTAGCACAAATGCGATGGTGATCTTCCCCATGCCCCTAAACTCTTAGTTCCCGTCTCAGATTGTCGATCGGCGTGTGTCGAATGACGACCGGGCTGGAGGATATGCTAGTACCCTTCCGGCGCACCGGGAAAAAGAACGGTGAGCGCGGAGGATATCCGAGTGGAGATTGACGCGGTGGTAGCGCAGCGGCGAACGGCTCAGGCGCGCCGGTTTGTCCCATGCCGAACCGTCGTCCTTGTCGGTTTGATGGGGGCGGGAAAATCCAAGATCGGTCGTCGGCTGGGGGCGCGGCTCAATCTGCCGTTCTTCGATTCGGATCACGAGATCGAGATGGCCGCTGGCGAGAGCATCGAGGAGATTTTTGCCAATCGCGGAGAACGGGTGTTCCGCGACGGAGAGCGCCGGGTCATCGCCCGGCTGCTCGCCCAGCCAGTTCACGTATTGGCCACGGGCGGCGGCGCCTTCATGGACGAGATGACCCGCGGGGTAATCGAGCGCCGCGGCGTCTCATTGTGGCTGCGCGCGGACCTCGACGTTCTGGTATCACGAGTGTCGCGCCGCAGCAATCGGCCGCTGTTGAAAGTGGGGGATGCCAGGATGGTTCTTGGCGAGCTGATCGAGCAGCGCTATCCGGTCTACGCCGAAGCAAATGTGATGATCGAGAGTGGCGAGGGCTCGCCGGAGTTGACGGTGACCCGCGCGATCGCGGCTCTCGCCGGCTGCCCGCTCGCGACAACGCCGCCGCAAGCGGAGAGCTAAATGACCGACGAAGTCGAGAGGCTGCGGGTCGAGCTGGGCGATCGCGCCTATGAAATTCTCGTTGGGCCGCGCCTGATCGAGCGCGCCGGCCGCGAGATCCAGCCTCTGCTGCGCCGCCGCCAAGTGGTGATCGTATCCGACGAGACCGTTGCTCGGCATTGCCTCCCCCAATTGCGCGATAGCCTCAGCGAAGCCGGGATCGCCCATCACACAGTCTTGCTGCCGCCCGGCGAGGAGACCAAGGATCTCGACCATTTTGGTCGGCTGGCGGAGGAGATCCTCGCCTTCGGCATAGAGCGCGGGTCGATGCTGGTGGCGCTCGGCGGTGGGGTGGTAGGCGACGTTACGGGCTTTGCAGCGGCGACACTGTTGCGCGGAATCGATTTCGTGCAGATCCCGACGACATTGTTGGCGCAAGTCGACAGCTCGGTCGGCGGCAAAACCGGAATTAACACCCCGATCGGCAAGAACCTGATCGGGGCCTTCTACCAGCCCCGCTTGGTGCTGGCCGATACCACCACCCTATCGACCCTGCCGCATCGCGAGCTGCTTGCTGGCTATGCGGAAATCGCCAAGTACGGGCTCATTCGCGACGCCGGGTTCTTCGCTTGGCTTGAGGCCGAGGGCCGTGCGGTCTGCGAATTGGCGTCGGCGCCGTTGCGCCGTGCGGTGATGAAGAGCTGCGCGATGAAGGCCGACATCGTCGCTGCCGACGAGCGTGAGGAACGCGAGCGCGCGCTGTTGAATTTCGGTCACACCTTCGGGCACGCTCTGGAGACGGTAACCGGGTTCGGCGCGCGGCTGCTGCACGGCGAGGCGGTCGGGATCGGCATGGTCTTGGCCTTCGACTTCGCCGCGCGCATGGATCTCACCACGCCGGAAGAGGCGAGGCGGGTACGACGTCACCTAGATGAGATAGGCCTGCCGACGCAGCTCTCAGCGATCGGATTGGCAGGCATTTCCGCCGATCGGTTGATTGCGCAAATGAGCAAAGACAAGAAGGTCCGCGATGGCCGGATCACGCTTATTCTACCGCGGCGAATCGGCGAGGCGTTCGTGATGAAGGATGCGCCGCTCGACGAGCTCCGAAATTTTCTCGCTGGGGCTGGGTAACAGCCTTTTCATCGGTTATCCTCGTCCGGGGCGAGGGTGGTCAGCGACAGCGCGTGAACGTGCGTCGCGAGCTCTGCGGCCAGCGTCTGATAGACCAAGCGCTGCCGGTCGACCCGGTTTCGACCGATAAAGGCCGCGGAAACAATCACAACTGAGAAATGCGTCTCTCCTTCCGGCCGCGCGCCCTCGTGTCCGGCGTGGCGGTGGGATTCGTCGCTGATCTCAAGCCGGATCGGGGTAAACCGCTCGGTTAATTTGGCGCGGATCGTATCGGCGACGCGCATTACGCGGAGCTGATGCGAGTGGCGGTGTTTTCAAGCTGCCGACCCTCTCCTCCGCAAGCATCGGTCAGAAAGCGGCCGAGATTGTCGACCACATGGTGAACATGGTCGCCCCCCGAGCCCGCGGCGGCCCAGTCGACCGGGTTGCGGACCCAGGCCGTGGTCATCCCGAGCGCCGCCGCAGGGACGAGGTTCTTCGCCATGTCTTCGATCATCAACGCGGTTGGCGGCGCCACCTGGTGTCGCCGCAGCAGCTCGTGATAGCCGGCGAGCGCTGGCTTGGGCTGATAGGCTGCTGCGGCGATGTCGAGAATGCCGCAGAAAGACTCCGCGATGCCGAGATGATCGAGCAGGCGCTCGGCGTGGCGCCGCGAGCCGTTGGTGTGAACGATCTTGCGGCCGGGTAGGGCCGATAGCGCCGCGACGAGGACGGGATCCTGGGGAACGCAGGATAAGTCGACCTCGTGGACAAAAGCGAGAAAGTCGTCAGGGTCGATCCGGTCGATCGTCATCAACCCCCGCAAGGTCGTCCCGTGCTGGCGGAAATAGGTTTTCTGAACAACTAGCGCCGCCTCCGCCGTTAGATCCAGGCGATCAGCGATAAAGCGAGTCATCCGCGCATGGATCTGGTTGAAAAGCCGACAAGAGACCGGGTAGAGCGTGTTGTCGAGATCAAAGATCCAGGTCTCGATCTCGGCCAAGGGCCGGCCGCCCGTTGTCGGCATCGAGATCGCCTCAGCCGGCTCGGATCAACGTTCCCGCACCCGAGGTGTCGGTAAACAGCTCGAGGAGGATCGCGTGCGGCACCCGCCCGTCGAGGATCACTGCCGCCTCGACCCCGCCGTCGAGCGCCTGAAGGCAGGTCTCGACCTTGGGGATCATGCCACCCGAGATGACGCCCTCGGCGATCAGCTGCCGTGCGCTCGCCGTGGTGATTTCCGAGATAAGCCGCTGGTCGGCATCGAGGACCCCGGTGACATCGGTCAACAGCAGCAGCCGCGTCGCCCTGACTGCGGCCGCGACGGCACCGGCCACCGTGTCCGCGTTGATGTTGTAGGTCTCGCCCCGCGGACCAACGCCAATCGGAGCGATGACCGGGATGATGTCGGACTGTTTGAAGGTATCGAGCACGTGGGCGGCAATCTGCTGCGGCTCGCCGACAAAACCGAGATCGATTTCGGTCCTAGCACCGGCCTCAACCCGCGTGAGGACCATTTTCCTCGCCTGGATCAAGCCACCATCTTTGCCGCAAAGCCCGATCGCGCAACCTCCTTCGGCGTTGATCGCCGAGACCAGCTGCTTATTGATCGTCCCGGCGAGAACCATCTCGACCACTTCCATCGTCGCTGCATCGGTGACCCGCAACCCGTCGACGATGATGCTTTTGATGCCGAGGCGCTGCAACATGTGGGCAATCTGCGGCCCGCCGCCGTGAACAACGATCGGGTTGATGCCGACCTGCTGGAGGAGGACGACGTCGCGGGCGAACGAATCTCCCGTCGTCGCGTCGCCCATCGCATGGCCGCCGTACTTGACCACGAGCGTCCGGCCGGCGTAGCGGCGCATATAGGGTAGCGCTTCAGCCAGAACCGTCGCCTTGACCACGGAATCGGGGTTTGGGATCACAGAAGAGACGGGAGGTCTCGTAGCGGAGCTCATCAAGCTCCACATTCTATCGTGGCGGCGCGGGCGCCGCCACGATAGAACACGGCGCGGCGCAAACCGCAAAGGTGCCCAGCGTCGCACGCAATTCCGCGATGCCGCGCCGCTTCAGGGCGCTCGTCAGATGGATTTCGGGGTGCGCCGCCGCGTGGGCGGCCATTTCGGCGCGGGTTCGTTCGGCGATCAGCGCTAGTTCGCCGGCTCCGAGTTTGTCGGTCTTGGTCAGGACGATCTGGTAGGAAACCCCCGCATTGTCGAGCATGAGCATCAACGGGTAGTCTACGTCCTTGATGCCATGGCGCGAATCGATCAACAGGCAGACCCTTTGCAACGCCGCGCGGGTCTGCAGATAGCGGCGCAGCAGGGCGGTCCAACGCCTCACCTCGATCTTCGGCGCTTCGGCATAGCCGTAACCCGGCAGATCCACGAGCATCAAGCGGGCGTCCAGATCGAAAAAGTTGATCTGCCGAGTGCGGCCTGGGGTGTTCGAGGTTCGCGCGAGCGTTCGGCGCCCGGTCAACGCGTTGACGAGGCAGGACTTGCCGACGTTCGAGCGTCCGGCAAAGGCGATCTCGGGCAACGTATCTCGGGGAAGCGCGGCAGCCGTGCGAGCGCCTGCGAGGAAGCGGGCCTCGCGAGAGAAAAGACGCCGTCCGACTTCGACAAGATCGGGATCTAGGGCACGCGGCGGAAATATTTCCGCCGCGACCTCAGTTATCGCATTGGCCGTCGTCAGGCGGCGCCCGCACGGTGCATGATCGTCCATTGCTGGCCAATACTGAGCAAATTATTCCACGCCCAATAGATCACCAGCCCAGCAGGAAAAGAGGCCAGCATGTAGGTGAAGACGATGGGGAGAAACATGAACATCCGGGCTTGGACCGGGTCGACCGGTTGCGGGTTCAGCTTTTGCTGCAGGAACATCGTCAAGCCCATGATCAGCGGCCAGGCGCCGATCATCAGGATCAGCGGCGGTGTAAACGGTAGGAGGCCGAAGAGGTTGGCAAAGGAGGTCGGGTCGGGGGCCGAAAGATCGTGGATCCAGCCGAAGAACGGCGCATGCCGCATCTCGATCGTCACGAACAGCACCTTGTAGAGCGAGAAGAAGACCGGGATTTGGATGACGATCGGTAGGCAGCCGGCCAACGGATTCGCGCCGACACGCTTGTAAAGCGCCATCATCTCCTGCTGTTGGCGGGCCTTGTCGTCGGGAAAGCGCTCCCGCAGTTTCTGGATCTCCGGCTGCAAGAGCTTCATCTTGCTCATCGCGTTGTAGGATTTATTGGCGAGCGGGAAGAAGAGCAGCTTGACGCACAATGTGAGCAGCAGGATCGCTAGGCCGAAATTACCGAGAAGACGGTCGAAGAACTGGAGTGTCAAAAAGATTGGTTTGGTCAGGAAGTAGAACCAGCCGAAATCGATGGCGTGATCGAAGAGTGGAATCTGAGAACTCTCGTAAGCGTCGAGGAGATTAACTTCTTTGGCTCCGGCAAAAAAACGGGCCGACGCCCCGGCAGTACCCCCGGGCAAAACCGTCACTTCCGGTCCGAGGAAATCGGTTTGATAGCGATCTACGCCAACGTCGACCGTGTGGGTAAAGCGCGCCCTGATCCCCTCATGCTGTGGCGGGATCAGTGCAGTGAGCCAGTATTTGTCGGTAAAGCCGAGCCAACCGCCGTCTGACCCGTAGTCGAGGGGTTTGTCGGGATTAAGCGAGGAATACTTGACCTCTTGCAGCGAGCCGTCGAGATAACCGATCATACCTTCGAACAAAATGTAATAACCGGAGACATGAGGAGTGCCGGTTCGGCTAACCAGTCCGTAAGGCGACAATTTGACCGGAGTGGTGCCGGTATTGCGGACCGAGTCGGCGACAGTGAACATGTAGTTCTTGTCAACGCTGATCATGCGGCTGAAGACAAGCCCTTGACCATTGTCCCAGGTCAGAGTCACCGGACTCGTCGGAGTCAACGGGCCGTCCGATGACGCCCAGCGGGTCTGCGGTCCGGGTAGCTTTACGTCCGGGCTCGCGGCGACCCAACCGAATTCGGCTAGATAGGGGTTCTCCGTGCCGGCTGGCGACAGCAACACGACTTCCGGGCTCTTCCGGTCGACTGTTTCATGGTAATTGGCGAGTGTCAGGTCGTCGAGCCGCGCCCCCAAAAGGTTGATCGAGCCGTGCAGCCGCGGCGTATCGATCTTGATGCGCGGCTGGTCGGCGATCGCCGCCTCGCGTGTTTCGGCTGCCTGCGCCGGCGCGACGCCGGGGGCGCTCGTCGCAGTGCCTTGGGCGGGCGCCGCCGATCGGCTTGCCGTAGACGGTGTCGCGGGTGTGGTCACCGGCGTTCCCGGGGTCAGCCCGGGCGGCTGCGCTGGCCGCATGCGCTCGAACACAAACTGAAAGGAGATCAAGATTCCGACCGAGAGGACGATCGCGATCAGAAGGTTGCGCTGTTCCATCTTAGTATCAGAGACCGGCACCGGGATCGAAAGGACTCGTGGCCGGTACTGGATCGTACCCGCTGCCACCCCAAGGGTGGCAACGGGCGAGCCGCCGCAACGCCAGGCCTAGGCCGACGAGTGGGCCGTGCCGGCCGATTGCTTCCACCGCATACTCCGAGCAGCTCGGCAGATAACGGCAGGAGGGCAGAAGCATCGGCGAGATCGACAGCTGATAGCAGCGAATTGTCATTTGCATGGCCCAGCTCAGCATTCGCCCAAGGTTCGGCCGCTCCATCTCAATCCTCGTTGGCTGCAACCGGCCGCGTCCCCTCCGTGCTATGGTCGACGCGGCGCAACGCCGCTTCGAGATCGGCAATGAGGGCGTCATACGGCCGGTCGACCGTGCCCGCACGCGCGATAAGCACATAATCGGTTCCCGGCCTTCCCTTACCCAACAGAGTCGACGCCACCACGCTGCGCAGCCGCCGCTTCGCCCGGTTACGGGTTACCGCGTTACCGACCTTTCGGCTCGCAGTAAACCCGACGCGAACCAACGCGGCCCACCCCGATCCCTCCGGCCGCCGCGCCGCTTGCAAAATCAGCCCGGGCCTAACCGCCCGGCGGCGAGTGGCAGCGACACGCAGGAAATCGGCCCGGGTCTTGAGCGTTACAAGCCTACCGGCTGTAGAATTCCGGGGTGCGTGGACTGGGTCGGCCGAGATCAGAGGTTCAAGCGGATAGACGTTTACGGCCCTTGGCCCGCCGCGCCGCCAAAACTCTGCGGCCCGCCACCGTCGCCATGCGTGCCCGGAATCCGTGGCGGCGCTTGCGAACGAGGTTGCTGGGCTGATAAGTGCGCTTCACGGCACCGATTCCGAATTAAGGCGTCTTTATCGAGCGGAGGCCGCTATATAGAGGAACCGGTGTGGCAAGTCAACGGCGCCTGGGAAGCGCGCTGCGGGCACCAGCGTTATCGACGGGTCTGCTCGAACGATGGTGCGGGGGCGCCTTGCCGCTGACAATTGGAACAGGAGAAGGCCGGCTCGTGTCCGATGACGGAGTGGTCGCAGCGGCCGATCGTGCTGCTCGGGTATGGGCAGCTGACGCTCCCGGGCCGATCGTTCCCGGCAGCAAGGCGCACAAGTCGGCCTTCTGCCATATGCTGCTCGACACCCACAATCCCTACAAGCCGTCGATCATCGATTGGCCGGAGCTCGAGTCCGAAGCGCGCAGCCGCCTCGTTAGCCTGCCGATTTGGGACATCGCTGTGCAAACCGAGGGCAAGGCCCGTTTGCGCGTTTTAAGCTATGGGGAAGCGGTCGCCGATCCGTTGCTGCGGCAGGCAATCGAGCTCGATGGCTTTGAGGAAGGACGACACAAGGAGGTGCTTTCCAATCTCGTCCAGGCCTACGGCATCCGCTTAGCTCCAGAACCTGAATATCATCGGCCGCGCGATCCGGAATGGGCCTTCATGATCACCGGCTTCAGCGAGTGCATCGACAGCGTCTTCGCCTTCGGCCTGTTTGCGCTGGCGAAAACTTCGGGATTTTTCCCGCCTGCCCTCGTCGATACATTCGAGCCGGTTATGCAGGAGGAAGGCCGCCACATCCTGTTCTTTGTCAATTGGGTGGCGTGGCACCGGCATAACCTGCCGCTATGGCGGCGCCCGATCTTTTGGGCCAAGATCCTTGCGGTCTGGGCTTTTCTCGTTTGGGAGCGGATCGGCATCGCGCGGGGGTTCGACGGTGCCGGCGATGGGGAGGGGGGAATGGTGCCGCAGGACAACAACTTTACCCTGACGGGCAGCAAATCTGTCGGTGCCGCCGATCTTTCGATCAGGGCGCTGATCGATGTGTGCCTGGCAGAGAACGATCGCCGCCTTTCGGGATATGACCCACGGCTGTTGCGCCCGACGGTGGTGCCGCGCCTCCTGCGGTTCGTCCGCTGTTTTTTACCGCGATCCGCT
>Ga0306924_10001278_pt1 | contig 22813 bp, 12 predicted proteins | sample sta12Can44000111_FD_203756 | JGI IMG/M metagenome (GOLD analysis project Ga0306924, IMG submission 203756) | Lab enrichment of tropical soil microbial communities from Luquillo Experimental Forest, Puerto Rico - statanox.12C.anox.44.000.111 (v2)... | ecosystem: Environmental > Terrestrial >...
CTGCACCGGCGTCAGCGCGGGGGGCTTCGGTAGTCCATTCTGGCGGGCATACCAGGCGGGCAGCCCTTCGAGAGTCGTCACGGCCCGGTCGCCTACGGCGGAAACAGGGGTGACGCACGATCGCGTCTCCACGCCATCAATCAGCACAGAGCAGGAACCGCATTGCGCGAGGCCGCATCCGAAACGCGGTCCGTTCAACTGCAGTTCGCCCGAGAGCACATACAGCAGTGGCGTATCCGGCGCCGCGTCAACCCTCCACGAGCGTTCGTTGACGCGGATTCGCACCCCATAGGCCATAGATTTAACTCCTTTGCGCGGCCCATTACCGAGAGGAGCCGCGAGCCTCTCGATTGATCCTAATACCATCCAATGACGGAGACAACGGGCTCAGCCCCCGGCGGACGTAGTTAGAGGCATGAGCGCTTTCGGATTTTAGTTCGGTGCCTCTCCGCGTTGGGATGGCGTCCGACCGACAACCCCTCCACGTCACATCTCTAATGGAATATAGATTTTGCGACCATAGCATGGATTCCCTTCGTGTCGTCGACGAGTTGAGTGACTCGCAGATCAGCAGCCAACGAGCACAGAATATAGGCTTCGTCGCGCGACATTCCTTTTTGAGACATTAGGAAATCGATCATCTCGCGCGTGGCCATGCGGGCCGCCTCATTCAGATCTGGATTAAGACCCATTGTGATGAAATGAGTCGGGGTCTCGGCTCGAGGCCACCGGATCTGCCTTCCCTTGCGTACGAATATCTGAACTGTACCTCGTAGCGACGTTTCCAGTGCCGTGATTGTGACTTCCCCGTCTCCTTGCAGGGCATGGCCGTCTCCGATCGAAAGCAAAGCGCCCGGAACATGGACAGGCAGATAGAGGATCGAGCCAGCGACCAACTCCTTATTGTCAAGATTGCCGGCATGCGAGCCCGGCGGACCGCTCGAAAGACGGTGTATGACCAGAGGTGGGGCAACACCGATCGAGCCCCAAAACGGAGCCAGCTTCAATCGAACACCGCGACTGAATTCGGCGACTCCGGCTTTGGGATCAAACCGGATCATCTTGAACCGCGCGTAAGGAAACTCATCGGGCAGTGTCCCGCTGCCAGGGCGGAATCCAGTCACACCAAAAGGATGCAGGTATTCAAATCCAAGTATGTGGACCTCCAGAGTATCTCCCGGCTCGGCTCGCTGGACATAAATGGGGCCCGTGAGAGGATGTGCTCCGGGACCTCGGTCTGTGATCGACTTCTCCACTTGCTTGAGCGAGTTCGGGATTTCCGCGTCTGGGACACCGGCCATGTTTAGGCGCTCCAGTCCACCAGCCACCATGGTTTCGACTCGAACGGTATCTCCGGAGGCGATTTTCAGGACCGGCTTGAGGTGCGCGTCGTAATAGCCCCAATGGACGTTCATGGGGGTCAGCTTGAGCTCATGGGTTTCCGCCCTCGCCGAGATGGCCAAGGAAACCTCAGCTACTGCAAGTACAAAGAGCCTGTTCCTCATAATTCGTTCCTCAGGTCGCCGTGATCCAGGCGTCGTGCTCTTGGCCGGGCGGCCGTGCGATTGCGCTTCAAGCATTCTATACAAGATGACCCGGTTCGAGCATCGCCAGTGGTCGCCAATCGACCGGCTGGAACCGAAAAGGACATCCATGACAATCTTTGATTCGCTCATCATCGCGACGACGCTCCACCTGGGGCAAACACGCTTTACTCGGAAGACATGGGACATGGCCAAACGATCAACGGGCTTACGATTCGCAATCCGTTCACGCGCTAAAGTACCAGGGCGGTGGGGCTAAGCAGTTTGTGAATTCAGAGCGCCACCGATTCAGGCACACGAACGCGGTGGAATGCGGATTTGATTCTGTCGGGCCACTCTGGATGGATTTCGCACCGACTGTCATCTCTCCACTCGTGCAGGAGCTAGAACGGGTGAAATGTGGGCATCCAGGCGGGATGCGTCTCGAACTCGAACCTTAGAGACAATTTATCAGCTCAGAGCGGACATAACTTCAGTCAACACCCCAGCACTTACCAGGCTTGGCCGAGCGGGCGTTCTGCTTGGTAACGACACGCGAGCCCCGGGACGCCTCGGCTGGGGTCCCGCGATCAGGGATGAGGATCGCTTCCACGCGCAGCACGCCTACGCACTGATGATGAAGGCATTGACGCGATTTGAATTCGCGCCCGCGCCGGCGGCTTGGTACCGAATGCGTCGACTTTTTGGGATAGCTCCAGCGCGGGTTCTGCGTGTGATGCCACGAAAAGTCGCCATAGTTGGTGAACTTTTCCCCAGCCGCTGCGTCTAAGCCCACATGCGGTTCTTTGAAGATGTTCGTTTCGGGCTGCGCACGATGGCCAGGAGCCTCACTGTGACTACTGTGTCAATGTTGACGCTGGCCATGGGAATCGGGGTGAATGCAACCGTCTTCACATTGTCGAATGCCGTCCTCTTCAGAGGATTCCCATTCGATCAAAGCGACCGTATCCTTTATTTGTGCGAGCGGAACACGACTCGCAACCAGCGGATCGGTGGGGCTTCCTATCCTGATTTTCGCGAATGGCAAGCACGCGCCAAATCGTTCGAGGGCATGGGGGCTGCGAACGGTATGCGCGCTACGATCAGCGATCAGACGGGCCTGCCGGAGAGTTACCAGGCTACCCAAATCAGCGTGAACCTGTTCCGCCTGATCGGGCAAAAGCCTGCTGTGGGCCGGGATTTCACCGCGGCCGATGAAGGCCGCGGCGCGCCGCAGGTGGCCATCCTGACTTATGGATTGTGGGAACGGCGTTATGGAAGGGACCCGGCTGTGGTCGGCAGGACGATCCGCATCAACAGCGCGCCGGCCACCATCATCGGCGTGATGGCGAAGGATTTCGCCTTCCCCTTCAGCCAGGAACTGTGGATGCCCCTCACACCGACCGATGCGTTCGAGAAGCGCGAAAACCGCTTTCTGATCGGGTTTGGACGCATGGCCAAAGGGGTGAACGTCAAGGCTGCCCGCGCGGAAATTGAAGGGATCGGCCACAACCTGGCGAGCGCCTATCCGCTCACCAACCAGAACTTTGCGCCAGTGGTCATGACGTACAACGAGTTCTACCTCGGGCCTATGGTCTCGATCATCTTCGAGACCATGCTGGTAGCGGTGGGTTTCGTGCTGCTCATCGCCTGTGCCAATGTCGCCAACCTGATGCTGGCGCGGGCGGCCCACCGGGCGCGCGAGATTTCTGTGCGTATCGCCATGGGGGCCAGCCGGTGGCGCATAATCCAACAACTGCTGGTGGAAAGCGTCATGCTGTCGTCGTTAGGAGGCGTTCTAGGATGGCTCATCGCCAGATGGGGCACGCGGACGTTCGACCTGGCGACCGTGCAGTTCGGCAAGCCAGCGTGGATCGATTTTTCCATGGACTACCACGCCTTCATTTACCTGGCTCTGGTGTCGGTGGGCACCGGCATCCTGTTTGGCCTCGCGCCTGCCCTGCGGCTCTCGAGACTCGATTTCCACTCGGTCCTGAAAGACGGCGGCCGCGGATCGAGCACCGGGCCGCGCGGAAGACGTTTCTCCGGCATGCTGGTGGCGACCGAACTCGCCCTCGCAATGGTGCTACTCACTGGTGCGGGATTGATGATCCGCAGCTTCCTGAATATCTACCGGGCGCAACTAGGCGTGAAGCGGGACAACATTCTGACCATGCGGCTGCCCATTCCGCAAACGAAGTACGCCAAGCCCGATAGCCTGATAGCGTTTCACGAGCAACTGAAACGGCGTCTCGACGCTATCCCCGGCGTGGAAGTGGCGGCGATCACCGATTTCCTGCCCACGGGCGGCTCGTTAACGATTCCCTATGAAATCGCCGAGGCACCCCCGGTAGATGAGCGCCGCCGGCCGACCCTCTCGGCCCTGGTAGTGAGCCCGGACTATTTCCGCGCCATCGATGCGCCAATCATCGCCGGACGCGGATTCACCGAAAACGATGGCGTCTCCGGCCCGCCGGTGGTGATAGTCAATCGACGCTTCGCCAGCAAGTACTGGCCGGGCGAAGATCCGCTGGGCAAGCGGCTACGGGTGTTCGATTCGGGCCGCAGGCGCCGATAGCGGGCGGCCCCGCGTCGAACGCCTGGCTCACGGTCATCGGTGTGGTGCCGAATATCGTCCAGAACGATATCAGCCCGCGGGAAATCGATGCCTTGATCTACCTGCCGTACCGCCAAAAGCCGGCCCCAGACATGGCAATCGTGGCCAGGACCCGAGTTCCCCCCGGAAGCCTCGGCACCGCCCTCCGCCACGAGATTCAGCAGATCGATCCCGACCTGCCAGTTTACAATCTCTGGACTCTGGCCGAGCGTCTGGAGAGAAACTACTGGTTCCAGCGAATCATCGGCATCCTGTTTCTGATCTTCGGCGGCGTGGCACTGCTGCTGGCCTCCATCGGGTTGTACGCGGCGATGGCGCACTCGGTGAGCCAGCGTACTCAGGAGATCGGCATCCGCATGGCAGTGGGCGCGACCGACCACAGGATCCACCGCCTGGTATTCGGACAGGGGCTGCGCCAACTGGCGATCGGCTTGGTGATCGGGATCGCGGGCGCATTCGCTGTGACGCGGGTTCTCACATCGGCGCTGGTCGAGGTGTCTCCATCCGATCCGGCGACCTACGGGATTGCCACCATGGTGCTGTCCGCAGCAGCGGCATTCGGCTGCCTGATCCCAGCCCGCCGCGCGATGCGTGTCAACCCAATTGTGGCGCTCTACCGGGATTGATGGCGCTACTAAAAGAGCTGCTTGCGGCGAAATCTACGGCGCTTGAAGCGGACCCGAGCATTTCTCTTTTGGCTGAAACTCTTGATTGACGTGCCTTCCGGCACTTCACCCAGACTCCGAAGGGCTCAAAAGACGGTAGATCGAACAAATCCGCCTAGGCCGTAAACAATCTGTGCTAGAACCCTTTTCCGCAGACCGCTAAAATACCAGCTTCAGCGCCAGCTGGATGATGCGCGGCCCGCCCGAAGTAATATCGCCTTGAGTCGAGCCGGCATTCGCTAGCGTCGCTTTGATCTTGCCGTAGTTGGCGTCGCTCAAGTTGGTTGGCGGGTTATTGAACATCGGATGATTAAAGATGTTGAAGAACTCAGCCCGGAACTGCATGTTCACTCGGTCGCCCTCAAGCGGGATCTTTTTGAAGGCGCCCATATCCCAGGCGAACATGCCCGGCCCCCGCAGTATCCCCTTCCCTAGGGTCCCGAACGTACCGGGCGGATTCAGATCGAAAGCGGCGCCGTTGAACCACTGTGTCAGTGGATCCACACCCCTCTGCCGGTTGGGGCTCACGCCGGTAGCGACCGCCCGATCACGGCCCAGGCCCGTTCGCGAATTGTCCTTCCCGCTCACCAACGTCATCGGCGAGCCGGTCTGGTACTGTTGTACACCCGTCAACTCCCAACCTCCTGCTATCCCCTTTACGAGACCCCTGGCGTGATTAGCGAGTGGGATGTCCCACACGTACGAGGTGACAATCCGGTGCGCGTGGTCGAAATCCGAAGGCCCTTTGATCATCCGGCTGTAATAAGGGTTGGTCCAGGGCAGCACCTGGTCGCCGCCGCCGCCGTTGCCCTGCAACCCGCTGCCGATGTCATCGATGCTCTTAGAGAAGGTGTAGTTGATCTGGACTGTGAAGCCGTGCGAGTAGCGCTTGATCAACGAAGTCTGAAGCGAATTGTAGCGCGAGACGCCGTCGTCGTTGTAGCCTGTCATGGTGCCGTAATAAGGAGCGAACAAGCGGCGCGCGTCGGTCGTCGCGGTTGTCGCGCCCGGAGAATAAACGGCCGGATTGAACTCCCAAGTACGGCGCTGGTGGATACCACGCGAACCAACATATGCTGCCCGCACCAGAAGGTCGGATGGCAACTGCCGTTCCACAGTGAAGTTCCAGTTATAAATCAAGGGCGTGTCCAACCCATTGGCTACGTAGGTCGTCTCCACGTCCGGCCTCGGGAAGGTGGATGCCGCGTTAGGAGGTGCGGCTGGAAATGGATCACTGAAACCGGAGGTGAGATAAGGAGCCCGGAGTCTACCGACATTATTGAATTGCACCTGCGGGCTCCAGGGGGCCGCATCCACACCACCATTGTTCGTGTCGCCGCGCGCGTGCTGGTCGTAGAACGCCCCCGCGCCGCCGCGAACGCTGGTCTTGCCATCACCGGACAAATCCCAGGCAAAACCCAGGCGGGGGGCAACGTTGTTCCAGCTCCCCTCGACTCCTCCGTAGGGCACGCCCGGATCCCCATAGAAGGTCGTTCCCGGGGGCGCCAAGGGAAACTGCTGCGAATGAACTCCGGCTAGGTAGTCCGTAACCCGGAACTTCTCGTACCGGTCGCGAATGTCGACCCACGGTCCGGTCGGCTCCCACCGCACACCAAGGTTAAATGTCAGGCGGCGGTTAACCTTGAGGTCATCCTGAATATAGATCGCCGGATAGGTGGCCCGATAATACTTATACTCGCCGGCGCCTTGTGTCCAGTTTCCGATGTAGCCCAGCAGGAAATCGGCCATCGCCAAGCCGCTGGTATTTCCACTAAAAGTGACCGTGCCGCCCTGCAAGAAGAAGTTGCGGATGTCAGCCCGCTGCCGGTCGATGCTGGTGCCGAATGATAAGCTGTGTCGTCCCCTGATCCAGCTCAGCCGGTCGGCCCATTCGAAGCCGTTGCGGATGAACGAACCACACAGGTTGTCGCCCGAGCTGAAAAACCCGCTGACGTTATTTTGTTGGATCATCGAACAGTTCTTGGCCTGTTGCTGGTTAACCGCCATCCCCAGCATCTGCCAATCCGGCACCCCTGGGGGCGGGCCGCGCTTGGAGAACTCTCGCACAAACCCGAAATGAAAATCATTGAGCAAAGTCGGTCCGAATGTGTGGATCTCTCCAATATTGGCGTTCTGCACGCGAACTCCCGATCCGTTCGAATAGCTCACATAATTGTGCGGATCGTAAGCTGCCGCGTTCTGGAACTGATCGATAAAGTATCGGCCGGTGAAGCGGTCATGCGTGCTGAACTCGTGGTCGATCCGTACCACCCCCTGATCCAGGTTCTGTTGAATGGCCGTCTGATATGTGAACAAACCCGTCCCCGTCAAGCCGACGGGCAGCAGCCGGTCCGCGAAATTGACGGCGACCGGGTCAAAGAGGCTAGTCGGGACCATATTGTTGGGGAAATTATTGTTCGAGGCGTCCTTGATGGTCCTATTGGTGCAAGGTAGGCCGCAGGTGTTGAAATTGCCGTTCTTTTCATCCACGGTTGGCCCGTTTGCGTTCTTGGCATTATTCACATTTCGTAAACGGGTACCCTGCCAGCCGGCGAAGAAAAATGTCCTATTTTTCCCGTTGTAGAGTTTGGGGATATATACCGGACCGCCAAGATACGCACCAAACTGGTTGCGCTTCAAAAAATCCGGCTTCGGCGCGAAGAAATCGCGCGCGTTGAACTCCCGGTTACGGACGAATTCGAACGCACCGCCGTGCACCTCGTTCGTCCCCGACTTAGTCACGGCGTTGACTACAGCGCCGGCGTTATTGCCATACTGCGAACTGAAGTTGCTCGTCTGGATGCTGAACTCCTGCAGTGCGTCTGGGAACGGGAACTCCTGGTTCAACTGGAAATAGAAATCCGTGTTGGTGTTACCATCCAGCCGGTAGGAAACCTGACCGGTGCCCGAGCCGTTGGCGGACAGATAGAAATTACCGGGGATGCCCTTCCCAGTTTCGGTGCTTGTCGAGATCATGACCGTGCCCGCAACCAGGGTGCTCAGCTTGGCGGCGTCCCGGCCGTTCAGCGGCAATTCCACAATCCTGGCCTCGTCCACAACCTCGGCCAACGTCGAGGTGCTGGTATCAACCTGCACAACCTGGCCGCCAACGTTGACGGTTTCGGTGACTGCCCCGACTTCCATACCAATGTTGATAGTCAAGCTTTGATTGGCTAGCAAGGTCACACCAGTTTGGCGGAAGACGCGGAAGCTGAGAGCCTCGGCCGAGACCGTATAGGTCGTCGGCCGCAGGTTTGGAAAGACAAACTCGCCGCTGCTCCCGGTAGTCATGCTGCGAGAGAGGCTGGTCCCTGCCTCGGTGACGGTCACAGTGGCCTGCGGAATCAACGCGCCACTTTGGTCACGAATGGAGCCTACAATTTGTCCGGCCTCCTGCGCGAAGGCGCTGGTCACCGCCAGGCTCAACAATTGAAGCCCGAGCGCAATCCGTTTGAACATAGGATTCTCCTGAAGGCTTGTTATCCAGTCGCCACTCGCACTCCGGCATTTGGGGAGCTGCTGCGTGCGGGAGAACCGGTTACTGCGCTAACCGCTGCATAATGATACAGCCCGTAAAGGGCCGATACGCTATTGGTCTGGACACTGAATTTCTGGAGTGTATCCGGGAAAGGAAACGGCAGATTCACGCTGGAATGCCCCTCGTCGTGGTCTCCGCCATCGAGCAGGTCGTTATTGCCGCTCTCGTGCCCTCCCGAAATCGAGACTGTTGCGACGGAGGTGTAATCGTGCGTCGTTATGAAACGTCCCACAACCCCCGCCGGCACGCTGGCGGCTCCGGAGAGCAGAGTTAAGTCCGTGGCTTGGCGTCCACTCCAGGGGAGATCAACGATGCACCGCTGACCCACCACCTCGGAAATGGAAGTGTCCTGCGTCGCCGGATCCGCGGACACCTCGACCTGCCGGGATGCTGAGCCCAGTTCCTTGGTGACGTTGATGAGGACATTGTTGCCGATCTGGAGCACCATACCGGATGGCACGTGCCGCTGCAATGGCCGCGCGTTCCCCTCCAGCTTGTGAGGTCCTATCGTGAGATTCGGTAGGACGTAGGACCCGCCGCTCGCCGCTACAGTCCGGCGCTTCTGTCCGGTTGTGGTCTGGGTAACCTTGACGAGGGCACCGGAGATTGGTGCGCTGCTGGAATCGATAATCGTAATCATTGTCAACAACGCTGCGGCCAGGCCGAACAAGGCTGGCTTCCCCATTTGAAGCCGGACCATTGAAGCCTCCCACCCGGAGGTCCCACTGCCAAGCCAGCTAAAGCGGGCGTGCGCTTACGTCATGCAGCACGACACCCTGCCCGGCCGACACCGGCGCACATCTTGTCTTTCCTGCCTGAGAATTGAGGTCAGTTTTCTTCTGCTGCGATTCCCACCCCTTGCCCGCGCGGCCCCTGAACCCCGCTCGGACGCTTTCACCCAAAAAGTAATCCAGGATCCCGTTTGGCCGTCCCGATTGCCGGTAGCATACACCTCGACCGCCTCGGTTGCAACCCATTTCTTTCCCGAACTTCGCCCGCGAGCGGACAGAACTCCTTGCCCGTCCGGCGCGAAGAGCGTGTCCGCGAGAGGCCGGAGGCCCTTCCTGCAAATGGGCAATCAGCCGCAGGTGTATATTCCCGCCCATCCCACGAGTGGGGCCCTTGTGAAACTGCGCCTGAAGGTCCGTAATCTGGAACTCCTCCAGTCCGGCGCAGGTTCCTGGTGTTCGGGGCCGTCATTCCATTGTCTGAGCTAGCCAGGAGCCGCGCGCTATTTCCAGAAGTTTCGGCGCGGTGAAGTCCGCCGATGAGACGTTTTAGTTGGATACCTCGATTTTCCGGAACGATCTAAAGCTGGTGATTGCCAAAGTGACGCGGTGCGGCGGGCGCAAGCTTCGCATACCGCTTGACTGGAGCCGCCTCGGGCGGACCGGACAAGCCCCGAGTGTCAAACCAAAGTGCACAATCAACGGTGGCCCCGGCGGGGATCGAGCAGCCCGGCGCCGTGCGGGCGTGGTCAATCGGGTCACGCGACCGGAAACATGGGATGGACTCATCCCATGGGTGCCCTCTCGGCCAGCTAGAGCCCAGGGCTGTCGCGATCTCCGGCGGCTCGATTACGCCAGCCGGGCCGTCCCTCCCACAATCTGCGGGATCAGTTCACCAGCCACGTCGGTCAGTCTCATGTTGCGGCCGTTGAAGTAGAACGTCACCCGCTTGTGGTCCATGCCCAGAAGGTAGAGCAGCGAAGCGTGCACGTCGTGATTCCAGACGATCTGGTCCGCGGCCTTGTAGCCCACCTCGTCACTAGAACCGATGTGCTGCCCGCCTTTGATTCCGGCGCCTGTCATCCACATCGTCTGGCATCCGGGGTTGTGATCACGACCCAGCGCTCGTTGGGAAATGGGCATGCGGCCGAACTCTGATTGCCATAGCACGACGGTTTCATCAAGCAAGCCGCGGCGCTTCAGGTCCGTGATCAATCCCGTGATCGGCTTGTCCACTTCGGCTGCGTGCATCCGGTGGTTATCCGAAATGCTGGCATGAGCATCCCAGGTATCTACGTTCTGGTTGACAATCGCGCCGTTATAGAGTTGCACGAAGCGCACGCCGCGCTCGATGAGGCGGCGGGCCAGCAGGCATTGCCGGCCGAATGGTTCTGTGACTTTATCGTCCAAGCCGTAGAGTCTCTTAGTCTCCTCGGTCTCGTGGTTGATATCCACGGCTTCGGGCGCACAGCCCTGCATGCGATAGGCCAGTTCGTACGACGAAATGCGGGCGGAAAGATCGGAGACCCCGGGGTGCATCTCGGCGTGGTTCGCATTCTTCCTTGCCAGCAGATCGAGTTCGCGCCGCTCCTGCTCCACGGACATGTATTCTGAGGGCGGCTTAAGATCCAGGATCGGATCGCCAACCGAGCGGAAGACGGTGCCCTGGTAGGCGGCGGGCAGAAACCCGGCGCCCCAGTTGGTCGGCCCGCTGAACGGCCCGCCACGGTGGTCGTAGATCACCACATAAGCCGGCAAGTTCTGGTTCTCGGTTCCCAAGCCATAGGTCACCCAGGCCCCCACGCTGGGGAAGCCCATCAGGATCATGCCCGTGTTCCACTCGTAATGCGACAGCACATGGTCATTCGATTTACCAGTAGCCGAGTGGATGAACGCGAGATCGTCCACAATCGTGGACATGTGCGGGAAAATCTCGGAAACCCAGGTCCCGGACTGTCCATACTGTTTGAACTGGAACGGGCTTTTCATCAACGGTCCCGGATACCCCTGGCGCACGATCACCTTCCCGTCGCCTTGTACCCCAGCGATCCCACCGCCCAGCGCCACGCCGTGATATTTCAGGAGATCCGGCTTGTAATCGAATGTATCTACGTGGCTCACACCACCACTCATGAAGAGGTGAATCACCGATTTCGCTCTTGCCTTGAAGTGCCTGGGTTTCGGCAGGTAAGGCGAGTCGGTGACGGTATCCGACGCCACGCAGGCTTGCGGAGCCTCAGCGGCCAGCAGACCATCGCGGTTCAATAGGTCGATTAGAGCCAACCCACCAATCCCCATACCAGCCTTAAACCAGAAATCGCGGCGGCTGATGTAGCGTTGCTTTTTGGCCATGGAATCGTCGCAAAGCGGGGTCATCATATGTTTCCACCTCCGGCTAATTGATATAGACGAACTCGTTGCTGTTCAGCATCACGTGCGCAAGGCGGCTCATGGCGCGTAAACGAATGTCCTCTACCGCCTTTCCAACACTGCCAGAGTCGCCGGCCTGGGCTGCCTGGATACTCTGCTCATGATTGACGAACTCGAGATCGTCTCTGAGTTCCTTCTCCGTCGGCTGTCGGCTGATCGCGATCTTATAGAGCAGCTTGACCTCCGCCGGCAGATCCGAACCAGCCTCATGCGCCACCCGTTCCGCCAGGAGACGCGACTGCTGTAGCACGAACTCGTCGTTCAGAAGCATTAGCGCCTGAGTCGGCACGGTGCTGATATTGCGTCTCTCAGCGGTCATGTTCTGGTCGGGCTGATCGTGAACGTCGAACATCGGAAACTTCATTCCGCGTTTCCAATAGGAGTAAACGCTGCGCCTCCAGGTTGCCGGCTCTTCTTTGGTTAGATCCCATCTGCCGTTGGCGTAACCCACGCGCACGCTCAAGGGGATTGCCGGGAAGAACGAGGGGCCGCCGGCCTGGAAGTTGATCTTGTCACTCGCCGATAAGATAATGTCGCGGATGGCCTCGCCCTCCAGGCGCCGCACCGGATATCGCCACAGGTAAACATCGGTTGGATCCTTCCCCACGTTGCCTGCATTGTAGAAGCCGGAGGCCATCTTATAGGTCTCCGAGTTCATGATCATTCGGTGAATCTGCTTGATGCTCCAACCCTGGCGGATGAACTCAGTCGCCAGCCAATCCAGCAGCTCGGGATGAGAAGGCAGCGTCCCCATCTTGCCGAAGTTGCCCGGCGTGGCCACGATACCGGTCCCGAAATGCCAATACCAGATACGGTTGACCATCACCCGGGCGGTCAGGGGATTGTCCGGGGAGGCAATCCACTCAGCCAAAGCTCGCCGTCTCCCGCTGGACACGTAATCGGTTCGCTTTGGCGGAACCGCCACCGGCGGGGGCGTTCCGTTCACAAGGACCTGCAGGAAGCCGGGTTGAACCACCGGCCCCTTCATATCCTCTTCAAGGTTCAGCCCGTTGGCCCCGAAATGCACGTCCGGGACCTTGTATTCTTGTCCGGGATCCGGCAGGTAACAGCACTTGACGCCGTATTCGGCACGGCTTTTCCCCGGTAGGGGGATGTCGCCCGGACCGTCGGGAGCGAGACGGTAGTCGCCGTCGCGAACCCCCTCGACGGCAGTCGGCACCTTGGGAATCTTCTTTTGCAGTTCCGCGATGTGGTCCTGCAATTCTTTTCTCTTTTGTTCGTCGGCGTCGCTCAGTTTCAGGCCCCTCCGCTGGTATCCCTGCTTGGCTTCCGACGGCGGCGTGTAATGATAGAAGTTGTCGTCGGTCGCGGCCAGCACGATCTTCGCAAGATCGTCATCCGCGTTGGCATCGGGATCGACGTCGAGGCCGCTTTCAAACTGAGCCGCTAATAGTTTCTGTCCCGACGTCCTCTCGTCCACCGGTGTCTTGATCGCCAGCTGAACGTCCTCGGGCAGTTTCTTCACGGTTTCTTCAAACTGCTTCCTCTTATAAGGAGCTTCGATTTGGGCGATCTCTTTCTTCAACGGCGCTATTTGGCGGAGAACTTCTCTTGTCGTGGCGGCCCATTCGTCTGCCTCCTTCTTCGGGACTAGCAAATGATCGTAGTTCACGTAACCGAAGAACATGCCCATCGAGCGGTAGTAGTCCATGCGGGTGATAGGATCGAATTTGTGGTCGTGGCAGCGTGCACACTGTACCGAGAGACCCATAAACCCACCAAAGGTGGTGCGGAGGATATCGTCCATATAGTCGTAGCGGTAGTAGGGGTTATCCTTCTCGCGGAACCGCACACGCGGGCCGACACGGTAAAACGCGGTCGCGATCAGGCTGTCGTCGGTCGGCTTGTCCATCTCGTCTCCGGCGAGCTGCTCGATCACAAACTGGTTATACGGCTTGTCGTCGTTCAAGGACTTGATGACGTAGTCGCGGTAGCGCCACGCTGTGTTCAAGGTCCGATCGTGTTCGTAACCCGAACTCTCGGCGAAGCGCACCACGTCCAACCAGAAACGCCCCCACCGTTCGCCGTAATGAGAAGACGCGAGTAGGCGCTCGATCATGTCTTCGTAGGCCCGCGGAGAGGAATCGCTGACAAACGCATCCACTTCGGCTGGACTCGGGAGTAGGCCGGTCAGATCCAAATAGGCGCGACGGATGAGGGTGGCCCGGTCGGCTTGCGGGGCCGGCGTGAGTCCCTTGGCGTCCATGGTCGCCTTTATGAACATGTCGATCGGGTTCGTCGACCAACGGGCCGGGGTGACCGCAGGAGGGTTGAGGCGGGACGGCTTCTGGAACGCCCACCAATGGCGCATCTCGTCCGTGATCACTCGCTCTTTATACTCGGAGTAGCTCGCGTTGGCCTTATCCCCTGAAACCGACGTCACCGCAGGCGCGCCGGCATCCCATTTCGCGCCCTGGTCGATCCAGTTCTTCAAAATAGCGACCTCGCTCTCGGTCAGAGCCGGCACAGGAGCCAACGGCATTTTGGGAGTCTGCTGGCCGGTTACGCGTTTGTAAATCAAACTCTCCGCGGCGTGCCCGGGCACTAAAGCGGGACCCGTATTTCCACCTTTTAGGATGAGCTCGCGGCTCCGCAGATCCAGGTTGGCCATCTTGAGGTTTTCGCCGTGGCACTGGAAACAATTCTTTTCCAGAATTGGCCGAACGTCTTTGTCGGTCACGGCGCCTGTTTGAGCGACGGTGGTGAGCGTGATAGCGGCGGCGATGAACGGTAGGGCCCAAAGCGCCCCTCCGTTGAAGTTCCACGAGAACCCAGGTCTCATGGTTTCCCCCCTTTCGTCCCCCCCAGGAGGATTCGGACCTATGTTGTACGCCTGCCATAGTTTATACCAAAATTTATACGCTTGGATAAGGATCGGTTCGCGCGGTTCGATTGGAGTTTCGAGTCATCCCGCTCAAGAGGGATCTCGACGCCTTCTCTCGTCTCATGCGTTGGCCCGGCCCTTCTCCGGCCGGGGCGACTTGGGTAGGTCGAGTGCCCCAATCGCAAAGGAGCGCACCGCGGCCGAACACGCAGGCCCGGATATTCCGGATCGCGAGCATGGCTGAGGTATACTGAGCGAAAGCCGGGAGCCAAAATGGGAGTTCCCGATATGCTATCCCACCGCCCAGGTCAGACAAGACGCCGTTGAGAAAGGAACAATCGAAAGCTATGTCTGGACTGAAGAGAGCAACCGTTGGTTCGTTGGTGGCCATTCTACTGGTAAGCATTCCAGTGGCGGCCCAGCAGTCGCAATCCACCGCGCAACAGCAGAGGCCAAAATTGTATAACACGGCCAAGCAAAAACTTCTGGAGGGCAAGCAAATCTTCAGCTACACGATTGCGCGCCCCGATCCAGCTCTGTATTGCCAAGTGGCGCCGCATTACGACTTCATCTGGCTGGAGATGCAACACAGTACGCAGACGTGGGCGGATCTCGAGAGGATGATCGCGGCCTGCCCCGGAGTAGGCGTCCCCATGGTCCGCCTGCCGGACGAATACGAAAGCACCATCCAGAAAGCAACTGACATCGGGGCTCTGGGAGTGATCGAGCCGACCGTCGACACGGTAGAGAAGGCTGAGGCGGTGGCCAGGTTTGCCAAGTACCCGCCGGATGGCCGGCGAAGCCAGGGCGGCGGACAGTATAGCCAGGTGTGGAGCTCGAAGACGAACGATTATCACAACACGATCAATGAGAACATGCTGGTTATCGTAATGATCGAGACTCCCGTGGGCGTCGCTAACGCTTACGATATCGCGAGAGTCCCGGGCGTCGATGGCGTTCTGATCGCCAATACGGATCTGGGGAACTTCTCCTTGTCCAAACCGGGTTCGCCGGAGTACGAAGGGCTAGTCAAGAAGATTCACGATGCGACACTGAAGGCCGGCAAGTGGCTGGGCGCAACCAGTCCCTCTTATGCATCGGGCCGTCCGGACAGCAAGGATATGCTGTTCTTCCAGAATGGTCCGTCTTTTGACGGCTATCAACCTCCAGGACGCGGCGCCGGGGGTGGGCGCGGTGGCGCCGCTCCTCCGCAGTGAGTCTCGATCGACAGAGCGCCACCCAAGGGATTGCCCGTGCGGCCCGGACGAGAATTCGTTACCCACAGCGGATTGGATCAGAAATCGCGAGCCGTCTTTTGATCACTGTTTTCCGCTTGTCGAGGACGTAGCCTGCTCCTGGCGGCGCCAGTATCGCTCCAGAACCGGCAGGTCCCGGTTGTTTTCGCAGAGATGCTCGAGCAGTTCGGTGTCAGGCTGCAGGGTGAAGCGCATCGTGTCCGACTTCCACGGCCGTGAGTACGCTTTCCGGTCGTCGATTGTGACGTCGACCTCCATGTGGCCGAAGTTGGCGCGGCGGAAGCGTTCGGTCGTGCGCAGCGCATCGGTGTGCGGATGGCCGTTGTTGTCGAGCCAGCTGCCTTCCCGGTAGCCCGCGGTCTCGACGACGAAGGTGTCGCCTTCCCACCGACCAATCGAGTAGCCGTACCACGCGGGGTTCGGATCAACCGGCAACTGGCGCCCGTCGGTGTGAATCTGCCGGTAGTTGTGGAATTCCTCGAATAGAAGAACCGTCACGCCTGGCATCTCGAGAATCTTGAACGGGAGCCCCGCAACCGTCATCGCATCGGGCACCCCATGTGGCATGCAGTACGTCATGGGGCGATCCCAGCCCTGCGTCGCCACACGATGTTTGTAGAGTTCTGCCGCCGCCGGCAGCATCGGCGCGTCGGTGCCTTCGGGCACCAGGTTCTCGTTCCAGCGAGGGCTATCGGCGTGCCAGATACCGGACAAATCGGGTTTGCCATCGGCTGTGCGCGGCGTCGCGGCGTTCAGGTTCGGTTTTCCGTCAGGCGTGCGCGGCGTTCCGGGAAGCGGGATCGAGAGCCACTGTGCGGCTGCCGTGCCCGCCATCGCGCAGATCAACAACGTCAGCGCAGCGACGACTCTATAACTGGCTATGGTTCGAGCGATTCGCATCGGGTGACCCTCCACGCGCTTCTAGAATCCGTATCGGATGCCGAACTCGATGATTCTGGGAGTCCTGGCCATCGACGTGATGCGACCAAAGGTGGCTTCGGTCGGACACCCGTACCCGGGAATCGCCCAGTTGAAGTTGTTAAGAAGTTGAAGGTCTCGACGCAGAATTTCCAGCGTCGGATGTTCGACAAGATTCGCCACTCGTGACGGCGCGCCGCCGCTCCAGTGACTTGGATCTTCGATGGTGTTGTTCGGTATGTGCCAGGCTTGGGGAGAGCAAATGCGTCGCTCAGGCGATTGATGATTGTCTTCGGGCCGTAAACGTAACCGCTCAGCTGATCGGCTCGCTCGGCCGTGATGCCGGTGCTTGCGATATCCAGGTTGGTCGTGATATTTTGCCACTCGCCTGAACGCCCGTTGAAAACGCTCGACACAGCCGCTTCGAAGCTAGCACGCACAAGGCAGGCTGTCAAACCGGCATCAGACCCGGCCACCAAAGGTCAAAGCGACGAGAAACGCTGCCAGCGTGATCTATGGTGTTTCGCTCTCGCGCCTGTCATTCGCGGCACTCGAAGTTGCTCGCATCTTCCGGATCGCCTTGGCCCCTGTAATGCGCGTACTTGGGATATGCGCACAATGGCCGGCTGCGGCCGGGGAAAGCTTTCCCCTTTGCGACTACGGAATCTGGAGCAGTGCCCTTCTCCACCCAATTGACCGCAGCGGTCAGCAGGTCGAAATTGTCGAGTGCGAACTCGCCGCCCCGGCAATGATACATGCCCGGCACTAGAAACATACGGCTCCAATTCTGCACTTGGTCCATGCCGCCGTTGGCCTTGGCCATGCGCTGGTAGTAGTCGAGCGTGTCCATCGCGGAGAATGCCTGGTCGCTCATTCCGTGATAAAAGAGCAACTTGCCGCCGTGCGCCGAGAAGCTGCTCAGGTTGGTCCAAGTGGTATCGGTCAGCGCCTCCAGCGGATCTCCCAGCAGCGAAAAGAGGCGCTGGTCGACGTCGATCGTCACCGGCGGCGCCGGAGCGCCGGCTGGTGGATTAGCGGACGGTCTCGGACTGGGAAGGAGATTGGCGATGCCCGCGTCATAAGCGTTCATTGGGTAGACGAGGTCGCCCCTGGAATTCCGAGGCCCGGCAAAAGCCTTCTTGATGGCTGCCGTCTGCTGCGACGTCAGGCAGGAATCATTCTTGCCGGCTTTGCACGCTAAAACCTCTGGATCGAACTTGCAGGCCCGAGTGTTGAAAACCATGCCGTCCTTTAATCCGTCGTTGGCGTCGCAGGCGTTCAGGATTCCGTTGACGATCAACTTGATGTCGCTCTCGGAAAACACCTTGCTAGGCTGCGCCCTTCCGGCGTCGTCCTTGGGAGCGATCTGGTTGAAGGCGACCGTGGACCAGTTGTTTCCGATCCGTGAAAAGCCCGTGCGTATGGCAGGGTCTCCGGAGATGACGCCGTCGAACTCGGCGGGATAGCGTTGCGTCATCAGCATGGCTTCCCGCCCGCCCGTCGAGCACCCCGCAAAATAGGAATATCGGGCCGACTGCCCGTAATAGTGGGCGATAATCTGTTTGGCGAGTTCCGCCACGCGGGCGACCGCAACCTGCGCAAAATCGAGACTGGCCTGTTGATCTACATCATAGGTCCGGTCAAACGTGGCGCCCTTGTGGCCGGTATCGGTGGAGACAACGGCAAATCCGCGCGCCAGCCCGGGGTTGTCCCCGGCGGCTGCTGCGCCCACGGGCGACCGGACACTGCCGTTATATCCGCCGCCGCCCTGGAACAGGAAGCGGTTATTCCAGTTGTCGGGCAGCGCAAGGGAGAAGCCGATACCGTAGATTCTTCCGTCTGCGCCGGTGCGCTCATTGATCATGCCGTCGGCCTGGCAGTGCGGCGGGATCGTGGCTGATGTTGCCGATGTTTCCGCGGTGGACGTTCCGGGGGCAGAGGATGTGGGAATCGTTGCGGCTTTGGTGATCACTATCGGCACGCCAGGTATCTTGAATTTGGTCAGGTCCGCGCACTTCGTCGACGTTTGTGCGCAGGCGATCGGGATCAGAAGCAATGCCAACCAGCAAGTTCTCATCTCTACTCTCCTCCAGCGAGCCGATTATATCAGCCGGGCCGGGACTCACGGCCTGAACGGTTAAATGACAGGCGGGGCCCTGAGCAAATGCCATTCGATGAACTCGTCGATGAGATGCCGGCGGCCGCGTTGAGCGTCCGCGGAACTAATACTGTTTGGTCCGGCCGATTTTGCCTGACTTAGGTCCGGAAGTCGCAGGGCAATGTTTCATGCTGCGCGACGGTAGATTCCGTGCCGGTTATGCCTGTCACCGGATCGCAACTACAAGATGGACCGCTTCGGGGCCGCGGCCGACCAGATTTCAGAAGGAGCATCTTGATGATGGACATGCGGCACACTCCGAGGAGATGCACTACGCCAGTTCCCTCTTAGGATGGTGCGACGCTGAACCCTCCGATTACTTCCTGCGAGAGGCGGAGCGATCACCCTCTGTCCAGTGCTGGACTACCGTCGTGACCTCACCGGTCGCATCCTTGATGAACTCGACGATGTTGCCTTCCATGCTGAAGCTGTTCTCCGACATCGCGATCAAGGGAATCTTTCCCATCCCGCCCGGATCGATCATCAGGCGGTCTCCTTCCAAAGTGACCAACACGCTTCCGGCGGACCCAGACGAACCGTATGTTCCCACGTATTGACTCAAGACGTTTTTCGAAACATGAAACTCCTCGTCGCGTTTGCCCACCAGGTGCGGTTTATCGCGGTCTTCACAGATGTACTCGATCAATTCCCCGTCCGGCATCAGATCGAGATCAACAGGAAGCGTCCATGTCCGGTTGTAGGCTTTGGGGTCTGCGATCGTCACCTGCAAATCGATATGGCCGATATCGCGGCGGTGGAAGCGCTCCGTCATACGTAATGCCTCTGAGTGAGGGTGCCCGCCCAAGTCCAGCGACGTCCTGTCGTTATAACCGGTGGTCGTGACTACCAGCGTGTCTCCCTCCCAGCGCCCAATCGAGTAACCCATCCAGGTCGGGTTGGGATCTTCGGGCAGGCCGCGGCCATCGGTAAAAACCTGGCGAAAGAGGGTCTCGTACTCGTAAAGGAAGATTACGAGATTCGGCGTTTGAACGATCTTGACCGGAGAGCCGACCGATATGCTGGTCTTCGGGCCGGGCGGCAAACAATTGATGCCGTCCGTGTCGTTTCGGAAATTATCCGCGCTTCGTTTGTAAAGGGCCGCCGCCCACGGCTGTATGTCCTCCGGCTTGAGATCCGACACGGCGTTGAGCAGATAGCTCTTGTGGATCCGCCAAACGCCGGAAAGATCCGGCTTGCCATCTGCGGATCGCGGTGCGGGGGCGGAGAGGTTGGGCTTGCCATCGGGTGTTCTGGGCACTCCCGCAGTTGGGCGACTCGGCCATTGCGCTGTAAGCGGCGAAAGCGATGCGGCAAGGACGATCAGGCTAGCAAGTGTTCTCATCTGCGGGCATCATACCAAAGCTATTGGTAAGCCCGTCAGGACGAGAGCCGCCCTCAAACAGTCTTGTAAAAATGCCGTGCCTCTCAAGCGGACTTGAAATCGAACATGTCCGATGCAGCCAAGCCTTTGTTCGTCGAAACCCTAGGCCAATCGGGTTTCGGGAAGCTTCAGATCCCCTCGAATTGTTCCGGACTGCTGCCGTAACTGCTTGCGAGCGTGTTCAGTTGTTTCGAAAGTGGTAGCATTTCTACGACATTAGCCCGGATGACGCCCCGACTGGGAAGAACCCAAACCGCTCAATCATGGGGTATTCGCGTTGCAGTTCGTCGACGGTCACTGCCCTACACGCTCCGGAGAGATGATATGACGCGCACGCTCTTACTGCTGATCTCGATGACCGGCGCCCTCCAAGCGCAGTCGCCGGAATCCAAACAGGTGCAAGCCGACCGGATCTTCGGCGCCTTTAATACTCACACGCCCGGATGCGCCGTCGGGGTCGAATCTCACGGAGTCGTGGTGCTGAAGTCCGGCTACGGTATGGCTGACCTTGAGCGAAACGTGCCGATCACGACCGACACGGTGTTCGAAAGCGGCTCGGTGGCCAAACAGTTCACGGCGGCGGCCCTTCTGCTGCTCGCCCAGCGTGGCAAGATTTCGCTCGACGATCCAGTGCGCAAGTACCTTCCGGAGATTCCCGACTACGGGACTCCACTGACGATCCGCCACGTGATGAGCCATCTCAGCGGCCTGCGGGAATGGCGCCTGGTCGCCGCATTTTCCGGCATCGCCGAGGGATCGCATGTCCTCAGCAATCAGGACCTGCTCCGTATCGCCGCGAAGCAGCGTGCGCTGAACTTTGTGCCCGGCACGTCCTACAGCTACACCAACACCGGTTTCAACCTCGCAACCATTCTGATCGAACGCGCTCTCGCGAACGGGAGGACGTTCCAGGAATTCACCCAGGAGGCCATCTTCGAACCGTTAAAGATGACCCACACCCGCTGGCGGGACAATTTCCGCGTGCTAGTGGCGAATCGAGCCTTGGCGTATGGTCCGGCGCCCAGCGGCGGATGGATTCAACAGACGCCTATTGAAAACATTATCGGCGCAGGCGGCATGTTGAGCACGGTGGGCGACTTGTTATTGTGGAACGAGAATTTCACGCATGCCAAGGTGGGCGGTCCGGATCTCGTAAAGTCGCTCGAGACACCAGCGAAGCTCAGCAATGGCAAGACCATCACCTATGCCGCGGGGCTTGTGGTGAGCACCTTCGGGGAACTTCGCGAGGTGTCGCATGCGGGCGCGACGGGAGGTTACCGCACCTGGCTTGGGAGGTACCCGGACGAAGAGGTCTCCGTAGCAGTGATGTGCAACTCCGCCGAGGCGAACCCGACTCAGTTGGGTCGAGACGTAGCGCGGTTGTGGACCGGGGCGGTTTCGGCGCCGAAGCCTGCGTTCGCGGCGGACCCGGTGAAGCTCGGGGAGCTGGCGGGCATGTATCGGAAGGTCCGCGACAGCAGTGCGGTCGAGCTGAGTGTGAAGGATGGCAAACTGACAATTGATTCGGGCATGCAATTGGTTCCCACCGGCGTGGCTCGCTTCTCAGCCGGCGAGAGCCAGTTCCTTTTTGCGAGCGGGGGTTTTCGGGTGGTGACGCCGGACGGCGACGCGGTTTACGAACGTGTTCAGCCCGCCCGCCCATCCGCATCGGAGCTTGCCTCTCTGGCGGGTGCATACACGAGCCACGAGACCGACACGACCCTGACTGTGGCCGCCAAGGACGGCGAGTTGACGCTGGCGATCGGATCCAATCCGCCGGTCCGGCTACGGCCCACATTCCACGATGCGTTCATGATGCCAGCGGCGGCGATCCGGTTCGCGCGCGATTCCGACGGCGAGGTCACCGGCCTTAGCGCTGGAGACGATCGCACCTGGGACCTCCGGTTTACCAGAATAAGGTAGGCGTCCCAAACACGACTCGCGATACGCCCTCACGGGTGTGGTCGCCCACTGAGAAGCCCCGGTGGGATTACGGTCCAAGGTTGCGACGGTATCCTCTCCGGTGTCACGTTTGCCGCACTGATGTGGCGAGGCTTCGATCACCGCATTCCGCCGTTTCACAAGTCTGAAGTTTTGGAACGATTCCGGGCTGCGTAAACCTGATGGATGGGCGGACGATCGCAGGGCCACCCCGGCGGGAAACCAGAATTAGCGCAGAGAACGGAGTTTCTCGGCCTCATACCTTGAGTCGTTCGGATCTCCCTGGACGAACTGACGGCTCCCTGGCCAGGAGATTCCGCGAGACCCGGAAATCATTCTCTTCTGCAGTTGTCCCAGCGAGGCTTCCATGGCCGGTGCGGCGTTGCTGCTCAGATCTCAAGAAATCGCCCGTGTCCGCTCTTTGATGGGTGGCGTTGAGGCATGGGAGAGACTCGAGGGCGCGCTGGGACACTGATCTCTAAGATCGGTCAGCACCAGCCTCACACGATCGACAGGGCGGAGGCAGCGTGACCTGGCTGGACTTCCGCCCAGCCGGACTGACGCTGGCACAGATCGGCTCAGAACTGGTCACCGCGCTGCTGTCAATTAAGGCGGAGCGGGGCTGCTCAGAGTGAACTCTCGACGGACATCTCGATAGGAGCAGCTGAGCCGATAACTTGCTGCGGTTCTCTCTGCCTAGCCCCACTTTCGCGTGCGCCGTGAAAAGGCGCTGGTCCACAGCGGGGACAGTCCCGCCCGGGAACTGGTTCGCTCCGCCCGGTAGCAATCGGAGCAGTAGTGGAGGTAACGAAA
>Ga0306924_10001282_pt1 | contig 22771 bp, 17 predicted proteins | sample sta12Can44000111_FD_203756 | JGI IMG/M metagenome (GOLD analysis project Ga0306924, IMG submission 203756) | Lab enrichment of tropical soil microbial communities from Luquillo Experimental Forest, Puerto Rico - statanox.12C.anox.44.000.111 (v2)... | ecosystem: Environmental > Terrestrial >...
ACGCTGTAGAGCACGACGAACCTCAACAGTTCGTCCGCTGTCACCGACAGAATGCCGCCCACCAGCATCTTCTTGACGTGCTCGGCGCCCTGCGGCGAGCGGTCGACGACGAGCACCGTTGCGGCGGTGGCAAAGACATAGAGGACGCCAATGAACGCCTCCTGTCGCACGCTGCGGGCCAAGCCGCGGCTCGCCGTCAGCAGCAAGGCGCCCACCGCAGTGAAAATGAGCGTATAGGCATAGCCGGCGGCGCTCTGAACCGCGTGTCCCGCGACCACCGCCACCGTAGCGCCCAACGCCGAAACCTGTGCCAGCGCCAGATCCGCGAAGACCACGTTCCGCCGCAGCACCTGGAGCCCGAACCAGGTGTGAATGCCGGTGAAGACAACAGCTGCCGCGAGCGGCAATGCCGCGAATGCAAGAATGTCTTCCAACATGGCGTTCAGTTCGATGCGGCTGATAGCGCCTGCGCCAACGCACCGACATTATAATCGAAGAGCGTGAGGTAGCCGCTGGCACCCGGCATGCTGCCCACCGACGGCGCGAGCTTGACCACCGCCGCACCGGTCCGCCGCGCCAGCAATTGCGAGGGGTCCTCTGGCTCGAAGGGTTCGTGCACGATCACCCGTATGTTCTGTTCCCGGATGATCCCTGCGAGCTTGGCGAGGCGCGCCGGACTCGGCGCGACGCCTTCTTTCACTTCGATCACGTCGACGATATTGAGCCGGAAGCGGCGCGCAAAGTACGGCCACGTGTTGTGGTAGGCGATCAGTCGCGCGCCGCGGTGCGGGGCGAGAAGTTGTTCCCATCCGCTGAGGCTTGCCTTCAGGCGGGAGAGAAAGCTGTCGCGGCCGGCAATGGTTTTTTCGGCCATTTCCGGCGCGACACGAATGACTGCCTCCGCAATACCGCCGCTGATTGTCTCGGCGTTGGCGGGATCGAGCCAATAGTGCGGATTGGCGAGGCCGTGCGCGTGCCCATCGCGATTAGCGGGATCCAAGAGCGAACCTTTGATCTCGAGCAAGGGAATGCCGACGGATGCGTCGACATAACCTTCACCGCCGCGGTTGACCGTGGTGTCGCCGTGCATCGAGAGAAGCTTGTCGAGCCAGTGATCGTAACCGAGCCCGACGCGGATCACGATCGAGGCTCCCTTGAGCTTGGCGAGGTCGGAAGGGCGCGGCTCGAAGCTTTCAGGGTCGGCTGCCGGCGGAATGATGGTCTCCACCTGCGCCAGGTCGCCGGTCACCGCCTGGGCGATGCTTGCGAGATCGCTGGTGGTGGCGACCACGCGCAGGGGTCCTGCCGCCGTAGGCTGGGCGACGGCCGGTAAGCCGAGGGTGCATAGAAGGAGGAGCGCGACGCGCGGGCGCCATCGCCCGCGCGCTTTGCGTTTCCGATCGGTCGCACCCCGGCGATCACCGTTTCGCAACGAAGATGCTCTTCGGGAGCAGGCAATGCACGTTCTTCTCGGTATCGGAGATCACGCCGACGCGGCAATCCATCGCGACGCTGGCGAGCCCATAAGCATCCAGGCGCGCGATTTTCTTTTCGTTTTCGAGCCACTTGATCATCCCCATCGAGGCCGCATCCATGGCCTTGTTCAAGTCCGCGTCCTTCACATGCGAGACGTAGTATTTGGCCGTCTCTTTGGTCGGGCGCTCCATATCCTCGCGGGCCGAACGATTCTTCGGATTGAGGCAATGGATGCCCTTCTTGATGTTGACCACCTGCGAGACGCGGCAATCCGAGACGGTTGGCATCAATTTCGCCGCCTGATCGGCCGAAACATTGCGTTGCTCGGAGAGAAATTTGATGGTTTGCGCCTTGGCCTGATCCCATGCCTTGTTGAGATCTTGATCAAAGCCCATGGTGATCCACGACGTTTTGGTTTCGATGCGCGGAAAATCGAGCGGCTTGCCTTTGATCACCTCAACCGTGATGTTTAGCTCCTTGTAGGCGGTTTCGATCGCTGTGAGATTGACTTCGCCGTTACCTTGCCCGGCGTGGGAGTCGCCCGACCACAGCAGCGCACCGGGCACATGGACCGGCACGTAGAGTGCCGTCCCCTCGGTGAAGTCACGGATATCCATGTTGCCGGCATATTCTCCGGGCGGCACCGAGCTGTATCGGCCCGGCTCCTTGCGGGCCACACCGAGCGTGCCGGGGAAAGGCTTGAGCGGAATCTCGATACCGGGAAGAAACTCGGTGATCTTCCTGTCCCAATCGAGATAGAGGTATTTCACTTGGCCGTCCGCGTACTCCTTCGGGAATTCGCCGAACAACCCGGGGACGTTGAAGTTGGCCGCGTAAGCGCGCGGCACGATTTTGTTGATAGAGACCTTGAGCACGTCGCCGGGCTGGGCGCCTTCGATGTAGATCGGTCCGGTGAGCGTATGCGGTCCGCGTCCCGGGTAGTCGGTTCGCAGCTTCTTGATCTGCTCGATCGTGGTGCCGGGAATGACGAGGTTGTGACTGTGCATCATCGTTTCCATGACGACGGTGTCGCCGGAATTGACGCGCAGCACGGGCGGCTGTGCATTGTCGAACCAGCCCCATTGGGTGGTTTCCAGCGTTGCCGGCAGCAGATGCACCTTCTTGCCGCTCGGCAGCGCGACGGTCTGCAGCTTAGGATCGGGCGGTCCGATCTGCGGCACCGCCTGGGTGGGCGATGCGGCTGGGGCTGCCGGCGCGCGGATGGCGGTGGCGGTCACGAGCCACGCTGCAGCGATGATTACGCCAGCGCCGGCGAATGCAATAAACCCTCGTCGCTTCATGGTATCCCCTCCCTCCCGTGCAGGAATGTTTGTGCTACGCAGCAAATGGCGTGCCATTCCGATTGGCGCATACGCTTGACGGGCGCGCCAGTGCAAAATTACCAAACACTTGCGCCCAACAGCAATGCTCACGGTGAATTTGCCGGTGAAACGGCCGGGCCGGCGGGCGGCTGATTCCTCGTTATGTCCCCTTGAACGGAAGCGTCTCGCCCGGCGGAGGGGACATGCGAAACACGTTGAGGATCATCGATATCAAGACGTAATAGCCGAGAATGCCGACCAACTCGACGGTCGCCGCATCGCCAAGCACGGCGCGCACGCGTGCAAAATTCCGATCGCTCACGCGGCGCGTCTTGTAGAGCTCCTGGATGAAATCGTAGATCGCGCGCTCGTCTTTCGGGGCTCCTTTGGGCGCGCGCCCTTTGTGCAGGTCGCGGATCGTCTCCGGCTTGACGCCTGCGCGTTCGGCCTGCGGAACGTGCGCGAACCATTCGTATTGCGCCCGCCACAGCCTTGCCGTCGTCAGGATCGCAAATTCCGAGAGTCGGGGCGGCACACCAGTTTTGAACCGGCAAAAGCCGCCCAGTTGCTGCGCGAGCTCGCCGAAAGTGGGAGCATGCAGGAAGACCGCGAACGGACCGCGGATGGTCGTGCTGCCGCCGCGTGGACCGGAACGGATCGAGTCGAGCAAGGCGCGCTGGGCGGGCGCGAGGCTCTCTTCGGAGAGAATGGGAACGCGGGGCGGCGGCATCTTCTTGCCAGGTTTCTTGGCAGGCATTGGCTTTCCTTTTCTCTAGCGCTGTGCTCCCAAGTCTCGGCCTACTTAAACAGTAGCGACTTGATGATGATCGGCACTACGTTCGTGAGCTCGATGACGTTGCCGATGTCCACGTAATCGAAGTCCTTGAGCTGCACGGCGTCGATCGCGATCACATCCGCGGCAGGCGCGATCTCGTGCAAGATGATACGACCGAGACTCTTGCCGACGTCGCCATCGATCAGCAGCACCAGCGGCATATTCTCCTTGAGCGTCCGCGGTAGCGCTGCGCAGATCCCGCTCGCGACGGCATGCAGGCGCTGATGGGAGGGATCGCCCCGCCATGGGAACGAAAGCGCGACCGGGCTTTCTCCTTCCTCCAAGTCCGCGCGCGCGAGCGCCCCGCGCACGGCGGCGCTGACCGCATCGGGAGCGATGTCACCATCCACAGAGAAATTGCATGTGAGGACAGGTAGGTTTTGCAGCGGCAACTTGCCGGGATCGGCGATGAGAATGGTGTTGCCGCTGATTTGTACCGAGAATTGCGCGGCGCCGATGACGGTCGCGCGGATGCCCTGGCCCGGGTCCCAGATCGGGGGCAGGTCGCGCCGATGCGCCAGCGCGTGGCGCAACTCCTCCGCCAAGTCGAAGCCGAGATCGCCGAAGCGCCGTGTCTCGCGCTTGTACAGATACTCGGATACTCCGCCGGAAAAGGTGAGGGCATCGATGCTCCGGTTAGCAAGCTCGGCCGGCCAGGGCTCGGTCACCATCAGCGAGCGGGCAAGCTCGCCGCCTTGGCGCAGATCAATGAGACCCATGATCATGCGCGCCATCCGCGCGGCGATCCGCCGGCGATCCGCCGGCGCAAGGGGCCTGCCGAGCGCGAGTTCGATACCGGCGGCCTCGGCGACCTTTTCGGCGGGCGGCTCGATGCGCACGAGCGCGCCGTCGGTCTTTTCAACGATCAGCCGCCCGCCCACCGCGATGGCGCAGGTCGCAAGCGTTCGCCCTTTTTCGACGATGGCAAATTTTGTCGTGCCGCCGCCGATGTCCACGTTGAGAAGCGTCGCGTTGTGGCCGCGTGAGAGCGCGACGGCGCCGGAGCCGTGCGCTGCCATGTGGCATTCCATGTGATGCCCGGCCGAAGCGCAGACGAATTTGCCGGCCTCCTCCGAAAATAGGTCGGCGATGGCGCGTGCGTTGCGCCGCTTGAGCGCCTCGCCGGTCAAAATCACGGCGCCGCTGTCGACGCTCTCGCGCTCAATGCCGGCATAGGCGTAGCAGCCGCCGACGAATCCGGCGAGTTCGTCGACATCGATGGTGTAGTCGCTACGGTAGGGGGTCAGCAGGATCGGCGATTGCCAGAGGATTTTTCGCTCGACGACGACGAAACGGCTCGACAGCGCTGTGGAAAGCCGCTGCAGATGCACCCGAGCGAACATCAGATGCGATGTCGACGAGCCGATATCGATGCCGACGGTCGTCAGCTCGACATTGTCGGCTGCCCAGGCAACTTCGTTGACCGCGGCATCCTCGGGGCTGACATGAAGATGCTCGAACTCGAGATCGTGCATCTAGTCCCCGCCGGCCCTAGACCGGAGCCTTGATGTACGGGCGTTCGTCGATGAACTTGCCCATGTCGGACGGCACGCGATGCTTGGCGAGCTCCTCGAGATAGATTCCGTGGATACGCGGATCTTGATGCTCGTATTCGACCTGGCAGCCGCCGTCTTTGACGCTGACGTCCATCCCCAGGAAAACACGGCGTTTGTCGGCGGTGAACGGATAGCGCAGGCTGCCGAAGGCGATTGCGAGGTAGCGCGCGGGATCCGGTGCGGTATTGAAGTGCTGATGGAACATCTGGTCGGGGGGCGCGAACACCCAGCCATGCTTCCAATCGATGCGCACGAAGTCCTTTTCTCCCTCGTACCACAGCAGCGAGAAACCGTGCCCGGTGACGGCGAAGACATGGAAATCGGGACCGTGGCGGTGCGCCTTTTTGTAAGTGCCGACCGGCATCTGCGAAGTGTGGGCGTGCATGGTGCCGTCGGCGAGGATGAACATCATGTTCGATCCTCCCGCGCCGCGCTGCTCCCACGCCTTGAGCTCGAAGCCGGCGAGATCCGGGACGAAATTGGTCTCCCACATGTTGCGGCCCGGCCGCACCGGAATGAACTCGCCTTCCCCGCTGAAATATTTCGCCGCGCCCTGGCGTTCGGGAAACCCGTACTCGTTGTCGAACACAAAGGATTCGTTGTGGAACAGATTGAGCATGAGCCCGAGATTGTTGGTCGAGGCGAGCCGCGCGCGTTCGCGCCCGCTCGAATTAAAGTGCTGATAGCGGGCATTGAGCGGCAGCGCGAACAAGCTTTTTGGGCCCCATTCGAAGCTGTGCTTGCGCCCGTCACTCGTTTCGATGGTGGTGTTGCCGTGCCCGGACAGCACGTAGACCACCTCCTCGAATAGATGCTTCTGCGGTGCCGACTTGGCGCCGGCGGCGAGGTCAAGGACGAACACCGAAACGAAGTCGCCGCGGCCTTTGAGATGAACGAGCCCGCCGTCGATCCCGAAGCGAGGCCACGGCGCGGTGGGAACCGCCAGCAAATCGACGCCGAAGTCCTCGGTGACCGGCACGCCCTCCTTCGCCGCCCAGGTCGCATAGGGATCGAGCAGCATTTTCGGGTGTGGGATGTCGGTGACCGGCTTGTTCATGGGGGTGACCTCAATCGGACTCCTTGCGTTCCCAGGCTGAGCCTCCTGCACAGGAAGCCTCGAGGAGCGCCTGTCTGACGAACAACACTAGCACGTGCTGCCAGCGCCGATGAACTGGCCAATCGGGGTTTTCGGCCGCCGCGCGCGCGTGCTAAGGCTCAAGCCTTCTTAAGGGCACCGGGGACGGCAGCAGATGGCAAAGTTGCAGCTTTCGTTTGCGTGCGGCCTCTACGACCGCATGCAGCCGCTCTATACGGGGGAGGTGAAGGTCGAGGGCATCGATCTCAATTTCATCGCCATTGACCAGCCGCGGCCGATCTTCGACCGCATGGCTGGGGGCGAGGAGTTCGACGTTGCCGAATTTTCGAGCTCCGAGTTCGTCCAGCGCTTCGCCAACAAGCAGTGTCCTTTCGTCGCTATTCCGGTGTTTCCGTCGCGGGCTTTTCGCCACGGCTTCATCGCGGTCCACCGCAAGGCGGGCATCAAGACGCCCAAGGACCTTGAGGGCAAGCGCGTGGGCGTGCCTTTGTTCACCATGACGGCGGCGATCTACATCAACGGGCTGCTGCAGCACGAATACGGCGTCGATCTGCGGAAAATCCGCTGGGTTCAGGGCGCGATGAATACCGGCGGCGCCCATGGCAGTCCCACCGTGCTGCCGCTGCTCAAGCCCATTCCGATCGAGCAAAATACCTCGAATAAATCGATGAGCGACCTCATCGAGGAGCGCGTCGTCGATGCGACACTGGGTACGAGCTTGCCCGAAGCGATCCGCAGCAATGCGGACATCGTGCGGCTGTTTCCGAATTACGTGGAGCTGGAAAAGGAATTCTACAAGCGCACGAAGATCTACCCGATCATGCACCTCGTTGCCATCCGCAAACAGCTCTACGAGCGATATCCGTTCATCGCCAGCAGCCTGTACAACGCTTTTTGCGACTCCAAGAAGATCGCGCTCGAGAAAATGTTCAATTTGCGCGCGCTGCGCTACATGACGCCGTTTCTCATGCGCGACATCGACGAGATCTATGAGCTGTTCAACGGTGATCCCTGGCCGTACGGACTCGAACCCAACCGACCGACGCTCGAAGCCTTCGTGACCTATCTTACCGATCAATCGTTGATCGCCGCGCCCGTTCCGGTGGATGATCTCTTCGTTCCGACCTACTAGTTCACCGCCGCGTCCTCGCCGGACGGACGCGTCATCTTGAGGTCAGCAAACCATGGGTAGGCTTGATACCGTCATTAAGGACCTCGTCATCGCCAATCGCATTCTCGCGCGCGAGGAGGTCGTGGATGCTTACGGCCATGTGAGCATTCGTCATCCCAACAATCCAAAGCATTTTTTCCTCGCCCGATCGGTCGCGCCCGAACTGGTCGAGCCGAGCGACATCGTCGAACTGGGCCTCGACGGGCAACCGGTGCGCGAGGAGAAACGCCCGCTTTATCTCGAGCGGTTCATTCACGCCGCCATCTACGAAGCGCGTCCGGATATCCAGTCGGTCGTCCATGCCCATGCCGAAGACATTCTGCCGTTTGGCATCGCGCAGGCGACGCCGCTTCGTCCCGTGATTCATTCCGGCAGCTTCATCGGCGCCAATGTGCCGGTGTGGGACATCGCAGACAAGTTTGGCGACACCAACCTGCTTGTCACCAACATGGAGCAGGGCCGCGATCTCGCGAAATCTCTCGCCGACAACAACGTCGCCTTGATGCGGGGTCATGGCTTTGCTTCGGCGGCGCGCTCGCTCATCGAGGTGGTGCGGATGTCGGTCTATTTGCCGCGCAACGCACGCGCGTTGCTGCGCGCCAAGCAATTGGGCGGCGAGATCGCGTATCTGCGCCAGGGCGAAATCGATGCCCGCAACCGCGGCTACAGTCCCTATTCGTCGGAAACCTGGCGGGCGTGGGAATACTGGGCGAACAAGGCTGGGTGCAGTCACATGCTCAGCAAGCCCGAGCACGCACACCCTCACAAGAAATCATAAATCCCGACGCCGGACCTGCGTCGTAAGGGAGCGAGTCATGAGTACAGCGCCAGAGAATCTCGACAGCTATCTATCCGGCCGCTGGCAGCGGGGGGAGGGGGTCGAGACAACCCTCGTCGATCCGGTCACAGGAGACGCGTTGGCCACCGTTTCGGCGAAAGGCCTTGATCTTGAGAGCGCGCTCGGATTCGCGCGCAGGGAAGGCCAGCATGGGCTGCGAGGCTTAAGCTATGGCGAGCGAGCAAAGCTCGTCGGCGCCGTCGCCGACGTGCTCACTGCGAACCGCGCGCGCTATGAAGCAATCGCCGTGGCCAATTCCGGTAATACCAAGACGGACGCGGCGATCGATATCGACGGCGGTATCGGCACGCTGAAATACTATGCCCGCCTCGGTGCTGGGCTGGGTGAGATGTGCACGCTGCTCGATGAAAAGCCCCTGCGGCTTGCCAAGGCGGAGAACTATCAAGCCATTCACCTGATGGTGCCGCGCCGCGGCGTCGCGGTGCATATCAACGCGTTCAATTTCCCGAGTTGGGGCCTATGGGAGAAGGCGGCGGTATCGCTCCTCGCCGGTCTGCCCGTGCTCGCCAAGCCCGCCTCCGCGACCGCGCTGCTGGCGCACGCCATGGTGAAGGACGTGATCGGCGCCAAGGTCTTACCCGAGGGGGCGCTGAGTGTCCTCTGCGGCAGCACCGGTGAGCTTCTCAGGACGCTCACCGGCGACGACGTCATCGCCTTCACCGGCTCGGCCGGTACGGGGGCGCGCGTGCGCGGCCATCCGAACGTGATCGCCAACAGCGTGCCAGTGAATATCGAGGCCGACAGCATCAACGCGGCGCTGTTGGCGCCGGACTCCGCGCCCGGCAGCGCTGCGTTTGACGCTTTCGTGCGTGAAGTCGTGCGGGAGATGACGGTCAAGGCCGGGCAGAAATGCACCGCGATCCGGCGCATCTTCGTCCCGGCGGAGAAGGCCGAAGCGGTCAGCGATGCGCTGGCGGAGAAACTCAAGGGAACGAAGGTCGGCGACCCGCGGCAGGCGGATACCCGGATGGGGCCGCTCGTCACGCGCGGCCAGCAGGCTGCCGCATTGGATGGCATCCGGCGCTTGGCGTCCGAGGCTACGATCGTCTGCGGCGGCGCCGAGGCGCCGGCGCTGGACGGCATCGACAAGACCAAATCGGCATTTGTTGCGCCGACCTTGCTCAAACTCAAAGATGTATCGAACGCGCAAGCGGTGCACGAGGTCGAGGTGTTTGGTCCGGCCGCGACCGTCGTGCCGTACCGCGATGAACAGAGTGCCGCTGATCTGATCGCACGCGGAGGCGGGTCGCTCGTTGCATCGGTTTACGGCGAGGACAAGGACTTTCTCGCTCGCATGGTGAGCAAGATCGCACCGAGCCACGGCCGCGTTCTGGCCGTCGATCCCGGGATCGCAACCGCGCATACCGGCCACGGTATCGTCATGCCCCAATGCAATCACGGCGGTCCGGGCCGAGCCGGAGCGGGGGAGGAGCTGGGCGGGCTTTACGGCCTGCGCTTTTATCATCAGCGCCTGGCCGTGCAGGGATCAAGCGATCTCATCGCCGCCCTGCAGGCGAGCGCCGCAAGCGTGCATTGAGTTTGCACCTCGTCTGCGCTCGAACGACAGTCATAAATGGACTAACCTACGCCTGTTCAGCAGCTGGGTGATTTGGTGTCGTCCTCCGAAGAAAGAAAGGCGCGCAGCTTCGTCGAGCGCCACGGGCTGTGGAACGACGAGCAATTCGAGGCGGCGGCCAAGGCCGACAAGGCGATCGAGGAGCGCGGGCTCGAAGTGGTGCGCCTATCGTTCCCGGACCAGCACGGCATCCTGCGCGGAAAAACCATCATCGCCAGGGAAGCCGCGGCCGTGATGCGCAACGGCTGCTCTATCACCACGACGCTGCTCGCCAAGGATACGGCGCACAAAACCGCGTTTCCGGTTTTCACCGCCGGCGGCGGCTTTGGCATGGCCGAGATGGAGGGCGGCGGCGACTTCCTCATGATCGCCGATCCCACCACCTTCCGCGTGCTGCCGTGGGCGCCGCGCACCGGTTGGGTGCTGTGCGACATTTATTTTGCCGACGGGAAGCCGGTGCCGTTCTCGACTCGGCACCTCTATCGCGGGGTGCTGCAACGGCTCGCCGATTCCGGATTCGACTACATAGCGGGCCTGGAAGTCGAGTTTCACGTTTTTAGGCTCGACAATGCGCGCCTCGCCCCGAGTGATGCCACCTGGCCCGGCGAGGCGCCGCAGGTCAGCTTGCTGTCGCAGGGCTATCAGTATCTGACGGAAACGCGCTTCGATCAGATCGAGCCAATTCTGGAAATCGTGCGTCGGGAGGTCCTCGCCCTCGGTTTGCCGCTGCGCTCGGTCGAGGTCGAACTGGGTCCCAGCCAGTGCGAATTCACGTTCCAGCCGCAGGTCGGACTTGCGCCTGCCGATACCATGATGCTGTTCCGCAGCGCAGTGAAACAGATCTGCCGGCGGCAAGGGTGTCACGCGACGTTCATGACCCGTCCGAAGCTCCCAAATGTGCTGTCGAGCGGTTGGCACCTACATCAATCGCTGCGCGACCGGCGCTCCAATGCCAACGCTTTCGCGTCGGACGACAATGAGATGCTCTCCAGCCTCGGTCGGAATTTCTTGGCGGGTCTCCTCGCCCACGCGTCCGCGGCGGCTGCCTTCACGACGCCGACCATCAACGGTTATAAACGCTATCGCAGCTATTCGCTGGCGCCCGACCGCGTGATTTGGGGGCGTGACAATCGCGGAGCGATGGTCCGCGTGCTCGGCGGCCGCGGCGATGCGGCCACGCGGCTCGAAAATCGGGCAGGCGAACCGGCCGCCAATCCGTACCTCTATATGGCTTCGCAAATCGCCACCGGTCTTGACGGCGTCGAACGCAAGCTCGATCCCGGATCATCGGCGGACACGCCTTATGAGGTTGACGCCCCGCCTTTGCCGAAGAGCCTCGAGGAGGCGCTCGGCGCGCTGCGCGCGGACGCTTGCCTGGGCGCAGGCTTCGGCAAGAATTTCATCGACTATTACTTGCGCATCAAGGAAGCCGAGATCACCCGCTACCGCGCGGAGGTCACGGAGTGGGAGCAGCGGGAATACTTCGAGCTGTTCTAGCGATCACGCGTGGCGCAGGTGGGCTTGAGCGAAGCGAACCCACCATTTCATCGGATCAAAAACCTATCGGATCATGCAGGCGCGCCTCGGGTAGGCTACACAAACCCGAAACGCACGTCATTTGCGGGAATTTATCAATCTCAATCTTGTATGAGCGACCGTTGCACGCTATCTCAAACGCTCGTTTGAATATGGATCTGACGCATGCAGCGGCCAGCTAAAGTGACCCGAGTCTCGCAAGCCACTCGGGAGAAGATCATCAAGGCGGCGTCCCGTGCCTTCGCGCTGAGCGGATATGAAGGCGCCAGCATCCGCACCATCGTAGCCGAGGCAGACGTCAATCAGGCGGCGATCAATTATCATTTTGGCAGCAAGGAAGGACTCTATCGCGCCGTATTGGAGACGGCCTTACGCGCGCTGATGAGCGAGGACACGCCGCAAAAGCCCGAAAGGCTGTCGCGCGAAGCGCATTTGCGGCAATTCGTGCGCCGGCAGCTGCGGCCCATGACCGCGCGCGACGAGGTCAGCGATTACGTGCGCATTTTCGGCTGGGAAACGCTCAAGCCGACCGCGGTCTTTCGCAAATTCATGGCGCGCGAGGCGGCCCCTTTCTTCGCCGCCGCGACCGAGCTTGCCCGCCGCTTCCTACCGGACGGCGCGACACACGAGCAGGCGGTCGTCGCCGCGTTGTGGCTGTTCGGACAATGCAACATTTTCGTGCGCAACGCGGAGCAGCTGGCCGCCCCGCCGCTGCGCCTCAAGGTGGACCAACGCTTCGTGAACCGACTTGCCGAGACAATAACCACCTGGGCTGTAACCGGTCTGGGCCGATTGCCGGCGAAGGCGCGGTCTTAAACCCCATCTGGCGGCGCGGCGACGGCTCGGCAATCAATCGCTTGCCGGCTTCGCAGCCCCCGCACGCGGTGCCGAAACCACGTAGCGCAGCGTCACTTTTCCCTCGATTTGCCACGCGTGACCTCGCTTCCCGCCATGAAGATGTCTCAAACGAGTGTTTGAAAATCAATCAACCGTTTGAAATCGGAGGGGATCGTGAAATCAACCTATCTATCCAGGTTCGCGGTCAAATTTATCGAGGTGGCGGGGGCGGGGGTCGCGAGCGCGCTCTGCGCCTATTTCCTCGGCCACATCGAGAGGTCGCCCGCGCCTGCGACAGCCGTCGTCCAGATATCGCCCGCCACGATCGAGAACGCGGCTCGGGAGGCGCGCGGTGCCGTGGTCGCGCAGAGCGCCGCGGACACGCAGGCGGAGCGTGTGAGCGTCGCACCCGCCATGGCCCCGGCGCCGAAACCCGCGAAGTCCGCGCCTACCGCACCGGCACGCCGCAACCAGAAGTCCGAACAGGGGGTCGCGAGCGCGGAGCCGAAGGCGCGCACCGGCGAGCCGCTCGCGATCGACGCAGCCGCCGTTTCCTCCAACTCCGCGCCAAAGACGGCAGGGCAAAGTATCCCGACTACGGCGGGCCGCGATGAGCCTGCAGCATGGAGCAGCGAGGAAGAGCGTCCGCTCCTTGCTGGGCTCAAGCTCATCCCGTCGTGGTTCCTGCCCGAAAACGACAGAATTTTCGGCGATCTGCCGCGGCCGCCCATGCCGGTCGGCGAATCACTGCGCAGCGCCATGTAAATGACGCTGCCGCGTGCGTGATGGTTGGGCGATGATCAAAGTTTCCTCGGTGCTTTTCGCCCGCCCACGGCCTGAGTTCCGCCGCAGTTCCGTTGATCAATAAGTCGGGGAGCAGACGCCAGCGCGCAAATAGGAGAGGCTACGATAAAACGGCGCGGCGAGGGGGCAGGCCGTGGCTCGTTTCTCAGCTTCAGGGTTCGTCACAGCGCTGCAACCCCGCGGGGTGGCAAGATACGCCTTTGAACTCGTCATCGTCGGCGCCGCCTATTTTGTTCTGGCCCAGGCGACTGTGACGCTGACTTCGATCTATTCAAGCAGCACCCCGGTCTGGCCGCCCAGCGGTCTTGCCTTGGCGGCCGTTCTCGTGTGCGGCCTGCGGGTGTGGCCGGCGATTCTTGCCGCCGCCTTTGCCAGCGGGATGCTGACCAGCGCTGCCGATCCGGCCACTGCGGACTCGGTGCTGCCGGCCTTGGGTGCCGCGGCCAGTAGCACGCTCGAGGCAATCACCGGCGGTTACCTGCTCAACATCTGGTCGCAAGGCCGCAGAACCTTCGATACGCCAGCCGGGGTCGTCAAATTTGCGTTGGTCGTGCTCGGACCTAGCGCCTTGATCGGTGCCCTCGTCCGTGCCGGCAGCCTCTACCTTGCCGGGCATGTGGAATTGGACAACCTCATCGCGTCGGGCATCGGATGGTGGCTGCGCGACGCGGCCGGCGCGCTTGTGGTTGCACCCGCCATCGTGCTTTGGGCCATCGGCAGCTTCCGCGGCTTTGATCCGGGCAAGGTGTTGTCCTCGAGCGTCGCCATCGTCGCGGTGATTCTCGTGGGGCTTATCGCATTCAGTCCCCTGTTCGAGCAAAGCGCCGCGACGAACGCGTTCGCATTTCTGGCGGCCCTGCCATTGCTGTGGGCGGCGCTTTGCTGCGGAGAGCGCGACACCGCGACCAGCGTGCTCATTCTCTCCTGCTTTGCGGTCTGGGGAGCGTTGGCGGGCGGCGGCCCATTCGCGCCTGCGACCGCCGACGGCGGATTCTTCCCGCTCGTCCTGTTCATGATTAGCAGCTCGGTGGTGAGTCTGGTCATAAGCGCGGACGTCGCAGGACGAGAGCGCGTGGAGGTCAAATTACGCCGCCACGAGCAGATTCTCCGCGCGATGTTCACCCAATCGGGCGTAGGCATCGCGCAAATCGATACGGCAGGAGGCTTTACTCTGGCCAATCATCGATTTTGCGGGATCCTCCGCCGCCCGGCGCTGGAACTGCTGCAGATGCGCATCCAGGATCTGGTCGACCCCGGAGACCTGCCGCAAGTGGGCAATATGATCCGGCAGGCGATCCACACCGGCGAAGGATTTGTCCTCGAAGCAAGGCATGTGCTGCCGGACGGCTCGCGCCGTTGGGTCCGCAACAACGTTTCGGCCATCGCCGATTCGAGCGGCGTCGCCCGGCATCTCATGGTGGTGGCGGAGGACGTCACCGAGCGCCGCCGCGCCGAAGAACAACTCCAGCGCGCGCATGATGAACTGCAGAAGGCGCTCCAGGAACGCAGCGCCGCCCTCGAGCACACGACCGAGGTCCTGCACACCGAGATCGAGCAGCGCAAGCGGACCGAAGCCGCGCTCGAACACGACATCGCCGAGCGCCGCAAGGCGCAAGAGGCGCTCATGGAAAGCGAATGGCGTTTTCGCACGGTGATTCAAGGCGTCACCGATTACGCGATCTTCATGCTCGACCGCAGCGGTTACATCACCAATTGGAATGTGGGCGCGCAACGCATCCACCAGTACAGCGCGCCGGAGATTGTCGGAGAGCACTTCAGTCGCTTCTACACCGAGGAGGAGCAACAGCGCGGCGAGCCCGCGCGCGCGCTCCAACTCGCCGCCTACGAGGGCAAATGCGCCGTCGAGGGCTGGCGCGTGCGGCGGGACAAGAGCTTGTTCTGGGCGAGCGCGGTGATCGAGGCCGTGCGCGACGAGGTCGGCACGCTTGCGGGTTTCGTGAAAATCACCCGCGACATGACCGAGAGACGGGAGGCTCAAGCTTCGCTCGAGCGGGCGCAGGAGCAGCTCGCTCAGTCGCAGAAGATGGAAGCGCTCGGCCAGCTCACCGGCAGCATTGCCCACGATTTCAACAACCTGTTGATGATCGTCAGCGGCCACGCGCAACTTTTGCGACGTCGGCTTAGCGATCCCAAGCACCTGCAGGCGATCGACGCCGTGCACTCCGCCGCCAATCGCGGCGAGAGCCTGACGCGCCAGCTGCTGGCGTTCTCGCGGCGACAGCCGCTCAATCCCGTGATCACCGACCTCAGGGAACGCGTCGAATCGGTACGCGAAATGCTCGTCGGCTCATTGCGCGGCAACGTTCAACTCAAGTGCGATATACCGGCTGACGTCTGGCCGGTCGAAGTTGACATTGCGGAGCTCGAGTTGGCGCTGGTCAATATCGCAGTCAATGCCCGCGATGCCATGCCCGGCGGGGGCTCGCTCACGCTATCGGCGCGCAACGTCAACCTAAAGAAAAGCGACGGCGTCGATCAACTCGAGGGGGACTTCGTCGCACTCGCGATGGCCGATACCGGCGTGGGCATCGCGCCCGACGTTCTGCCGCGTATTTTCGAGCCGTTCTTCACGACCAAGGCGCTGGGGAAAGGCACCGGCCTGGGATTGGCGCAGGTCTACGGCTTTTCGCATCAATCGAGCGGCACGGTGATTGCCACCAGCACGGCCGGCGGCGGCACCACCATCACCATCTATCTGCCACGCAAGCAGGCGATCCCGGTCGAGACGGTGCCGGCGCCCCCGACCCAACCCATTGTGTCCGGGCAGGGCACCATTCTCGTGGTCGAGGACAACGCGGAGGTTGCCGAGATCACCGCTTCGCTGGTCGAGCAGCTCGGTTACCAGACTGCGCGCGCGGAAAACGCCGCCGACGCGCTGAACCGGCTGCAACGCGGTGACAAGATCGATCTCGTCTTCAGCGACGTCGTCATGCCCGGCGGCATGAACGGTATCGCGCTGGCCCAGGAAATCGCCAACCACTATCCGGACATCCCCGTCGTCCTCACCAGCGGCTACAACGACGTGGTGCAATCGGCCCAGGCACGGTTTTCGATTCTGCGCAAGCCGTTCCAGCTATCCGCTCTGGAAAAAGCGATTCGGGAAGCTCTAGAACGCAGGGCGCCACGGGATGATGGCGAGCGCGTGCTGCAACTCTCACGCTGGCGCACGAGCGGAAAGGAATGAGCGAAGCCTCGCGCGTGGCCACTGGCCGCCCGCTCAGTCATGCCGCGTTCTCGCGGGCTACGCGACCAGTAAAATAACGCCGCATGTGGCGAGCACAGCGACCCAAATCAAATCGACGTTGATCCAGCTGCGCCGAAGAAAATCGACGCCCGTCCAGTTGTAGACGATCAGCGAAACCGCCGCGATCGTCGCCAGCATGGCGGCGGAATGGACGCCGAGCGCGGCGAGCGCGAGCGGGGCAGCGAACGTCGCGCTCGCGCCCGATGGCGCAGAGCTGCAGATCGACGCCAGCGCAGGGATCACCATCAAACCCGCGCCGTGCGCACTCGCCATCAGAAACGACCAAAGCACGAGGCCTGCGAGGCCGGTCTGCATGCCGATCCGCACGCGCTGGCGATGGCCGTAGAGCGCATGCCAAGCGGCCCAGCCGATGAGCACGAGTGCCGCCAGGCGGAGCAGCGTCGTGTGGTCGATGACCACGCCAAGCGTAAGTACGGCAAGCAGCACTGCGGCAACCGCTGCCGCATGTCCAACCGTGATCGGCACGAGCGATAGCAGCACGATCTGCCGGCCGCCGCGGTGCAAACCGAGCGCGACCGCGAACAGCCAGCCCATCGCCGGGTTGAGCCCATGAAAAAGGCCCAGCCCCGCGAGCGCCAACCACGGCCAGATCTCGGTGGACTGAACGCTCATGGCGGTCCTTCGCCGCGCCGCGGTAAACTCGCCGCTTCCGTCACTTCACGGATAGCAATACGAATCCGACGAACAGTCGCCTCCCTGCAGGCGGACTTGATGCGGCCGGTGGCCCTTCGGCCAATCGATGAAGAATTTCGGATCGAACGCTATTCCTCCTGCGGGATTAGCGTCGAGCTTCACCATCCAGCCGTCGATACCCTCCGGATAGAACTGCGGATCGATCGCGCCATAAAGCGAGTTGGTGAAATAAACGCGCCGGCCGTCGCGGCTGACCTCGACCATCTGCGGTCCACCATTGAGCTTGCCGTTCTTGGCACCGGGGTGGCTCGCGCGCGACACGATCCCTCCGATGCGCACCTGTCCGGTGAGCTTTGGGTTGAGCGGGTCCGAGACGTCGTATTGCTGCAGGTCGCCGGTACCCCAGCAAGCGACGTAGAGAAAGCGATCGTCCATCGACAGATCGATGTCGGTGACCAGCGGGGGAACTGCTTTGAAGCCCTTGAGCACTGGCGGAAGATCGTCTGCCTCCGCCGGTTCGGCCGGAATCGAGATGATTTTCTTCGCCGCCCACTTGTTGCCCTCGCGGAACCAGGTCCAGATCGACGAGGAGAGATCCTTTAGGCTGACGACACAGTTGACGAAACCATAAGCTTTGGTCGGGTCGTGAGCAGGCCTGAGCTCGAACACGAGCTGGTGCTCTTCGCCGAAATCGATCTCCTGCAGGTGCTTGCGCTTGGTGAAGTCCCAGAAATGCAACCGCCTGCCGTATTTGCTGCCGAGCAAAACTTCCGGAACGAGGCCGTTCTCGAAGGTGTCCGGCGTGCCCCACTCGCTGGTGACCATGGTGTCGTAGCCGAGATGCCACCATGCGTCGTAGCCGAGCTGCTGCGATCCGCGGTCGACCTCCCAGCGGCCCAGCGGTTCGAAACTCTCGTGATCCATGACGAAGACGCCGCCGGGGGCCTTGCCGTCCTTGTTTCCGAGGGCGGCGACATAGATGCCGCCCGGTCCGCAGTGCACGGTGTGCGGACGGGTATAGCCGGTCTTGTCGGCGAGTTCCGACGGCTCGATGATCTTCACGATTTTGGGCGCGCGCGGATCGGGCTTGGTGTCGAGAATATAGATGCGCGAGGAGCGCAGGCCCGGCACCACGAGATAGCGGCGCTCCACGTGGGGATGCGGCGCGTTCGGGCACAAGCACGACGAGCAGGCGTTCCAACCAAAATGGTGGAATTCGTCGCCGACCTCCGTCGCGGCCACCTGGCCGATGATCTTCGAATACGACGGCGACTTCGTATCGACGTCCACGATCGCGATGTGGTCCGGGGATTTCCGGTCCGGATCGAAGGCCGCGACATAGGCAAGGGTTTCGGGCGGTGCCTTGGCGGCCTGGCGCGGCGAGGGATAAAAACTCGGATCAGGCGTCCACGTGGGCATGTCATTATCTCCTGCGGGAACATCTCCTGCGGGAACCAGCTTGCATTTCCCCACTCGTGGCGACCATTACGCAATCTGCCGCGGTGACGAATGTCCCGCGTGCGTGCGGGTCGCGCCGGCACGCCTGGGATTTGTGCCGGTCGTCTGGGTTTGAGACATTGTAGCCCGGCCGCGCCCTCTTGAGTCATAGGCCCGACTCTTGTACCCGGTCCGTTCTTGGGACCCAGGGTGATTGCGGCCGACACGATTACGCGGCGGCAGAGGAGCGGTTGGCTCACTAACGACAAAATTGCCAAGCAACGGATAGGAACGCGGGGCCGTCGGTGGGCGAGGAGAATGGGGGCGGGGGGCCGTTGACCAATTTCACATTCTGGGGAAGATTATTGACGCGACACCAAGGCGCGCTGCGCGAACAGAACGAGCTTTGAATGTCGACTCGGGGGCACGTAGTCGCAGTCACCTGTCTTGCGCTGGAGGCACGCATCGCGCTCGGTCCGGGCGTCGCGGTGATCTGCAACCATGCATCGCAACTGGTCGCCTCGCTCGAGGCGGCGGCCAAGCGTGGCGCTACCGGAATCATCAGCTTCGGAATCGCCGGCGGATTGGCGCCCCATCTTGCGGCCGGCGATTGGGTCGTCGCGTCCCGTGTCAGGACGGAGCAGGGGGACTTTCCAACCGATCGCGGATGGGCACGGTCACTGCTCGCCGCGCTTCCCGGAGCCATGCACGCCGAGATTATTGGAGCGGATACTCCGGTGGCGGAGCCGTTGGAAAAACGGCAACTCCATCTGCAAACCGGCGCCGTGGCCGTTGACACCGAATCACACGTGGCGGCCCGAATCGCCGCCGCGCATCGCATTCCCTTTGCCGCCTGCCGCGCCGTCATCGATCCGGCGCATAGCCTGCTCCCGCCGGCGGCGGTGTTCGGCTTACGCCACGACGGGACAGCGGACGTCGTCGCGGTGTTGCGGTCGGTGATGCGCCAGCCCGGTCAGCTTCCGGCCCTTGCGCGCACGGCGCTCGATGCGCGCACCGCCGCGGCCGCGTTACGCCGCGGCCGGCGGATGCTCGGTGCGGGGCTTGGCTTCCCGTATTTCGAGGAGCCTGCGCTCGACGCCACTTTGGCCGTCGAGATGGGCTGAGCCAGTATCCTCATCCCACCTGCGCAAGCTGCGGCACATTCGCTCGGGGCGCAAAGCCGCATTGCGCTTCGGTGGGAACCAAACCGCCGGCTAGACAATAACCCTATGGCGTTCCTGGAAGGCCCCACTGCCCCCCAAAGAGCCTAAGGGAGCGCTGGGCCCTGGTGAAAGCCTCGCCGGGGCCCTCCCACAATCATCCGCATCAATCGCCGCGCTGGCGGGGGCCAAGCGCTCAGGCGTCGCTGCGTGCGTGGGCGATTACGGGCTGTGTTGGTGCGCCAACGACCTATCGCTTCACGCGATCCATCATGTAACAGGTCGCGACGACCGACCGGCTCGGGCTCGTGCCGTTATGGGTGTAGCACTTCTCCATGCGATTGGGGCCAACGAGCGTAATGCGAAAATAGCCGTCCATATCCGCACCGACGATGGTCTTGTTGTCGCTCGCAATAGCCCAGGCGAACGGCTCTTTGGTATCGGCGGCCGTGGATGCAGAACGACCCCAGACGAGCCGGCCCTCTTGGCCCTCGACAGTATAAGTCGCCTCGATGTCGCGCACGCGCGGGGCGTCGGTAGCCGTTTGCGAACCGGGATGATGAGGATTGGTGCCGAAGACGAGTGCCTTACCTTTTCCCGACCACGTGCCCTTGAGATCGGGAATTGCATTCTGTGCCTGCGTCGAGATTGCTGCCGCGCCGAGTACCACCAATGCGAGGACGAGACGTCTCATCATTTGCTCCCGTCTGATGGGATAGGTTATACTGCTCGAACTGAGCGTTTTGACCCAGTCGTGGGAATTAAGGCCGCTCCTGCCGCCCATGGTCAAGGCAGCATCCATGCCCATGACGGAAGCATATTGCGATTGCAATCATCGATCGCGCGTGACGTTCACGCGGTCGATCAATATCTGAGCGTGGCTGCGGGCCCGTTAAGCTTGTTTTGACCTTTGGCGGCGCAAATACGATGCGAAGAAACAGGGCCGAATGGCAGCACGATGAAGGGGCCCTCTGTAGCGTTGCTGACTTCCATGATCGGTCTCGTCGGCTGTGCCGGCCCTGGCGAGCTGCTTTTTCAAAATTCCATCGTCGTTGATCATCTCGACGGTAACTATCAAATCCTCGCGCGCTGCACATATGAGCACCTCGCTCGACAACAGACCCAGTTGTCGATGACAGATTTGCGAGAGCAGGAAACCGTCAGAATTGGTTTGACAAAGGCACCGCAACCGTACTCGGAGCTCTCGTTCATCAATGAAGATGGCGGCAGGCAGACGCGGCTGGAAGCCACGTCAGGCTCTTTCCCAAGCGAGCACACGCTCGCATTGGCTCGCGCGTGCGCGGCATAGGGGGCAAAGCTTCTTGCTCCCGTATTTCGAACCTTCGGCTCAGAGAAAAAAGTTGGTGCTTTCATTGCACTCGCCCTTCGATCTGATGGCCAATTGGGCGAGTGGCTGGGGGACTAGGATTCGAACCTAGATTAACGGAGGCAGAGATTGTTAATGAACTTTGATATCATTGGATAATTTAGCCGCATGTCGCGCCTGTGTCGCGTCGCCCGGTCCTTGAGCTGCGACAAGCGCTTGCAATAGACAAACGGACCGTCCGCGTGTCATCCAAGCAACGCCTTTTGCGCCGCTGCCAGTTCGGCCCCATCATCGCCGCTTGGAAACAGGTGCCCGTACACGTCGGAGGTCATCTGGATCGAGGAGTGCCCGAGACGGTGCTGCACGATCTTGAGCGGCAGCCCAAGGCCACCATCCTCTCGCCGGTTGATGCACCAGCTGGCATAGAAGTGGCGTAGGGCGTGCAGGCCGGTGTACTTGGCCTTGCCGGCCTTGGTAACGACGCCGGCGGCCTCCTGCACCGGCGCCAGGCCGCGCGTAACGATGTTGACGTGAAACTCGACGTTGCCCGTGCCGGTGGGAAACACGAGGTCCAGGGTGCTCTTCGGGCATGCGACCTTCCACTCCCGCAGCGCGTTCACCAGGATCGGCGGCATTGGCACCGTGCGCTGGCCGGCCGCGCTCTTTGGCTTGCCGATCTTGTTGAACTTGTCGGCGCGCTGGCGGACGTGCAGCTCGGCCTTCTTGAGGTCAACGTCCTCCCAACGTAGCCCGCGGAGCTCGGACGCCCGAAGCCCGGTGAAGATTGCAGTGAGCAACAACGGGCGCCAGCGGCCCCGCAGACGTGCCACGATGGCCTTGATCTCTTCCGGCGTCGGAATGTCTGCGCCAACTTTGAGCTTGCGCTTGTGCCGCCGCTCCGACTCGTGCCACTTCTTGCGGTGGCTTAAACTGCGCACGACGTTCTGCGCCACCAGACCACGCTCTTGTGCGTCCGCGAGGATCGAGCCGAGATCGCCGACGACCCGCTGGATCATGGTAGGGGACCGCCCGTCCTTGCGCAGCCGGTCCGTGAAGTTGCGGACGGTCGGCACGGTGAGCTGAGACAGTTTCAGGGATCCGATGTAGGGGATGATGTGCTGGTCGAGGTGCTGTTGATAAGACTCGACGGTCGCAGGTTCGAGCCTGTCCTCGGCGTCCGCGATCCATTTGGCGCCGGCCTCGGCCACGGTGGCCTTGCTGCTCGTGTGCACACCGGCCTTGATGTCAACCTTCACGCCCGCGTGGTGGTCGTCCGCGTCCTTCTTCCGGTGGAAGGTCTTGATGTGCCGGGTGCCCTCCTGATCGGTGTAGTCGACGATCCAGGCTTCCTTCTGCTCGCCCAGGCGAGTCGTCCACTTGCGCTTTCGAACTGACGTTGGTGCCCCCCGTTCCTGTGTAGCCGTTGGTAGTATGTCGCATTATGTTGCAAATGGTCCGTTGGTCAAGAGTGCAGGCCGCAAATGCACAGCCCCGCGCCGCCCCGGAAACGGCCCGCCCGCGCGTTCGATGGCCGGGCCGGTAGGGTCGACCCCCCGGGACCGCCTCCGGCCGCGCTATAGAGCTTCCCTATCACCTCGCCTGATTTCAGCGCCGTCTCAACGTGCACCCGCGCGCGCTACCGCAGGGTGATCCGCGCTGCCGGCCAGCGCGTGCCGGTTAAAACGCTTGTGTCGATTATGGGGTAGCGCCGCCCGGTAGGCGCACGGTGAACACCGAGCCCTTGCCGGGCTCGCTCGCCAACGTCACGTCGCCGCCCATCATGCGCGCGAGCTTGCGGGTGATGGCGAGGCCGAGCCCGGTGCCGCCGAAGCGCTGCGCGGTCGTGGCATCGGCCTGGCT
>Ga0306924_10001283_pt1 | contig 22758 bp, 27 predicted proteins | sample sta12Can44000111_FD_203756 | JGI IMG/M metagenome (GOLD analysis project Ga0306924, IMG submission 203756) | Lab enrichment of tropical soil microbial communities from Luquillo Experimental Forest, Puerto Rico - statanox.12C.anox.44.000.111 (v2)... | ecosystem: Environmental > Terrestrial >...
CGCGGAATCGATTTCTGTTGGCCGCGTGGCAACCGAGAAGGCGATCGACTCGATCGCCGAATCTATCGCCGATCTGAGCTGATCCGTCGTTACGGCGACGGCGAAGTTTGCGCGCAGAGCGTCTGGCGATTGATCTGCTGGGTCGTGCAATTGAGTTGGCAGGACGTGCTTGTTGGTGTTGCTCCCTGTCGTCGCAGCGCCGGTCGGCAGCGTGCCAGGCACCAGGCACGTCGTCTGGCAGGAGGCAGCCTGCGAATTACATGCCATCATGCAGTTGGTGACGGTCGAGGTTTGTGCAACCCGAAACCGTGTCGCCGCCTGTCCACTAGAATTGCAGATCGCGACCGCTAATCCGCCGCCAAAAACAACCCGCGCAATCCCGCCCCAGTGCATGACGGACTCCCTCGGTTGGGAATCATCATAGCGTTGGTCGGCGGATGGGGGAATGCACCAAATGCCGGCGCACTCCCGTCGTTCGGATTCTAAGCCGTGAGGATATAGTCACGCATCGCCGCGGAATCGCGCTCCATTTCCTGAAGCCGATGCTTGACCACGTCTCCAATCGATATGATCCCGACCAAACGGGATTGCTCGACCACGGGCAGGTGACGGAATTTTCCTTCCGTCATCCGTTCCATGAGACTGGCAATGGTCTCGCTCTCCGTGCAAGTCGAGACCTTGCGGGTCATTGACTGGCTCACCGGCTCCTCGAGCGCGGCGGCGCCGCGTTCGGCGATGACGCGGACAATGTCCCGCTCCGAAAGAATACCGACAAGACGATGATCGGCGCCAAGAACGAGCACCGCACCAATGCGTTTTTCGCCGAGTAGCGCCACGGCCGATTTCATCGTCGCGCCGGGCTCGATGGTGACGACCTCGCGGCCCTTCGCCGCAAGAATGATACCGACGGTCATCGTACCCTCCCTATGAACCTCACATCGCCGATCACGCGCAGAAGATCGGCGAGTGTGGGGTTAACGACACTAATGTTTTCGACCGCTGGTCAGTTCCATGAAAATTCGCGGCGCTCGCGCTGCAGTGCACCACGATTACCGGTAACAAATTGCTTCCGCGTCCGGGATTAAAGGCTTGGTTCGGCGGTCAATTCGGGTGGCGATCGGGCCGGATCGAAAGCTTTGAAGAGAAACAGGCCGGCGAAGAAACCGCCGACATGCGCTTGCCAGGCGATTTCCTGACCGTCCGCGCCAAATGCAATAGTGCCGAAGCCAAACAGCGCGTTTAACCCGAGCCAGGTTGCGAGAAACAGCAAGAACCGCGGATCCTGAAACGTCGCGCGAAGCGGTTGTGCCGGTAAGCGAGCCGCCCCCTCGGCGTCGCGAAAAAATCCGATCCGCCCCTGCCGCTGAAAGACAAAGCGCATGGCCGCGGCCATGGCGCCGGAGATAGCCGCTGAGGCGCCAATCATCGGCTCGATCGCGCCAAGATGGGTCACAAGGTGCGCCATCGCGCCGATGGCCGCCGTCGTCAGCATGAACAACAAGTAGCGCCACGCCCCAAACCGCCGCGCCAGGGCGCTGCCGAACGGAATAAGCCAGGCGAGATTGAACCCCAGATGGGTCAAATCGGCGTGGATGAAGGCGTAGGTGAAGAAGGTCCATAGATCGGCGGCAAAACCGCCTGGCAGCGATCCAGCCTCGCCGCTGTAGCGCGCCGGGATAAAGCCGAAGCTCAAGACAAACTCAATATCCTGTTGATCGGTCAGGAGGAAAGCCTGCGCAGCATGGACTAAAATAAGCACCGCGACGGTCGCTACGACGACCGCCGGAATATTGAAGATCGGTTCTTTTGGATTGGCCTCGGACTGTTCGGTCAAGTCACACCTAGTATCGCCGAGATAGACCGAGAGTGCACGTAGAACAAGCGATCTCCAATGCCACAGGCCATTCGCCGCAAAACAAAAGGGAGGACCAGTTGCCCGCCCCTTAGCTTTGTTTTAATTGAATAATTTGCCTCTATGTCGCGTCTGTGTCGCGTTCAGCCTTTAGACTGGCAAAGTACGCCAAGTCTTTATCTTCTGCCTTTTCTATCTCTTTTCGGTGGGCCGCTCTTAGCAGATTGGCGATGCCGATTTAGCGCGTCGAGGTGTTCTTTTCGCCGCTCTGTTTGCAGGATGATGATCCGATCTAATCGCTGCACGACGATGTACAAAAGAACAGCGATTGCGATTCCGACCAATAGCATTGCAGTCACAGTCATGCCCCTCGCTCAGCCCAATAGTGCCTTCTCTGATGCCGCAAGCTCGGTGCGGTCGTTGCCGCTTGGGAATAAATGACCGTAAACGTCAAGCGTCATCGTGATCGAGGTATGCCCAAGTAACGTCTGCACGACCTTTGCCGTCAGCTCCCGCCCGCCCCGATCCTTGGGGTTGATGCACCACGAGGCGAAGAAGTGCCGGAAGGCATGCAGCGCATATTTTGGTTCGCCTCCCTTGGTCATAACACCCGCCGCCTTCATGATCGGCTCAAGGCTGCGCAGCACGTTGTTATAGTTGTCCACCGTGCCGGTCGCGGTTGGGAAAACAAGATCAGCCTCACCCTTAGGACAAGCCAGCTTCCATTGCTTCAGCGCAAGTGCCAGATCGGGACCAAGCGGGACTGTGCGCCGGCTGCTATCAGTCTTCGGCGGTCCAATGACGCCATAACGATCCGCGCGCTGCCGCACATGCAGCTCACCGCCCCTCAGGTCTACGTCGGCCCAGCGCAGCCCAAGCAGCTCCGATGAGCGCAGGCCGGTCAACGCCACCACCTTTAGAAACGTCCATAGCTTCGGGTTGTCCGCGGCTGCTTCAATCAGTCGCTTAACTTCTGCCGTTGTCGGTATGTCGCGGCCGACTTCCAGCTTGTGTTTATCTCGCTTGCTGCCGCCGACCCTCATGTTGTCTGCAAGGTGGCTACAGTGAACGGCCCTGAGCATTGACTTGAAGCTGACGAATACCTTGCGGGCCATTGCGGGAGATAATTTCTTATCGCCACTGATTAGTCCGTCGCGGAAATGTTCGACGTGGCCGCGCGTCAGTTTCGATAACCTAATCGCGCCGATCCTGGGAACGATGTGGTGCGTGATGTGCTGCCGATACTGCCGGACGGTGGTGCGCTCCCTGCCCTCTGCCTCGACGCCTTTAATCCATTTGTCGGCAACGCTAGCAACAGTCAGATTAGTGTCGTGGGCTATATGCGTACCGGCATTGACGTCCACCTTAACCTTGGCCTCGTAAGCGTCGGCATCCTTTTTGCGCTCGAAAGTATCAATGTGGCGTTTACCGGCGCCATCGGTGTAATCAACAATCCAGGCTTCCCGCTGCTCGCCTAGGCGAGTCGTCCATTCCCGCTTGCGAACCGACATCATTGCCCCCATGGTTAAATCATGTCGCAATATGTCGCAAAATAGTCCTCCCGTCAATTATTTTTATCCACTCCCCCGATCCAAAATGTCATTCGCCTAGCACGCGACGACGATGTTCTTCCCGCATTTCGTCTGCGATGCTCGTTGGGAGTAGCTCGATCATCCTTCTGGGTGCTGGAACGGGCTCTGGAAAGATGCTCCGCTCGTTGCAGTGAGCGGTCCGGCTAGTCCCTCGATTGCCCGGCCGCGCTCACACAACGACATGGGCGTTTCATAGGAACTGAAATGCAAAGAGTCGAGTGGGCGTGGCCCGTACCCGCCCAGGGCTGGCATAATTTCCGTAATAGACTGTTCTAATTTGTTACCGGATAGCGTTCGCTAACCGACCAAACAATTCTGGGGAATTGGCTACCATCCCCACATTCGGGGACATACCCAGTGGACAGTTGTGATGCGTACCGGCACTTCGCGGCGAAGTGCGTCGAGTTGGCGCGCAGGATGGACTCTGCGCGGGACCGCTTGATCATGCTCGAGATGGCGCTGCTCTGGTCGCGTTTAGCGGAGTACGCCGCCAAGACGGTCGCTCGCAAGGAGAGCGCTAAGTTAGAATGCCCCGCCTCAGTTGACGGCAACGCTCAGCGCATTGGATGAAGGTCAAAAATCCCAACGCGCCAGCCGTCACGCGCGAGGCGGAGGAGGGATTGGGGTAGCTAACTCTCTATTTCTCCCCCTCTGCGCCGTAAGCGAGCACTACCTGCTCATGCGCCCGTTCGACCCGCCGTTCGAAAAAAGGCGAGTGCCCTCAGTCATAAACCTCTGGCAGTTGGTCATAAACTGACGAGCATCTTCGTTGCGCGCACTCATCTCCTCGGTAAACCATTCTTGGCAGGCCGACAGAGCATCATAAGGCGAACGAGCGGTACTCAATTTTTTGGACAGCTTGAGGCCAAGTTCAATCTCGGCCGTCGCGCGCGACATGGCTGCCCGACTCATTGCTTCGAAAGTTTTGGCGAATTCCGTCTGGACCTCGCCAATCTTTTCCTCTGTTTCAGCGATTTGTTTCTGAAAAGTTTTCGAAACTTTGTTCAACTCGGCCTGATAACCCGACATGATGTGGCTCCCGTGCTGCCAGCAGGAACCCCCACAAGTGATCGTATCAAAAAAACTTCCAGAGTAATAGGACGTAGGACAGGGCGTCTGATCAATGCCCGCCCGCCGCTTCCCGCTCGCCTCAATGTGACTTGCGTTGCGAGAGCGCCATAGCCGCCGCCGAAAGCATGGCGACAATCAGAAGGCTCAGCACGATGTAATCAAAGTGCAATGGCGTCGTCCCCACCATGCCTTAAAGTAGCGCGTTATCGGGATAATCAATGTGACAGACTGCCGTGACAGAACGCCGCTTCCCGCCGCCGTGGTCTGTCGAAGCACCGGGTGTGGCCTATAGGTAACGCTCACGAAACTTGTTGGCGGACGGGTTGACGCCGTTTGGGTGTCAGACCGACGATACCCCGAGGCTCGTCTCAAGGAGAGACAGCAATGCGCCAGCTTGTGCTAGCAATCGTGACCATCATCACAGTCGCGACGATTGCGCCGGCCGCCCGCGCCGACATGGTCGGTGCTGCCGCCGGTGCGGGCTCGGGCCTACTGATTGCGGGCCCCGTTGGAGCGGTCGCCGGGGGCGTCATTGGCGGTGTTTATGGTCGACCGTTTTGGGGACCGCCAGTTAGTCCTGGTGCGTGCTGGGTTGACAACTATTTCCGTCGCCACTGTTCATATCACCGGTATCATCGGTATTGAGGGATCACGGATTCAGACCGGTAATCGCGTTGCGGCTTGAGCACGCAGCTTCCCACCGCCGTGGTCTGTCGAGGTCGTGCGCGTCTCAGCGGCTACCCAGCTAATATCCACCCCAATAATAGGGAGGCGGTGGCGGAATCCGATTGCCTTTGGCAGTCATGCACTGAGCGTACACGGTGTCATATCTCGCTTGCAGTGAGCCCCCAGCGGCGGCGGCATTCCCTGATCCCACTGCACTGCCTGCAACTAAACCAGTACCCGCGCCAACTGCCGCGCCGGTCCCCACATGTCCGGCCGCTGATCCGAGCGCAGCACCTGCCAGAGCGCCAAGTGCGGTGCCAACGACAGCGCTACCAACTGCAGCGTCATTCGCCGCCTGGCCGGGGGATTGGTACCCTATCGCTTGCTGAGCGGAAGTTTGGCAGTACTGATCGTCTCCTTGGAAAGACTCATAAGACTTGTGCGGGCCGGGCATTGCCGCGAACGATGGAGCGGCCGGGCCGTTATAGGCGCATCCCCCAAACGTGAGACAAAAAGCGCCCACCAACGCGAGAGCAAGAGATTCTTTGAACACTACCAACCCCCGACTTATGCCCTTAACGACATAGCAATTCGATTCCGGATGAATCGTGGCGAGATTCGGAATATTCAAAACTTAATTGACTAATAATTCTCTTACCATCGGAGGTGGAAATCAGTGCCGCTTCCCGCCGCCCTGGTCTGTCGAGGAATTGGCGCGGCCTTTGTCGTGCGTGACCACAGCGGGCAGCAACTCGCCTACGTCTATTTCGAGGATGAGCCGGGGCGGCGATCAGCGGCCAAATTGCTCAGCAAAGATGAGGCGCGAAGAATAGCTGTGAATATTATCTGATCTTCTCAAAGCCTAGTCATAAAGTTGCGGAGTCAGGCGCGGCCATAGATTGACAATCTACATGACAATTTTTGCCTCCGCTCGTGATGAGGTAGCGTGCCGGCGTTCGTCTCGGAGGCGCCATATGGTTCTACCGGCCATCCTCTCGCTCGTCGTCGTCGGTCTGATGCTGCTGGGTTTCTGGGCCGTTGCGAACTAACCAGTGCAGCCCAAGCCGCGCAACGAGGCGCGGCGGATAGCGGCCAATATCGCCAAGCTGCCAAATTTGCTAAGGTAACTGCTTACGGGGCCTTATGATGCAATTTTTCGATGTAACAGATGACACGCCGGAAAAGAGGATCGGCAAGGTGATCGGAGCTATTATCGTGGCAATCCTCTATTCGGGCGTTGCAGCTTTGATGATTTACGCCACCGCGCAAGGAATTCATTGATGGACTATCGGGCGATGAGGCGCGAAGGATCGCTGTCAACTTTGCCAGGTTGCCAGAGCTACTGAAGTCGCGGCCTCATTGGCGCTAAGGCAGCTACGGCCCATACAGCAAAGCCGCCAGCTCCCTGTTGGCTAAGACCAGCGGCTTTGCCTCATCGCCCTGAACGATGCCTTGCAACGCCGAGGAAAGTTTACATCGTTAGGGCTGTCGAACCGGGGGAAGGCAAGCGGGGAGTGCCCCGGTCCAACCGGGAAAGCATATCCCCCGCCCGGTGGCCCCGGTACGGTCCATTAGTTGCAACTTGCAACCTACGGGCATAATGCACGCCGCTCGGGCGTGCGGATGCGCGTTGGAACCGTGCGAAGAATGCGCCATTGTTTTGATGGGTGGGGCGCATCTAGGAAGTAGTGTTATGAAGAAGAAGACCAAGAAGAAGAAGTCGAAGGGCTATTGAGCCGTATCGCACGCACAGTATCGACGCTGAAATGGCCACGCGGAGCATGCTGCCGGTACTTCCGCGGACAGCACGCTCAACGCGCAGCCTGCCCCGAGTGAGCTGTCTCGGAGCAACTGCCCGGCTGGGGATGCCACCGAGCAGAACTAAAATACGACCTTCGGGTAAACGAGCTTCCTATCGAAGTCGCCATTGCCTCCCCCGGAGTAGCGTTGGCGCGTCAGCGCACAGGCGACGGTGCGGGCGTCTTCGCCTGGTTTCAGCTTCCGAGTGAGTTTGTATCGGTCTACCGGGACGCCGTTCTCTTCCACCAGCATCACGGTGCCATCATTCACGGTATAGTGGCTGCTCCCGATACGGCCCTCGAAATTACCGCGAGGGCGAGCGAGTGTGACCGTCACCTTCTGAATGTCCATCAAACGTACCTCGCCGTATATTTTAGTTCACGTCTGAAATTATCGTATGCCTTCACTGTCTGAGCGTAGCGAAGCATCATGACGGCATAGCGTGTTGCGCTCATCAGATCGTCGCCTTCCTTGAAAACCTTTCCATCCTTACGATGGTAAAGCCGAAACTCCTCCCACCACTCGTTGAGGTGCTTGAAGACTTTGAAACGGCCGGACTGCATCATTGTCAGCATTTTCATTAGACCGGCTTCGACCGACACGGACCCGTCCTCAAACTGAGCATGTTCATGCAACAGGTTTAGCCCCTGCTCTTTATATTGTTCGGCGAGGGCAATGCCGGCGCCTTCTAAGGTTTCTCGCTTTCCGTCTCGCGGCCAGGCCCAGCGAAGCTCCTTGCCCCAACTTCGCAGTGCTGCGGCGTGAATGACCGGCGTTGTTTCTCTGATGCGATAAGCTTTGGTCACATAGATCGCATCGGCATCGCGGTCCCAGGCCAGCTCGATTGCAGCGAACGGGCGATCCCAACCGAAATCCATTCCACCGATGCGTGGCCAGTGCGGGGGAATATCCCGATGCTCAATGGCAATGCGCTCTTCCGCAATCGGGAAGATGCGGCCGCTGCCTAAAACGGGAATGCCCTTAACGCGGGCTTCCTTTTCATGCTCGGGATAGCTGGCGATAATCCGCCGCTTCTCATCCTCTGCATAATGATCGACATCATCAATCGTCATGCTGACGACCTGTCGATCCGGCGAGCGCTCGTGCAGGAAGCGCCGTACCACTTCGCTGACGCCTTGTAGCGGCGTAAACGTCATCCATACCGGGCCGTTACCGACATTGGTTCTTGTTAAGCCTTCAGTGTAAATGTCGGCTGGGGGCTCTTCATCAAACCAAATCCAATCAAGGGTTTCGCCCTGAAACTTCTCGCGGCCCGAAAGGTAGCTTTTCAATGCAATGAGCGACGTGCCGCCGGATTCATGCCGGACCTTTATAATGTCCAACAGATCAGCAATGCCGCGGGCCGTGACTAATTGCCGCGTTGCATCTGCCATTTGTTCCAGCAGCAAACATGCTTGGTCGAAAAGATTGATCTGCCAGTCCTCGTCGGCTTCTTCTTCTGTCGGCACTGGATCAAGGGCCGCATGATGGGCCTTGCGCTGTTCGACGCTGATTTCGGAGCTTTTGGAACCTATAGATTCCGGCGCCTTCTTGTTCGAGCGCGACTTATATTGTTTACCGTCAGCCCCGGTCGTCTTCTCCAGTTGGGGAATTTCCCCACCTGACTCTAGTTCGCCCCGGACGGCGGCGACCGTCTTATGATCGGCCTTCGTCTGCTTAGCGATCTTGCGGTTCGATTCCCCCGGCTTCGCCTTCAGTACCTTAGCGATCAGCTCCCGCTTCTGCTCGCTGGTCAGGTGGCGGCGATGAGCGTTGGCACCAATCACCCAATCATAAGGATCGTGATGAGCGCAAAGATTACGGAACGGCATTTGATCAATGTTGCGCCAATCGAACGCAAGGCCGACCAACTCCATCGCATCCATGCGATTGCGGCCATCAAGCAATTTGCCGTCGTACAGGGCGATCCGTTCCTGTAACCCGTTTTTCTTGATGTCCTCGCCCAATTCCCGCAGTTCACTCTCGGACATGAGCGGAAACAATTCGGCGGCGGGGTGAATGGGTAAATGGTCGCGCCAGCTACCCCGGGCTCCGTTCACTGCGCTCGCAGTGGCGGCATCCCGACCCTTGCTGATCGACATGGATCAAAGGCCGAATTCTTCGAGCAGCTTGCGGCGGAGAACGACCCAACGGCCGCCCTTCTTCATGGCGGACTCAATCGCGCCAATGGCGAGCATGTGGTTGGTTTGGCGGGGCGTGCGGTCAATCGCCTCGGCGATGGCCGCGACGCCCCACAGGAATTCAGGCTGGTTTTCGGATTGGCCGTTGACTAAACGGCATGAGTCGTTATCGTCCGGCATAGCAGCGGAACTCTCCTGGTTTCGTTGCGAGCACTGCGCAAACAGTGCTTCGGCATTGATCTAGAGGGCGCTGGAGCAAATCACTTCGGCGCCCTTGTCATTTTTTGTACAAGCGTTCGTGGCACGAACCAAAACAGTTTTTTGCGAAGATTCACAGCAGGCGCAAAATCTGGGTACGCTGTGGATAAACCTGTCAGCGTATGTCGCAGTCATGTTGCATGGAGCCGCCGCTACTCAGTGGCAACCATTGAAAACACTTGGTAATATCTGGATGCAACATACTGCAACATACGACATGAACGATACTTGAATATCCTTGTATTTTAATGTGTTATCCAAAATAGCGGCAGCAAAAGGGAGGATTATTTGTCCTCCCTTTTGCAGTTTGCGTGGCTGACAGAATCAATGCCGAGTTCATGTGCTTCACCGAACTGGCGTAGTCACGTCCCGTCGCCTCCCGTATTCGCCGACCAGCCTAAGTCGGCCGCAAATGACAGCAACCTTTCGGTAAGATTAACCTGCGGCGAACAGTGCTCACGCCACAATTGAATTCGGCTATTCCCAAGGCGTATCTCCAAGACTCCTGCTCCGCGACTGCAGAGCCACACTACTGAGTTTCGCCGCTTCTCATGGTCAGACTTGTTGCGCTTTTACTTAAAATTGAATCGCTCCGCTTAGCGGCGCCGCAAAAGCTTTGTGCGAAGCGTGACCCCAACAATAGGGGAAGGGGTCACAATGAATTCGGTTGCAGGAGCCATCGCTGAATCTGTGTCGGCCAAGCGTGGCGTGACCGCATGCGTCATTCTGATGACCTCGATCGTGGCGCTGCTCGCTTCGGCGGCCATAACGCAAGCGCAGGAGCAAGCGCGCTCCATCGGCATCGGCGGCGTGACCAGCCCGCCTATCGGCTGGACGGAATTTTGCATCGAATACGCACCGGAATGTGACACCGCGCCTTCGGTGCCACGCGATGTGGTGCTGTCGACGCGCGCCCTGCTCGAGCTCAAGCGCATCAATGTCGCCGTCAACAGCACAATCAAGCCGATGACCGATATGGACCATTGGGGTGTCGTCGAACGCTGGAATTATCCGGATGACGGCTACGGCGACTGCGAGGACTACGCTTTGCAGAAGCGCAAGCTCCTGATGGAGGCGGGCTGGCCGCGCGAGGCACTGCTGATGACGGTGGTGCGCGACCAAAACGGCAACGGCCACGCCGTGCTGACCGTCAAGAGCGACCGCGGCGAGTACATCCTCGACAATCAGACCAACGACATTTTGTCCTGGGAGGACACCGGCTACCGCTTTGTGAAGCGCCAGTCGCAATTCGATCCAAACGTTTGGGTTTCGCTTGGTGAGCCGCGCGCCGCCCCGGCGACGGCGTCATCGCGCTGAAATCAACGCAAGACAGGATACGCGTCCCCGGTCACGTCCCCACCCCTCCCCGTCCCAGACCGGGTTCGCGGCGGCCGGCCTCCCCCAAGGCCGGCCGCAACTTTTCTCGCAGATTCAAGTCGCCAGCTTCTGCCTCGATCTCGAAGACCAGCGCGCTAGTTACACCGGCCCCGGATCCGATTATCCCATCGTATATTGCGCCGGCCTCGAACCAGCTCGCGCAGTCCTCGTTGAACGTCCGGACGCCACGCGTCCCAACAACACAGAGCATGACGAGGGAGATCGGTAATGAGTAAAGCTCTCGTTCTCGGAGCGGTCGCTTTGGCACTTTCAGCGGCAAGCGCCTCGGCCCAGGCGGTGTACCCCGGCTACGGCAACGTACCCTATGGCTACAGCTACGCACCCTATGGCTATGGCTACGCAGTTCCGGCACCGCTCTACGATTACGCGGTTCCAGCATACGGCTACGGGTACGACTACACACCCGGGTATTGGAACCGAGGCTATTGGGTCCGCCGGTATGGGTGGCGTTAGGGCCCTCCTGACCGGAAAAGACTGTCGAAATCTATTCGGCTGGCGTAGTGCTTAAGCGGCACAATGAGCCGCGGCGAATGGCAGCGCCAGTGCGCAGGCTATCCCCTCGAGGGCCCCAGCGACGATGATCGGGCCGTGCATTGCGAGGGTTTAAACCCGAGTCTTGCGGCGGTTGTTTTCATGAACGCCGCAATGCTGTTGCGTGAGCATACCCCGCCCCGGCTGGGAATAATTTAGAGAAGAGTACCGCCGCGCAAGCGCGTTGATTAGAGATTGCCAAGCACGCCCACCTCCGGAGGTCGCATGCACCTGATCATCGCACTGATCGTCTTCGCGGTGTTAGCCGCGATTATTGTCTGGGTAGCTGATTGGACGTCCGTCGGCGGAGGACGCCTTACCGCGATCGACGTTCTCAATCGACGCCTTGCCCGCGGCGAAATCGACCGGGCCGAGTACGATGAGAAACGCAAGCTAATCGGTCGATAACTTGTCGCGGGCGGAATTCGCTCGCGGAACACCCTGTTTTCTGTACTCATTGCACCCCTCGCCAGCGATGCTTGTGCGCGACAGGCACACGAGCTTGGCGAACGACACGTCCGGCCGACATGACTCGCGGGACGCGCCCGAACTACCTGGGATTTTGAAGGTAAATTTGAGTCAATGTAAGCACTATAGGGATTGCCGTGATAATGACGACAAAGGCCACGAATGCCAAATCAGCTTTGCTGATTTGTTCTTTGCTCTGGGGGTTAGCCGTTTCATGCAAATCCGCCATTGCAGTCTCCCCTTCGCCTGCCAAGCGCAGCGTTACCGCCAGCTGACCTTGGCAATTGTGCATTGATTTCCGACCAAAAGAGCCCTGTTTTTGACGGCCCGCGCTTTCCCCCGCCGCGTCTGCCGAAGTAACGGCAAACCAACGGCCAGCAAAAATCACCTCTTGCCCGGAGCTCGATACGCGCTCACCGCTTTGCCAGCCCGCTCGGCGATTCCTTTAAATTCCGCTCCGGTCCAAGCCCTCACCGTGCTGACATTAGAGATAGTGCCCGCCGATGACACTGCCATTAGCGCTGCGATAACCGCCTCAGCATCGTTGGCTTCAGAAATGAGCAGAAAGTCGGTTTCGCCGGTTGTGAAGTAAAAGCTAATGACTTTGCCGCCCGCTTCTTCGATTACCTTCCGCGCCGCCGGTTCTCGATCTTCCGGTGCAGCCAACAAACCCTTGAGATAATCGTGTGTAAACCGACCACGCGTGACCAGCCTTATCATGGGTTCCTCCCTGGTTTGCAACGGCGCTTATGCAATCCCGCCGCGCGGGAACATCCATCATGACCCCGGACCCGCGTCTTTGATCTAAATCACGCGCGATGATCTAAATCATGCGCGATGAGAGGTCGGCCGACCGATCCGCTAATGCCATAACCAATTGCTCAGCCGCGTTCGTCGCAAGGGCGCGGTTACAGCCGATCCGGATAGGGCATGATGAAATTGTCCCGGTTCGGCATCTTTACTTGCGGCAACGTTTTTGCATCCATCACGTCGCCCTCGCCGATCAACTTGTTGAGCGAAAGAATATAGGCGGTGAGCGAGTAGACTTCGTCGTCTGTAAGGGAACGCGGCGTGTTGTACGGCATCCCGCGGCGCACATAGTCAAAGATCGTGGTCGCGTAAGCGTAGTAATTAGCAATCGTCTTCACTGTGTCGATGCCGTTGGTGAGTGGCTGCCCACCGACCAGCGCGGGGTAATAAGGCGCGACGGCGCCTTTGCCGGCATCGCCGTGGCACGCTGAACATTTCTCGGCAAAAACTTTGGCGCCCTGCGCCGGCGTGCCATTGCCCGGCGGCAGATTGGTGCCGTCCGGCAGAATGGTGATGTCCCATTGCTTGAGGTCGCTTTCGCTCAGCGGCTTGCCGAGACCTTGCGCCGACGCCGCTCCGGCCGCGAACACAAGTGCGATGGCGGGTGCAGCGAGGATCCTACGCGTAAACATGTTTGACCTCGCCTTTGCTGTCGACCGCCCAACTTGTCGTGCTGTTGTAGTGCTGGTTTGGAAAGGCGAGTGGCGTCGTGACCGGTTTGCTCGCCTCGCCCCGCATCGCGACGAACTCGGCACGCAGCGGCTGCACATTGCCGCCGTCGTCGTAAGCGCGGCTTTGCAAAATTACCGGCTGGCCATCCCACCGCCACGGCATGACAAAGCGCGTAAACGCCTTGTCGGGGATCGGCCCTTGCAGCGCGGCTTCGCCCCAGCTCTTGCCGCCATCCGCCGAGACCATGACTTTGCTGATGCGTCCGGTCCCCGAATAGGCCACGCCGGAAATCGCGTAGACGCCGGGCTCTTTGAGATTTAATCCAAAGGATGGATGAGTGATGAAACTCTTCACCTCCATGACGAAGTGAAAGCGCCACGTCTTTCCGCCCGGCAGAATTTGCGAATAGTTCTTGGTCTCGAAGTAGCTGTAGGCAGGCTGATTGATCGCTTTGATCCGGCGCACATATTTGACGTTCATATTGCCTTGATAACCCGGCAAGAGAAGCCGCATCGGATATCCATTGCCAGGCATCAGATGCTCGCCGTTTTGATAGATCGCAACCAGTGCGTCGTCATAGGCCTTCTTGACCGGCACGCTGCGATCAAGGAATTGCGCATCCGCGCCCTCGGCGACCAGCCATTTTGCTGTCGGATCGATTCCGGCTTCGTCGAGCAGCGTGGACAAGGGCACGCCGGTCCATTCGGCGTTTGAAACCAGGCCATGGAGCATCTGCACCGTGGTCTGCAGCGGCTCTTTGGCGAACATCGGCGCCGAGTTGCCAGCGCATTCGATAAATGCCATGCGCGTCACTAGCGGGTAACGCGACAACGACTCGAGCGTAAATTCCAGCGGCTGGCGCACCATGCCATGGATGACAAGCTTATGCCCGGCCGGATCGATGTCCGGAATGCCGCTATGATTGATCGAAAAGTGCAGTCCGTTTGGGGTGATCGTGCCGCCAAGCAGATGATGCGGGGTGCGCGCATGCGAAGTCCGGAATTCGCCGTTTGGATTGCTCAGCGCCCGCGTGACGTCTTTTTCAAACCGTGATGGCGTCTGCACCCCCGGCAAGGTCTGGCCGACGGCGAGGCTCCATGGTGCATCAGCGAGCGGCTCCGCCGCGGCACCGGTCATCGTTCCGGTCGCGCCCAGCGCACCGGCGACAGTTATTCCGCTCCCAAGCAAGGCGCGGCGATTGATCAGGCCGTTGCCGGCAACAAGATCGAGCGATGGCGCGCCTTGTGGGCGTCTCCGCTTTGCCATGCCTTCCTCCCATGCGTGGGGCGGCGCTGTGCGCCTGCCCATCGGGATATCGTGCTGCAATGCTCAAACCCCGTCCAGCCGTAACGTGCGCAGTGCTGCCAAGCCGACCCAGGCCCGCCAAGCCGCAAGCCCGTCCAAGCCGGCCGACGTGTCATCCGGCTGCATGCGCAGAGCCATCTTTCTTTTACGCGGGCGTCAGGTTGCGGAAAGTGCCGCTCACCTCAATCAACCGACTGGCTTTAACTGGCTCGCATATTGCTTGAAGCGCCGGACGTAAATGTCCGCGCCCGCTGCGATCCCTTTGATGGCGGCTTCATCGAGGCTGCGCACAGAACGCGCCGGCGCACCGACAATGAGCGATCCATCGGGAAAACTCTTACCCTCAGTGATGAGCGCACCGGCGCCGACGAGGCAATTGGCGCCGACACGCGCGCCATTCAGCAGGATCGCGCCCATGCCGATGAGGCTACTGGCGCCGATCGTGCAGCCATGCAGGATGACATTGTGTCCGATCACACAATCCGGACCGATCGTTAGCGGAAAACCGGGATCGGTATGTAAAGTCGCATTATCCTGGATCTGGGAACGCTCACTGAGCTCGATCCATTCATTGTCGCCGCGCAAGACCGCGCCGAACCAGACGCTGGCATCGGTTTTGAGCCGGACCTTGCCGATCAGCGTCGCAGTTGGCGCGATCCAATAGCGGCCCTGTTCGGGAAATTCCGGGCTCATTCCATCGAGTTCATAGATCATGAGTGTTCCACCTTCGCAGCGCGTTTCGATCCGGTTGACCGCGTCAGAATCGGAAATTGGCAAGGAATTGGCAACGCTCGCGCAAGCCATTCAAATTGGCGTTGTAGCGGCAAAGGCATTGCGGCGGACGGCGGCGGCCGCTACGACAGGGCTGGGGCCAAAGACAATTCACGATTTTTCGCCGGAGTTTCGCCGATGCCCTTGCGGTTGTGCGTCTGTGTGGTTGCGGCGCTATGGCTTCTCGTTTCGCCGCTGCAAGCGCGGCCGCTCTCCATCGTCGCCATCGGCGCCAGCAATACTTCCGGCTTCGGCGTCGGCGAGCAGAATGCTTATCCCGCAGTGCTGGAGCGACTCCTGCGCCAGAAGGGAATCGATGCACATGTCACCAATGCCGGCGTGTTGGGCGACGTCACTGCCGGCATGCGCAACCGCCTCGACGCCGCCGTGCCCAAGGGAACCGATATCGTCATTCTGCAGCCCGGCGGTAATGACTTGCGCTTTTTTGGCACCAAAGAGGCGCGCACCGCGAATATTGCGGCCATGACGCAACATCTGCACGTTCGCGGCATCCGCGTCATCGTCTACGATCCGAACCCGGTGCCGCGCGATTTCTATCAATGGGACGGCATTCACTTTAACGCCGCCGCGCATGCGAAAATCGCGGCGACACTGGCGGTGCAAATCACGGCGACGATCAAACCGTCGGCAATCGCGCCTGACTCCGATGCGCCAAACGCAGCACCAGCAAACATGGCGCCCGCAACTACCGATTCGCCAAACACACCGCCGGCAAGAACCACACCAAGCCCGAGCAAGCCCTAGCTATTAAGCCGCTCGTGCAATACTGCGGGTCGTGATTCGTTTCGGAGGGGTCGCAGCATGACTGCGCATGCCATTCCCCGAGCCAAGGCGCGCCGCCACAAAGTACCGGTGCTCAGCGGACCTTTTACGCTTTTGGTGGCGGCGGTCGCGGCCGCGGCGGCTCTCATTTCCTATCTGCTCTGGCCGACCTGGCCGAGCGATCCGGTCGCGCTCGATGTGCCGGCACTGCCGATCACCGTTGGCGGCGTGTTGTTCGAGATTCCGCCGGCGGCGATCCGGGTAAAACTGCAGCGCCACGCCGGGCAGCACGAACGACTCGATCTGGTGTTTTCGTGGCCGGCTTTGTTGCCGCCGGCCGATCCTGCCGTGAGCGGTACCATTCGCGACAATCGCCCAATCGACGAGGAGAGCGCGATCGTCGCACTCGAACAGGCCGAAAACGACCGGCTGTTCGTGACCATCACCGGACTGGTGGGCATGCTGCCGCCGCTCGAGCGCCTGCGCACGATTTATCCGAGGTATGTCGAGGCGCAGGCGTCCGCCGGCCCGGACGGGCTTGCTATTGTGCCGTTCCGCGCCGGCACACCTTATGACGGCGAAGATCTCGTCTACCTGGCAAGCAGTCCGGAACAGTTTGTCGCCCGCTGCACACGGCTGGCCAGCGTGGTTCACGGTACCTGTATCAGCGAGCGCGCGCTGGAAGGCGCTCAAATCACTATCCGCTTTCCGCGCGATTGGCTGAACGACTGGCGAAGCGTCGCGGCCGCGTTCGACCGCTTGGCGACGCAGCTGCACCCGGTCAAAAACTAACGAAAGCTACTCCAGATCGGCGCCGAGAATGGCCATCTGGAAATTGTAAGAGCGCTCGCTGTCCTCGTCGTCGACGAACAATACGCCGATGAACTCGTCACCGACGTAGACCTCGGCCGAGTCTTCTTTCTTCGGCCGCGGCACCACGCGGATGCGCGCATTGCCGAACAACTTCTTCAAATAAGCGTCAAGCTTGCGAACTTCCTGAACGTCCACTGCATGTCTCCGCAATCATCAAAGGCAGGTCGTAACGTGCTTTGGAAATGATCCCTGTGCAAAATCACTGCCGCCCGACTATGGCACGAGCAACTCGTGACCGCCCGCACCGCGTCATAGCCCATCCTGAAACATCTGGTCCATGGACCGCGCCGGTTCGGGACAGCCGGCGACGCCGATCACTTTGGCCGGCACGCCGGCGACCGTAACATTGTTCGGTACCGGTTTGATGACGACGGAGCCGGCAGCGATGCGAGCGCAGTGGCCGACTTCGATATTGCCGAGAATTTTGGCGCCGGCGCCAATCATCACGCCGTACCGGATTTTCGGATGCCGGTCGCCGGCTTCCTTGCCGGTCCCGCCGAGCGTCACGTCGTGCAGCATGGAGACGTCGTCATCGATTTCCGCCGTCTCGCCTACCACCAGTCCGGTGGCGTGATCGAGGAAAATGCCGCGGCCGATCTTCGCTGCCGGATGGATATCGCATTGAAACACCGCCGATGCGCGGCTCTGCAGGTAGAGCGCAAAATCGCGGCGGCCCTTGATCCAAAGCCAGTGGGCCAAGCGATACGTCTGGATGGCGTGGAAACCCTTGTAATAAAGCACCGGTTCGATCAGGCGATGAGTGGCCGGATCGCGATCCGCGGTCGCCATGATGTCGGCGCGGAACGCCTCGCCGAGTGCCGGTACGTCCTCAAGCGCGTCGGCATAGGCTTGGCGTATCAGTTCTCCGGACAAAGTCGGATGATCGATCAGACCGGTCAACCGGTAGGCGATCGCCGTTTCAAGCGTGTCATGGTGCAGGACGCTCGAATAGATGAAGGTGGCAAGCTCCGGCTCGCGATGCACGATGTCTTCAGCTTCGCGGCGGATGCGTCCCCAAACGGGGTCGAGTTTGTCGATGGCCGGCTTCGCCTGATGCTGCGCCATTGCAAAGGCCTCGGGTTTTGGGCGGGACCTTCTATCATATTGGGAACGGCCCTGCCCAATACCAAGGGGTGGTCGGATGGAAGCTATTAATTAGGTGCCAATGGCCGATTGCAATTGGGTCAATGGCTTAGACTGGGTCAATGGCCCATTACGGTCGGCGCGAGAGAAACTCCAGAACAGCGGATTTAAACACCCGATCGCCGACCGCCAGCATGTGGTCGCGCCCGGGAATGGCAAGGGCTTGTGCGCCGGGGATGAGCGCGGCGAGCGGCTCAGGCGAGCCCGCAATCGGGTCTTTGTCGCCGACCGCCACCAGGAGCGGTACTGCGATCTGCCCTACTTGGTCACGGCTTAGCGTTTGGCGCGAACCGCGCATGCAGGCTGCGAGCGCGCGCAAATCTGATTTGGTCTGCTCGGCAAAGGCGCGGAACATGTAAGCGGTCGGATCGACAACATCGGCAAGCGACGGCGCCTCGAGCGCATCCGCGATCGTTTCAGGCAATCCGACACCTTCGACAAGGCGGATGCCGAGGCCGCCTAGCACCGCCGAGCGCACGCGAGCGGGATAAGCCAATGCCAGGAATGCCGTAATACGCGCCCCCATCGAATAGCCCATGACGTCAGCACGCGGCAGGCCGAGATGGTCGAGGAGCGCTCTGACGTCCTCCGCCATGATCGCGCTGTGATAGGCAGCCGGGTCGTAAAGCTTGCTGGAAGCGCCGTGACCCCGATTGTCGAGTGCAATGACGCGGCGGCCAGCGCGTGACAATGTCGTGACCCAACTGGGCGCAATCCAATTGACCTCTTTGTTCGATGCAACCCCATGCACAAGCGCGATCGGCTCGCCAGCGCCCTCATCAATGAAGGCAATTTCCACACCGTCATGGATGAACCGCGGCATGCCGGAACCATACGATCCAGCCGGGCATATCGGCAAACCTGGCAAAGCTGGGAATGCCCAGCCGGCAATGCGCAACCACATAGGCTGGTGATGTCGGCCGCAGATCGGGCTAGGCTATCGGCAATATTTACAACGGGAGTACCTTCATGCGCCGAGTGTGGCTTGCCTCTCTTTGGCTTTTGCTCACAGCTCCGCTCGTCTTTTTTGCCGGTGCGGGGCAAGCGCAGATTTCCGATGACGTGGTGAAGATCGGCGTATTGACAGATCTGTCCGGGCCGGCGGCAACAGCGACCGGTCCCGGTTCGGTAACGGCGGCGCAGATGGCAGCCGAAGACTTTGGTGGCAAAGTCTTGGGTAAGCCCATCACTGTCATTTCCGCTGACCATCAGATCAAGCCCGATGTCGCCGCCGGCATCGCCCGGCAATGGTATGACGTCGACAAGGTCGACCTGATTGTCGATGTACCGGTCTCGGCGGTGGGCTTGGCGGTGCAGCAGGTGGCCAACGACCGTAAAAAGCTCTTCATTACTCATTCGACCGGCACGGCCGATTTCCACGGCAAATTCTGCTCGCCTTATACGATGCAATGGGTGTTCGATACGCATGCGCTTGCAGTTGGGACCGCGCAAGAGGTGGTCAACCGCGGCGGCGATACGTGGTTTTTCCTCACCGCCGATTATGCATTCGGCCATTCCTTGGAGCGGGATGCGACGGCGGTCATTGTCCAGAACGGCGGCAAAGTGATCGGCTCGGTGGCGCATCCGTTTTCAACGCCGGACCTGTCGTCCTTCATTCTTCAGGCGCAATCGTCCAAGGCCAAGATCATCGGGCTCGCCAGTGGGCCACCTGACAACGTCAATGCAATCAAGCTTGGCGGGGAATTCGGCGTATTCCAGCGCGGCCAGCAGATGGCGGGACTGTTGGTGCTCATCACCGATGTCGCCGCGCTTGGCCTCAAAGCAGCGCAAGGCTTGCTGCTGACGACCTCGTTCTATTGGGACATGGACGACAAGACACGCGAATGGTCGAACCGCTTCTTCGCCAAGATCAAGCGGATGCCGACCATGTGGCAGGCCGGCATCTATTCGTCAGTCATGCACTATCTCAAGGCGATTCAATCCGCCGGCACCGACGAGCCGCTGAAGATCGCAGCCAAGATGCGCGAAATGCCGGTCGAAGATTTCTTCTCCCGCAACGGACACCTGCGGGAGGACGGGCTGATGGTGCACGATCTGATGCTGGTGCAGGTGAAAAAGCCCGAGGATTCGAAATATCCATGGGACTATTACCAGATCCTCACCCGCATTCCTGGCGAACAGGCGTTCGGCCCACCAAATCCTGCTTGTCCGCTGGTGAAAGGATAAAGACGCCTAGGCAAGGGCGTAGCGGAGTTTGCGGCGGTCGAGATGACGCTGCGTTGCGCGCTCGACTGCGGCTTTGCAGGACGCGCAAAACCCGAACAGCGCGAAGCCGGCCCAAAGCAGCCATGACGCGAGATCCAGTGCGCTTGCGGTCAGCACGATCGCGGCGCGGCCAAGAAGTTTCACGATCGCCCGGGTCTTGCCGCCTTTGGCCGCGGCGAGCCGCGCCATCCGCGACACATCCTGCGGCTCGTGCGCCACGGCGAGACCATCGAGCGCGGCTTGGCTGCCGGCCTTGGCCTCGATGCGTCCGGTATTTTCTGCAAGCTCAATAATCCCGCCGGCACCTTCAACTTTCACCGCTTCGCGCACGGCACGCACCGCAAGCGCCGGATTAAGCCGGCCGGTCCGGCGCGCGGCTTTGACGAGCGACACACCGACGCGTTCAGGCGTAGTGGCGCCGAGGCTCGCATAGGTGGCGGCGGTGATCGCTATGCCGACGCCGGCAAGACCGAGTATCCACGGATCATATTGCTGGCCCGTCAGATAATGGGTGCCTTCCCGCGCCGCATCGCGAATGTCGCCGAAGACGAACAGATCCCCGAATGCGGTCCCGGCGAGGCTTGCGAGATCGGAAGGCTCGCCCGTCCACAGCCCGTGTACGAACCGGCCCGCGGTATTGGTGAGCGTGTGCTGCTCAGCGTCCGCTTCCTTGATCTTCTCCGATAGGGATGGATCGATTGGCACTTTGCGCTCGGCGGCAAGCTCGACAAAGCTTTGTGCAAGATCGAGGTCGCCCGCGGCCAACGCGGCGCGAATTTCGCGCTCGGCGATGACGGTATTGAAAGCTTCCGCAAGCGCTTGGTCGGTGATGGCGACGGGATCGTCCGCTAACGTCACGCGATTATGGGCGGCGATGCCGCCGCGCACCGAAAAGCCCGCGGCGACTGCGAATAACGCGCCGAACAAGAGCGCGGCCATCGGATGGCGGGCAAGGCCGGCAAGCCAGTTCTTCTTTAGCTTTTTCATTGTGATCCGGGTCCAAACCTGCCATAGCTGGCGCGAATTTGCGGCTTTTTCACAACGCACTAGTGCCATGAACCCGAAGTTCGCCCAAGGTTCCGGAACGCTCCGACGCGAACTTCGGGTTCGAGGCGGCACTAGTCAAGGACGTATTTGCTAGTGTCGTTGTCGATACCGAAGTTCGTACAAGCATGCCGCACAGCTTACGATCTTCGGAATTGGGACACTAGTGGAAGTCGCGGTTTCAACCCGATATGGTCTTTGCTGCAGTGCGGCAATCACCAACGAGCAATCCAAGGACATGACTGAGAGCATCGTTCCGCATTTCCATAACGACATTGGTGTTGCAGAGATCGCGATCGGCGCCAAAGAATTCATGTGCATCGGCGCCCTGCCGCCGTTCGACCATCCGCACGTCTTCTGTGATATGGGCGACGACACCGAATATGTCTGTCCCTATTGTTCGACGCTCTATCGCTACGATCCGGCGCTCAAGCCTAATGAAGCGCAGCCGCCGGAATGCGCGTTGAAAGCAGAGCCGGTCTGAACGAGTTCCAATGACGCTAGTGGTCCGATTCTAACATTCGCATCCCGGTTCGGCACGCTTTCATGCGAATGTTTGAATCGAAGGGACCACTAGAAAATATTGATTCTAGTGGAGCTTTGGATTTGACATTCGCTTCACGAACTCGCGGCCAGGAGGTTGCGAATGTCAAATCCGCTCCACTAGCGTCCTCGCGTACCGTCATCGTCGCGGGTGCGGGCATTGGTGGGCTCACCGCCGCGCTGGCGCTGGCGCGCAATGGGTTTCGCGCCCTGGTCCTTGAACAGGCCGAACGGCTCGAAGAGACCGGCGCCGGGATTCAACTTTCACCAAACGCCACTCGCATCCTGATCGGCCTTGGGCTGGCCGATCGTTTGCGGCCCCACGTTGTGGCGCCGACGGGGATACGGGTTCTCGGTGCGCGCACTGGACGTGAAATCGTGCGCATTCCGCTCGGCGAAGAAGCGGCACAACGTTACGGCGCGCCATATTGGGTCATTCATCGCGGCGATCTGCAGGCGGTACTCAGCGAAGCGACGTTGCAAGATCTCAATGTCGTGTTCCGTCTGGGCATGTGTGTGGAGGACTTCGCCACGCATCCGCACGGCGTAACCATTTCCGCACGCGGCACCACAGGTCTTTGGACCGAGCACGGGCATGCCTTGATCGCGGCCGACGGGTTATGGTCAGCCTCGCGGGCGCGTATCGCCTCCAAAAAGGCGCCGCGTTTTGGCGGCCGCAGCGCCTGGCGTGCGCTCGTGCCGGCGGCGCAACTCGCGCCCGAGTTCCGCGAACCGGTGATCCATCTCTGGCTCGGGCGCGACGCGCATCTGGTTCACTATCCGGTCAAAGCCGGAAAACTGATCAATGTGG
>Ga0306924_10001286_pt1 | contig 22749 bp, 30 predicted proteins | sample sta12Can44000111_FD_203756 | JGI IMG/M metagenome (GOLD analysis project Ga0306924, IMG submission 203756) | Lab enrichment of tropical soil microbial communities from Luquillo Experimental Forest, Puerto Rico - statanox.12C.anox.44.000.111 (v2)... | ecosystem: Environmental > Terrestrial >...
CCTGTTCGGCCGCTACCCGTACCCGGAGCAGTGGCGTCCGCTCGTCGGCACCCTCCTCGTCGTCGCCGCGCTCGGCGCGAGCGCGCACCCGCGCTGCTGGCGGCGCTGGCTCGTCGCGGTGTGGGCCCTCGTCCTGCCCGCGTTCCTCGTCCTCATGGGCGGCGGCGTCCTCGGGCTCACGCCCGTCGAGACGGGGCTTTGGGGAGGGCTGCCGCTCACGATCCTCCTCACGCTCGTGGGCGTGTCGATCTCGATCCCGATCGGCGTCGTGCTCGCGCTCGCGCGCCGCTCCCAGCTCCCCTTCATGCGCGCGGCGGCGACGCTCTACATCGAGATGGTACGGGGCGTCCCGCTCATCACCGTGCTCTTCGTCGCGTCCTTCGTGATGCCGCTCATGCTGCCGAGGCAGCTCCGGATCGACGTCCTCACGCGCATCGCCGCGGCCATCACGCTCTTCCAGGCCGCCTACATGGCCGAGGTGGTCCGCGGAGGGCTCCAGGCGTTGCCGCGGGGGCAGCACGAGGCCGCGGCCTCGATCGGGCTCAGCTGGTGGCAGACGCAGCGGAGGGTGATCCTCCCGCAGGCGCTCGTGCTCGTGATCCCGAGCTTCGTGAACAGCCTGCTCTCGGTGTTCATGGACACGTCCCTCGTCACCGTGGTCAGCATGTACGATCTCACCGGCGCGCTGCGCCTCGCGCTCGGCGATCCCCGCTGGCGCAACTTCTTCCTGGAGGGCTATCTCTTCGTGGGCGCCGTCTACTTCACGTGCTGCTTCGGCATGTCGCGATACAGCGCCTGGCTGGAGCGACGGCTCGGACGCTGGATCTCGCGACCGGGGACCTCGCGATGAACGCCGCCGCGCCCATCATCGAGCTCGCCGGCGTGAACAAGTGGTTCGGCAAGTTCCACGCGCTGAAGGACATCGATCTCCAGATCGCCCGCGGCGAGCGGGTCGTCGTCTGCGGCCCGTCCGGCTCCGGAAAGTCCACGCTCATCCGCTGCATCAACCGGCTCGAGGAGAACCAGGAAGGCCGCATCGTCGTGGACGGCATCGAGCTCACCGAGGACCTGCGCTCGGTGGAGCGGATCCGGCGCGAGGTCGGGATGGTGTTCCAGCAGTTCAACCTGTTCCCCCACCTCACGGTGCTGGAGAACGTCGCGCTCGGCCCGCAGTTCGTCCTGCACACGCCGCGGAGGGACGCCGAGGCGAGCGCCCTGCAGCAGCTCGAGCGGGTGCGCATCGGCGACCAGGCCGCGAAGTACCCTGGGCAGCTCTCCGGTGGTCAGCAGCAGCGCGTCGCCATCGCGCGCGCTCTCTGCATGCGACCCAAGGTCATGCTCTTCGACGAGCCGACCTCCGCGCTCGATCCCGAGATGGTGAAGGAGGTGCTCGACGTCATGCTGGAGCTGGCGACGGAGGGCATGACGATGGTCGTCGTCACCCACGAGATGGGCTTCGCCCGCTCGGTCGCGGACCGCGTCATCTTCATGGACGAGGGGCGGATCGTGGAGCAGAACCCGCCGCGCGAGTTCTTCGCGAACCCGCGGAACGAACGCACGCGCGACTTCCTCGCGAAGGTGCTGCCGCGCTGATCACCCCTGGAGCAGCTGATCCGCGTACGCGTACAGCGCCGGCGAGCCGCCGGTGTGCCAGAAGAGGACCGTCTCGTCCTTCCCGATCTCTCCGCGGCGGACGAGGTCGATGAGGCCCGCCATCGCGCGCCCGGTGTACACGGGATCGAGCAGGATCCCCTCGGTTTGCGCCGTGAGCCGGATCGCCTCGCGCTCCGGCTCGCCCATGACGGCGTAGCCGCCGCCGAGGTACCCGTCGTACGCCACGACCTCGTCGGGCGACAGGGATACGTCGAGGCCGAGCCGGCGGCACAGGCGCGCAGCGATCCCGGCGACCCCGGCCTGCACCTCCTCGCGCGAGCTGTCGATCGCGATCCCGGCGATCTGCGGGCCGAACCCGAGCGCCTTCGCGCCGACGCACATCCCCGCCTGCGTGCCGTAGGAGCTGCTCGCCACGACGACGCGGTCCACCGTGACGCCGCCGTCCCGGAGCTGCGCCTGGACCTCCTCGATGGCCGCCACGAACCCAGCGCTCCCGATCTCGTCGGAGGCGCCGACCGGGATGAGGAAGGGGCGGCGGCCGGCGGCGCGCTCCGCCGCGACGACCTCCTGCGCAACTTCCTCGCGGGAGCGGCTGCCCGTGAAGACGACGCGAGCGCCGAGCAGGTGGTCGAGCAATAGATTGCCCGTCGCGGCAGCCGGCGCATCGCCGCGGAGCACGAGGACGCAGCGGAGCCCATGCGCCGCCGCGGCCGCCGCCGTCTGGCGTGCGTGGTTCGACTGCACGGCCCCGAGCGTCACGAGCGTGTCGGCGCCCTGGCGCAACGCCTCGCCGACGCTGAACTCGAGCTTCCGCGTCTTGTTCCCTCCCGCCGCGAGCCCGGTCTGGTCGTCGCGCTTCACGAGCAGGCGCGGCCCGCCGAGGAGGCGGCTGAGGCGGGGGAGCTCGTCGAGCGGCGTGGGGAGGTGGCCCAGGCGAACGCGAGCGACACGATCGGTCAGCATGCGCGAAGACATAGCGCCTCGCGGCGCCCAAGACGAGTGATCCCTTCCCAAACCCGAAGGGCGCGCTCGTCGCGATCCGCGAACACGGGCGATCACCTGACCACGGGACACCCCTGAGGCGTCCGCATCGGGAGCCGCCTCGGCAGCGCCTCGAACCGAAAGCGCGTGGCTTGCAGCGGCTCGCCGTCCAGGTTGATCTGAAGCTGCTCCTCGGTCTCGATCTCGAGCCAGGGCAGGTTGGCGCCGACGACGTGGCCTCGGATCCCTTCCAATCCGTCTCGCAGCAGGGCTCGCAGCGCCTCCGGAACGTCCTCCTTGGGAACGTGCGGGAGGATCCGAACGTCGAGGAGGCCGTCGTCGAGCATGGCGTCGGGACAGAGCTTTCGGCCTCCGCCCGCCTGGCGTCCGTTCCCGACCGCAAGCACGAGGAATGCGCCTTCCCACGCGAAGCCTGGACCCGAGAACCGTCCATGCTCGGGCTTGATGCTGTTGAAGTGCGTGAGGCCCGTGAGGAAGTACGCCGCGCCCCCCATGACGCGTTTCAGCTCGGGTGGCGTCGCGACCGTCACCTGCGTCCCGAAGCCTCCCGTCGCGACGTTGACGAAGGGCCTGCCGTTCGCCTGCCCGACGTCGATGATCGTCCCGGGCCGAGACAAGCGCGAGGCGCATGGCCGCGACGAGATCGAGTGGGATTCCGCAGGCACGCGCCAGGTCGTTCGCCGTGCCCAGCGGGAGAACGCCTAGGCTCGGCGACGTCGACGCGTCTGCGGCGCCGCGGAGCATCCCGGCGACCACCTCGTTGACGGTACCATCGCCTCCTCCCGCGAGGACGACCTCGTACCCCGCCCGCGTGGCCTCCTCCGCGAAGCGCGCCGCGTCGCCGGGTTCCCAGGTCACATGAACGTCGACCCGGAATCCTTCCTCTCGACCGGCACGGACCGCCTGGCGCACGTCGTCGCGCATGGCGGCCTTCCCGTGCAGCACGAGCAGCGCCCTTCCACGGTCCGTCATGGCTCGACGGATAACCGGCGTCCCCGGCGTGTCACGGAAATCCGGAGGGGGCCATCGTCCCTCGACGGGGTTCCCCGAACGCCACCTCATCGATGCCGAGCTCGGTCTCGACCGAGCCCCGGGCCCACCGCGCGCACGACGCGCGCCGGCTCGCGCCGGACGTCTTGGAGGGGCTCGCTCCGTCAGCCTGCGACGATCGCGAACGCTCGGGTCGGGAACGTCCCCATGCCGCGAACCTTCACCGGTACGGCGAAGAACCGGAAGCCCTCGTCGGGCAGCGCTCGAAGATTGCACAGGTGCTCGGCGATCGGGATCTCACGCGCGAGGAGGAGCGTGTGGACCGGGCGCGTGCCGCCCGTCGTGTCGTCGATGTTGTGCGCGTCGATGCCGACGAGCCTCGCACCGCGCTCGGCGAGGAGCCGCGCCGTCTCCTCGGTGAGGTAGGGAGAGCCCTCGCCGCCGTATCGGTCCGTCCCCCAGTGCTCGTCCCAGCCCGTGTGGACGAGGACGGCCTTGCCCGCGACGTCGAGCCCGCGGAGCAGCTCCGGGGTCACGGCTCGCCCGCGCACGTACGGAGCCCTGAGGACGACGCCCGGCAGATCAGCGATCGACGCGAGCGGGAGCTGCGAGAGGTCCTTCCCGTCCGGATAGCGGTGAAACGGGGCATCGACGTACGTCCCCGTGTTCGCCACCAGCTCGATTCGCCCGATCTGGAATTCGGTTCCCGGCGCGTACCTGGCCCGCGACTCCGCGCGAGAGAGATGGTCGGAGATGATGGGTCCGGGCAGGCCGCGGTACGTCGTCATGCCGTCGATGACGTCGTGCGAGAGATCGATGAGCATTGTGCGCCTCCGGGTTCCGCGCGTCGTGAGCGGCCTCGACCCCTCATATGCGCGCGGGATCTCATGTGCTCCGACCCTCGATGGCGGCGCGCCTTCTTACTATCGCGTCGGCGAGGAAGTCGCGCAGGACGCGGACCCGCGCGGTCGTCCTGAGATCCTTGTGCGTCAGGATCCAGAGCGGCGTCGAGGCGTCGCCGATCCGGTGCACGCAACGCCAGCCGGGGCGGGTACTGCCGAGAGCAGAGGGAAACACGCTGACGCCTACGCCGGCGTCGACCGCGTCGCGCATGCCGGATACGGTCGTCACGCGGAGCCCGACCCGCGCCTTGGGAGCGTTGATCCTTCTCCAGCGCTCGAAAGCCATCTGCGACCCCGCCTCCCAGCCCACCCAGTCGAGCGCCTCCAGGTCCTTCGTCGAGCGACCCTCGAGATAGCTCTCGTGCCCGTACACCGCGGCGGCGGCGATCGCGAGCCGACGGCCGACGAGATCCGGAGGTGGCTCGCCCGCGATGCGGATCGCGATGTCCGCCTCACGGTGGGCGAGATCGGCGAAGCCCACGTCCACGGCCAGCGTGACCGTGATCTCTGGGTGCGCTGACCCGAACTCCCGGAAGTCGGGGAGCAGGATCGGGAGAAACGGATCCGGCAGCGTGACCCGGACCGCGCCCGAGAGGCGGAGGTCACGCCCGGCGACGCGCCGCTCGAGGCCCGAGACGATCTCCTCGAGCGATCCGGCGGTATCGAAGACGTCTTGCCCTGCGGTCGTGAGCTCGTAGCCGCTCGCTTTCCGTTCGAAGAGGCGCACCCCGGTGCTCCCCTCGAGCGCGGCGATGCGGCGGAGCACGGTCGAGTGGCTGACGCCGAGGGCGCGCGCGGCTTGCCGCACGGATCCGGCGCGCGCGAGGAACAGGGCGGTGCGTAGGTCGCCCCAGTCGACCCGCTGGTCCGGAATTCGACCAGTAGAGCGCATTTGCGGAGTCTGCCGGCGCAGGTACGGACCGGCTACGGTTTCGGCAGGAGGTCCCCATGCACACGTCGAACGAAGCCCGAAGCTGGCCAGCCCAGACCCCGACCGTGACGATTCACCGGCCCGGGGAGGGCGAGATGATCTGGTTCCTCGACAACCTCGTCACCGTGAAGGCCTCGGCCCGGAGCGGCGCGCGATTCGGTCTCGCCGAGAACATGCTCCCCGCCGGTTCGGAAACACCGTTCCACCGGCATCACGACGATGACGAGTCGTTCTACATCCTCGAGGGGAGCATGTTGCTCTTCCTCGAGGGTGGGCGCGTCGTCGAGGCGGTACCAGGATCGTTCGTACACATCCCGCACGGCGTGGCGCACGGCTTCCGCGCGACGTCGGCGCTCACGATGCTCGTGCTGTCGGACCCCGCTGGATTCCTGGAGTTCGTCCGCGAGTACGGGGTCGAGGCGCCTCGGCGCGAGCTCCCCCCCGCGGTCCCTCCCGACGTGCCGCGCTTGATTGCGACCGCGAAGAACCACCGGATCGAGATCCTCGGACCTCTGCCGACACCTGCGTGAGCCATTCAGTCGCTCATCTTTCGAACCGGGCCGACGACGGCCCGGTCGAGCGCTCGCCCTCCGGCACACCGTGCAGGCATCACGTTTCGGTGACCGATCGGCTGCAGGTACACGCCCGTTCGCAATTCCTTCACGATCGCTTCACAGACGACCGCCAGATCCGACCTCGGGAGACGACCATGGACCGTCGTGTATGGCTGAGGTGGATGGGCGGGTTGTTCGCCATCGCGCTCCTCGTCCTCGCGGGCGTGTACGTCTACGATCTCGGCGTGGCTCACGGCCTCGCCGAGGGCGCTGCCGGCACGGGTGTCGCCGGCAGAGAGACGCCCTTCATCGGATGGTCGAGGCCGTGGGGGTTCGGCTTCTTCCCGTTCTTCCCGTTCTTCTTCATCCTGCTCTGGATGGTCTTGCTGCGCGGATTCTTCTGGCGTGGACCCTGGTACGGGCGCGGGTTGCGCGGGGGCCGATGGGACGATGGCCGCGACGGGGTTCCGCCCGCGTTCGACGAATGGCACCGCCGAGCGCACGAGCGGCGGGAGGGAACGGCGGGCGGGACGAACGGGTGACGACTTCCCATCGCGCCCCGATCGCTCGAGTGGGTGCCCCGTACCTGCAGCGGCCAGCGCGTGGGTTCTGAGCGCGTCGCAACTGGCGAACCGCTGCCGCCTGGCCGAGTGCGGCGGCTCGCTCTCGCAATCTCAGGCCGACGATGGCGTGCGCCCGAGCACGCAGGCCGCCGCGACGGGCGCCATCTCCATCAGCTCCGTGCGAATCGTCTCGTACCCGGCGTCCCGAAGTGCCGTTGCCATGCGCTCAGCCGCGGCACGGGTGTCCCCGACCGTCGCGCCGCTGCGCCTCGGCTGCAACGTGAGCGCGATGACGGCGCCCGACTTCATGACTCCCCGGAGACCGGCGAGGACCGAGACCGGGTCCTCCCAGAACATGAAGACGTTCACCGCGAGCACCTTGTCGAAGCGTTCCTCGAAGCGCGGCAAGGCGTTCGCCGAACCGAGGAGGAGCTCGACGCGGCCGGTGCGGATCTCCACGGCGTTCCTCCGCCGCGCCTCTCGCAGCATCAGCGCCGAGTGGTCGATGCCGACCACCTTGCCGCTCGTGGCGAGCTCCGAGGCCCGCTTCACGGCGAGTCCTGGACCGAAGCCAAGCTCGAGGACGCGATCGCCGGGGCGTATGTCGAGGAGCTCGAGCGTCCGCAGGTTCCGCAAGCGGTTGGAGGGCCGCACCTGCATGATGAGCCCTGCCAGCACGCCGAGGAGTCCGTCGGGTTTCCCGAACTGCCGAACGAGAGCGCTCTGGATCGTCATGGACTACCTCCGAGCGCGGAGCGAACCGCACCGAGGGTCGCTACGGCCCGGCGAAGCTCGTCCCGATCCGCTCGCAGCCGTAGGCCGCCCAGGAACCGGCGCTCGCGTCGCTTCATGCGTTCGATCGTCCTCTCCCCCTCGGGTGCGAGCTGAACCAGGGACGAACGCCGGTGCGCCGGGTTGTCCTCGAGCGAGACGAGTCGAAGCTCCAGCAACCCGTTGACGAGCGACTGGATATGCTGGCGCGTCACCAGCCTGCTTCGCGCGATGTCCGGAACCGACCTAGGGCCGTTCCGCGCGAGGAACTCCAGCACCGCTCGCATCCCGACCGTCACCGCCTCGCCGTCGTGCAGCCGCTCCGTGGCCTGTACCGCGACGTGCCACAGCAACCTCACCTCGTCGAGGAGATCGTCGAGCTCGGGCGACATGACAAGAATGCTGTCATGTCGACAGGCCAGTTGTCAATGCCTCGGGGCCTCGGTGCCCCGATCGCGCCGCCCGCCTCTGGTCGATTCGCGAACGAATCGTCGGGGCGGCGTTACGCGCCCAGCAGAGCCTCGTTCCAGTCCTTGATCTCGTAGCTCGCGACGACGCCGTTCTTCACGAACGGATCGTCTCTCACGAACTCCTCGGCCGCCGCTCTCGTCCGGAACACCGCCATCGAGCCCTCGCGTGGATCGGCCCAGGTGCCGACGGCGAGCAACTCGCCGCGCCGCTGGAACGCGTCGAGCCGCTCCTTGTGTGCCGCGAAGTAGACGGGCGCCTTCGCCATGACGTCGGGCGCCGAACGGTAGAGCAGCACGGCCTTCATTTCCGGCTCGGCTTCCAGAGCGCGAGCGCTGCTCCCGTGGGATCGACGATGACGCTGAACCAGCCCGCGCCGGGCACCTCGGTCGGATCCTTCATCACCTTCGCACCCAGCGACTTCGCCTTGTCGGTCGCCGCGCGGATGTCGTCCACGAGCACGTACGCCAGCCACGTCGACGGGGCCCCGGGCACCGGCTGCCTAAGCATCCCGCCGCCGGTCCCCTCGCCGACCTTGATCATCGTGTAGGTGTCGCCCGGCCCCATCGGCATGTCCTCGAACGTCCATCCGAACAGCTTTCCGTAGAACGCCTTTGCCTTGGCGGGATCGGTCGTGTTGAGCTCGACGTGTACGAACGGGTTGGCCATCGCTCTTCCCTCCCGCACCGAGGCTAACGCGACGTTCGGGTGGGCGCAGCATCACCCGCAGGTCCCCACGAGGACGTCCTCATCGGCCCCGCTCCTCGCGCGCCGGGGACGTGACCGTGGCCCAGCGCTCGGCGATCTTGTCGCCCTCGAAGCGCCACAGCACGAACCCGTGGAACTGCATCCGCTCGCCCGACGCGGGGTCCGTCCAGCGCCAGACGTTCCGGCACACGACCTTGTCCCCCTCGGCGATGATGTCCTCGACGGTCAACCGGAGATCCGGCATGGCCTCGTACATGCTGCGCATCATCCGTTCGTCCCCATCGGCGTCCGTCGGTCTTCCCCCCGGGCCGTCGTGGTCGTAGAAGTCCGGCGTCATGTTGTCGTGGATGACGGACGCGTCGCGATTGTTGACGAACTCCTCGAAGTGGCTCTTCACGATTCGCTTCATGTCGTCCGGCGTCAGGCTGGTGCCCATGGTCTCGACTCCGCTCGTTTGACGCGCGCGGCAGGCGCGGCGCGTGGACCGACGACGGTCGGTGGCGCCATGAATCTCTGTCCGCGTCGACTGTCGCGCCGTGCTCGAGACGCTCGTTGACCTTGCCCGCGAGACGGACCACCCCAGCGGGCCGCGGCGGCGTGCCCGTCGAGCGGGCGCTTGGGCGAGCCTTCACCTGCCGGCGCGGGCCGGGACGGTCGCAGCCCCACTGACCGTTCGTTCTATATCGCCGGTCAGGCCTTGCGATAGGAACGCGCTCCACATGTCGATCCACTTTGGAGAGGTGTTCCTCATTGCGCTCGTCGCGGGCATGTCGCCCGGCCCCGACTTCTTCGTGGTCATGCGCAACAGCCTGGGCTTCGGCCTGAAGGTGGGCGTCGCCACCGCCCTCGGCGTGGCGCTCGCGCTCGTCGTGCACGTGGCCTACACCGTTGGCGGCTTCGCCTTCGTCATCGTCCGCCATCCCGAGGCCCTGCTGGCGATCCGGGTGCTCGGCGCGGCCTATCTAGGCTGGCTCGGCTTCCAGGCGCTTCGCGCGCGGAGCGCCTCGCTGGACGTCGCGGCGGCGGCGAGCAGCCTCGGGAAGACGTTCCGCGGCGGCATCCGCGACGGCCTGCTCTGCAACCTCCTGAACCCGAAGGCGCCGCTGTTCTTCCTCGCGGTCTTCGGGCAGTTCCTCGGCGCGTCGACGCCGCTGTGGGCCCAGTGGGTCTACGGGATCGAGGCGGTGGTCGCGATCGGCGGGTGGTTCGTCGCGCTCTCGTTCATCATCGATCGCCAGTGGTTCCGGACGCAGTACTCGCGCTGGAGCGTCTGGATCGATCGCGTCTTCGGGGTGCTGCTCCTGGGATTCGGTGCCCGCATCCTCGCGGCGCTCTAGAACGAGCGTCGCACCTCGAGCGTGTCATGGGCGCCTCGACGACCGACACCCTGCAGCCCGTCATCTCGGGCCGGCCTCCGACCGAGAGCGCGGTCATCTGGCGTCCTGCGGGGTTCGCCGGGGTCGAGGCGCTCGCGGCGCGGTACACGCGGCAGGAGTTCCTCCCGCACCGTCACGACGCCTTCCTCATCGGGATCATCGAGCACGGGGTCCACTCCGTGTGGTGCCGCGGAACGCGGACGGCGGCCGGTCCCGGGTTCGTCGCCACCTTCGATCCCGGCGAGGTTCACCACGATCCGCTCCCCGCCCGTTTCCTGGGCTCCTGCGCGCGCGTAGGTTCCTCGGAGTAGGGGCGGACCGGATCGCATCGGGTTCCGGCATGGAGGTGGGCAAGTGACGACGAACGACCAGACCGCGAGCCGCGGCCAGCCGAAGTCGATCCAGAAGCGGAAGCTCGGCTCCCTCGAGGTGTCCGCGCTGGGTTTCGGCTGCATGAACATGACCTGGGCCTACGGTCCGCCCACGGACCGGAAGCAAGCGGTCTCCGTCATCCGCGCCGCCCACGACCTCGGCGTCACGTTGTTCGACACCGCCGAGATCTACGGGCCCTTCGTGGACGAGGAGATCGTCGGGGAGGCGCTCGCGCCCGTCCGCGACCAGGTCGTGATCGCCACGAAGTTCGGGTTCGACATCGATCCTGCGACCGGGCGCGTCAACGGCCTCGACAGCCGCCCCGAGCACATCAGGAAGGTCGCGGAGGCCTCGCTGAAGCGCCTCCGTACCGATCGCATCGACCTGCTCTACCAGCACCGCATCGACCGGACCGTGCCCATCGAGGATGTCGCCGGTGCGGTGAAGGACCTGATCCGCGAGGGCAAGGTGAAGCACTTCGGGCTCTCGGAGGCGGGGCCGCGGACGATCCGCCGCGCCCACGCGGTCCAGCCGGTCACCGCGGTGCAGAACGAGTACTCGTTCTGGACCCGGGATCCCGAGCCGGCGGTGCTGCCGACGTGCGAGGAGCTCGGGATCGGGTTCGTGCCGTGGAGCCCGCTCGGCATGGGGTTCCTCACCGGGAGGATCACGCCCTCCACCACCTTCCACGCGAGCGACCTCCGCGCGCGCTTTCCCCGGTTCACCCGGGAGGCGATCGCCGCGAACCGTCCGATCGTCGACCTCCTCGCGCAGGTCGCGCGACAGAAGAGCGCGACGCCGGCGCAGGTCGCGCTCGCCTGGCTCCTCGCGAGAAGACCGTGGATCGTCCCGATTCCGGGCACGACGAAGCTCGAGCACCTGAAGGACCACATGGGCGCGCTCGACGTCGCGCTGTCTCCGGAAGAGGTGAAGCGAATGGAGGCTGGCTTCGCCGAGCTGACGGTGCACGGTGCGCGGGCCCCGGACGACATTGCTCACATGAGCGACGCCATGACCTGAGCTCGTGAAGCGGATGGTGCAAACTTCTGGGTCATGGCATTCACTCTCCTCAACGCCCTGAGCGCATTCGTCGCGGTCGCCCGGCGCCGGAGCTTCGCCGCGGCAGGTCGGGACCTCGGCGTCTCGACGTCCGCGCTGAGCCAGTCCGTGCGCCAGCTCGAGGCGCGACTCGGCGTCACCCTCCTCACCCGGACGTCGCGCAGCGTCGCGCTGACCGAGGCTGGGGAACGGCTGCTCGCGAGGGCGGGCGCGGGCGTGGATCAGGCGCTCGAGTCTCTCGACGAGGGGCCGGCTGGAGCCGACGGGGGCCCCGTGGCCATGGGAGCTCGAGCGCGGGAAGAAGACCTGGCGGGTGCCCGTGCGCAGTCCCGTGACCACGAACAGCTTCGAGCTGAGGCGAGGCCTCCGGCCCAGGTCTCTCCTGCGCTCAAGGCGTTCGTCGCGGTCGCGCGCGAGCACGCGGCCCGCTCGCGCGCGAAGCGGTGAGCATCCGCCGTCTCTACTGATAGTGCACGATCGTCCCGCCCTGCCCGACCGCCCAGATGTCGTTTGCGGCGCTGCCCCAGATCGCATAGAGCGGCGGCGCGACGCCCGGATTTATCCAGTTCCAGGCGGTGCCGTTCCACTGCCGCATGCCGCCGTCGTTGCCGGCGATGTTGTTGACCCCCACCGCCCAGACGCTCTTCGTCGAGCTGCCCCAGATCCCGTAGAAGCTGGACCCCTGGGGCATGGTCGACCACGCCGTGCCGTTCCAGTGGGCGATCATCGAGCCGCCCGCGGCCCAGACGTCGCCCGCGCCCGTGCCCCAGACCGCGGAGAGCGGGTTCGTCGTGTTGCTCGTCGCGGCCGTCCAGCTCGCGCCGTCGCCGTGCAGGATCGTCCCCTGGTCGCCGACGACCCAGACATCGGCCGCGCCCGAGCCCCACACTGCATAGAGCGACTTCGTCGTGCCGCTCGTCATGGGGGTCCAGGTGTTGCCGTCCCAGTGGAGGATCGTGCCGGAGTCTCCGACTGCGTAGACATCGCTCGCGCCCGAGCCCCAGACGCCGTCGAGGAACGCGGTCGTTCCGCCCGAGACCGGCCCCCATGCTGTTCCGTCCCAGCGGAGGATCGCCCCGGAATCTCCGACCGCCCAGACGTCGTTCGCGGCGCTGCCCCAGACGGCCATCAAGTCGGTCGTGGTGCCGTTCACGACCGACGCCCACCCCGACCCGTTCCAGTGCGCGGTCGCGCCGCCCTTGCCCACCGCCCAGACGTCGGACGCACCGCTCCCCCACAGCCCCGCGAAATCGGTCGACGTCGAGCTGCTCGAGAAGAAGGACCAGCTCGTGCCGTTCCAGTGAACGATCGTGCCGCGATCGCCGACCGCCCAGATGTCGCTCGCCCCGGTCCCCCACACGCCGTAGAGCGCGTCCCCACCGTTGAGCTTCGCCGTCGAGGGCGGGTTCCAGCGGACGATCGTCGCGCCGGCGCCGACGGCCCACGGCCCGGCGGCCGCAGTCCCCCAGGCGGCGAACAGCCCGTTGATCGTACCGCTGCCCCGCGCCGTCCAGGCCGTTCCGTCCCAGTGGATCACCGTGCCACCAGAGCCCATCGCCCAGACGTCGCTCGGCCCGGTGCCCCACACCGCGTACAGGCCGCTCGACGTGGGCGTCGTGACGGACGTCCACTTGCTGCCGTCCCAGTGGGACATGCGGCCGCCGTCACCCACGGCGTAGACGTCGTTCGGGCCGCTGCCCCAGACGGCCCGGAGCTCGTTCATGACGGGGGGGAAGTAGTTGCACGAGTCCGGTTGCGACACCGACCACGCGGTGCCGTTCCAGTGCAGGATCTCGCCGCAGCCGCCGACGGCCCAGACGTCGTTCGCGGCGCTGCCCCAGACTGCATACAGCGTGAGCGTCGTGGGGGCCGGAATGTCGGACCAGGAGGTGCCGCTCCAGTGGACGATCCGGCCCCCGTAGCCGACGGCCCAGACGTCGTTCGGGCCGCTGCCCCAGACGCCGCTGAGCCACTCCATCGAGTAGGTCTGGACCTTCGACCACGCGGTCCCGTCCCAGTGGAGGATCGTCCCCGCGTCGCCGACGGCCCAGACGTCGTTCGAGGCGCTGCCCCAGACGCCGCTCAGCACGTTTCCCTGAGGCTGTGGGTTCACCCACGTCCAGTGTCCAGCCGCCGCCGAGGCGTTGAACGTCATGGCCGTCGCATCCGCGCCGCTGATGGTGACGATCGCGTGCAGCGGAGCGAACGTGTAGCCGGCTTTCGAGGGCGTGATCGTGTAACTCCCGTCCGCGAGACCGTCGAACCGGTACGCGCCGGTCGCGTCCGAGGTCGCGGTGCCCGTGCTCGCGCCAGCGAGCGTCAGCGTGACTCCGGACAAGGTCGCGCCGAACACCCGGCCCGTGATGCTGTGCGTTCCGCCCCCGCCCCCGCCCCCGCCCCCGCCCCCGCCGCCGCCGCCTCCGCCTCCGCCTCCGCCGCTGCACGCGACGGCGGTGAGGAGCAGCATCGTCGTGAAGGCCCGCGAAGTCCGGTTCCAGCGCATGATCGCTCCGCTCGGTGCGAGCTGCGGCGCGCGGCCGGACCGCGTCCGCATCGTCCGCGTCCCAGCGCTGCTCCGCCGCCGATGAAGGTGTGACGCAGAGTATTCCCGCACGGATCGTGAGGCGTCAACTTGCCGGCGCGCGTGCGCGCACCCAGCGAAAGACCATAGGCGTCACCACGGGTTGAGGGCCGGAGTCCCGAGGTGCGGCGAGGTGTGCGCGCGGGCACGTGCGGCCGCGGCTGGGGCGGGTCGTCCGATGCGAATCGGTCTCGCTACCGGAGCGTTCGTGTTCTCCACCTCATCGTCGTAAGCATCCCCTGGCGAACGCGGAGGGTCCGCTCACTGTCGTGGTACTCTGGGTCGAAATGCGAAAGCGCGCGCCGCGCGCGGGTGCGGCGCGCCCTTTCGCCTCAGCGTACGGGAGCCCCCGTCATGCGCAGACGCGCGCTCATCCCCTTCGTCGCGCTGCTGTCCGGCTGTGCGTTTCACAAGACGCCCCACGTGATGTACGAGGGCGACCATCCGCTTTCCGATACGGCCGTGTTTTCCTCCTTCGACGACAAGGCCGGACCGGCTCGCGAGATGGCTGCGAGAATCCACTCGGTGGACGGGAACAAGGCGTCCTGTGTGCAGGTGGGGTGCCCGTACTGGGTTCGCGTGCTACCCGGCACGCATTCGTTCGCGGTGACGTACGCGACGGACTGGAATCTGAACTATCACCTCGAAGCCAACCTGGACATCGTGGTCGCCGACATGAAGCCCCGGCACGTCTACGTGGTCCGTTATCGAACGGACGGCGGAGGCGTCGCACAGATCGTCGAGGACCTGGGCGAGAATCCGGACTGGGGACTCCCGCTCGGCTGGGGGCGTGCGCCGTACAAGGTGAAGTTCTAGGACCGCTCGTCGTGTTCGGAGGCGGACGCTGAGGAAGTGAAGCGCGGCGCGTACCCAACCACGTTTCCGCACCGTCGGACGGCTGTGGGATCGTCGTCTCGACGACGACGCGCCGGCGGCTGCGGTACAGTCTCTCGGCATGGCTCGCCACTTGCTCGCGGTCTCGGTGACGCTCGCGTGCGCCGCGTCGTGCGCGACGAGCGGGGTGAGACGGGCGCCACCGGACGCGGTCGCGCGCGCCAACGCCACCCCGCCGTCCGACCCCGACGCGTCGATCGTCGTCGCGCCCGGGCTGGGCGTCGGACGGCCCAGCCCCGCCGCGGTTCCGCTGGCGCATATTGACGAGGAGGCGGTGCGGGGCGTCATTCGCGCGCACGCCGCCGAGTTGCGCGACTGCTACGCACGCCAGCTCGCGAAGGATCCCAGCCTCGCTGGCCGGGTCACGCTGGTCTGGGGGGTCAACGAGGTGGGGCACGCCGGGAGGGCCACGCAAAGCTCGAAGGGGAGCACGCTTCCGGGCGATGAGGTCGCGCGCTGCATGATGGCGCTCATCCCGACGTGGAAGTTCCCGCCGACGCACGACCGGGGCGTCGCGATTGTCGTCCATAGCTGGACGTTCCGGCCTGCCGATGCGGCGGGCGCCATACGCGCGCCGGCCGTGGACCGGGCGCCCTAAACCTTCGTCGCATTCCGTGCATGATGTCGGTGTCCGTGGTGACTCCGAAAAAGATCACGGCCCGCCTCGTCTATGCGTCACTCGCACCAGACGTCTCGTTCGATGACGACGGAATCGAGCTGGCGCCGCTGTGGTCGAAGCCCATCCGCATCGGGTGGAACGAGATCGAGTTCGTCTGCGTGGTCCCCGAGATGACGCACGGGCCGCACGGATGGCAGGTAGCGCCGAACCCGTACCGGAGTGGGCCGTCGATGTTCGAGACATCCGGCCAGTTCGACCTCGAGATTGTCGTGCGCGATCGTCGACCCATTCTGGCGCGCACCGAGGGCCGGCTGACGCGCCTCTGGCTCGCGACGAGATTGCGGCCGATGCTCGACGAGCACGACCGTCGGCAGCCGGACGAGTCGCTGCTCGACCTGACGCTCCGACGCGACCGACTTCAGGGGACCGTCGACGAGCTGCTCGATTTCGTCGCGGCTCGGTCCCGCGTCGACCTCGTCGCCTTCGGGTAGGTGCAGCACGACGCGTCTCCGGGGTGCAGGCGTTCATGCGACGTCACCATTCGTGAATGATCCGACGCTGGATCTCCGCGTCCGCCCTGCTCCTCACGCGCGGACTGAGGTCGGCGAGCGCGAGTTCGCCCGCCGACCTTCCGCCCGCCCTGACCGAGAGAATCGAAAAGCGCGGCCGCCGCGGCCGAAATGCGGACTGGTGTCCGCCCTCACCATCCACGCAAGGTGGCGTCGGACCTTGGGTCCCGTTCGCCGGAGTCCGAGTCTACGCTCCTACGTTCAAGACCTGCCGGTCGGGGTTCTGCCTCAGGTCTTCACTCAGAGCCCGGCCCGCCGGGCGTCCGCGTGGTCCGAACGCCGGACCCCTCGTCCGGCCCCTGGCCCCCGCACGTGTGTCATGCTCGCGCGCATTGGCTCCTCGACCTCGCCACCGGGGCGCGGAGCTCTTGCGAGGAGAGCCGGATGACCCCCTTCCCCGCCGTCGACGCCCTCCTCGCCCTTTCGCGGACGCCGTTGCGGCCTGCCCCGCGCGACTGGCTCATCGCACAGCGCCGGGTCGGCTCGGTGCTGCCGGCGGACTACAGGATGCTCGTCGACCACGCCGGCGGGTCCCTCCGTGTCGGGGACTTCCTGGCCGTGCACGTTCCAGACGCGCGCAACCCGAACGCGGACCTGGTCGTCCGCATGGGAGACATGCTCGGCGGGCTCCGCGAAGCGAAGCGGTCCGGCGGCGTGCACGAGTGCCCGTATCCGCTCTGGTTCGAGCCCGAGGGCCTGCTGCCCTGGGGCGGCACGGACAACGGCGACGGCCTGTACTGGCGGACGCGCGGGCATCCCGACGCCTGGACCGTGGTGATCGGAGAGTCCCGGGGTCCAGGGTGGGAGGAGCATGCGATGCCGCTCGCCGACTTCCTCGCGGCGTTCGTCTCCGGGGCGGTCACGTCCGCCCTCCTCCCGCGGAGCGTGCCGGCGAGCCTGCGCGTCGGCGGTACCTAGCGATATTCACTTATTGTCAACATTTCGGCCCACACATCGATCGTAACGCTGAACTCGCCTGGAGAAGGCTTACGCCCAGCGCGGCCGCGAGGGCGACGTTCAAGAACAGGCGGAGCGCTCGATTCGGGTGCATGGAGACGCCTCCGATGCGCGGGCTACCCGTGCGCGATCCGGTCTAGGAACTGCGTCGCGAGCGGCTGGGCGTTCGGGTCCGCTCGCGGATTCGAGCGGGCCGCCTCCATGGCGGCGACATACCGCGCACGCACGGCTTGCGCCTTCGTACCGTTCAGGACGCGGTTGAGCATCCACACGGTCGTCGCAGTGGGCTTCCGTTCGACCGAGTCGAGAAGCAGCGCCTCGTAGCCCTTCCCGTAGAACGTCTCCACGAAGTGCACGAGGGCCCCCGGCATGCCGTAGTCGATCCCGGGGTGCCCCTCGATGAACCTCAGGACGGGCTCGACGCCCTCGATGCCGAGCCCGGCGGCACGCCACGCCTCCGCCAGCTTCGCGGACTCTCCGGCGAAGTCCTGGGCCAACGCGATTCGCTCGAGCTGGGCGGAGATGTCGCGGGACTTCATGCGTCCGCAGAGTCGTCCATCGCGTCTGCGCTTTCAACAAGCGCCGCCCCAGGTCACTGCACGTCCGCGGCCTCGTCCTCGAGGACCCAGGTGCCACGCGCCGCTGCGAGCCTCTTCGTTAGACAGGTTCCACGGACGTCGGTCGATGACGGCATGCGGTTCCTCAGGACGCGGCGAGCGCCTCGAGAAAGGCATCGAAGTCGGGAGCGATCGGGCTCACCAGGTTCAGGTCCATCCCGACGAACGGCACCGACGCGACGGGCTTCCCGTCGGCCCGGGTGTCGAAGGCGAACGCCTCGCCGCCGCCGTCCGAGCCGAACAGGAACAGGCCGGGGGCATACTCCGCGACCTCGTACGCCTGGTTCAGCGGGACGAGCTCCTCGACTCGCCAGAGGATGACGTACGCCTTCCCGACGAAGCCCTCGCCGCCGTTCGCTCCACGCATGAACTCGGAGTAACCCACCGGAAGCCGTAGGTGAGCCTCGGCTTCCGCGAGGTGGACGCTCTCCGGCGCCGCCGGAGGGTTCCGGTTGAACCGCTCGAGCAACCGTTCTCTGCCGGATGGTGTCATGGGCTGACTCCCGGCCGCGAGAGCCGCAGGAGGACGCACCGGTGATGGCGTGCTTGGTCCAAAGCTCTCGGCGGCTACTCGCTCTGGCGCTTCCAGACCGAGCTTATCGCCCGAGACATCGATCCTCGTGCTGAATTCGCCCGGCGACGAGGCCACGATCCTGATCGCGGTCGGGACGAGGCTCCTGCTCTGGTACTCCGCTCGCGCGCGTCGCGCAAGCGCTCTCCGCGATCGATCGCGACGCCCCGCAGCGATAGCGCAATAAGGAAGGCGATCGTCGCGGCAGGGGACCTGCTCCTTCAGAACGTCAGATGAGCGATCCTGGTGCGTCCCGCTCAGGGCAGCTTGTCGAAGAAGAGATAGACGGCGGCGATTCGGCCGTCCTTGGCGATGACGAAATCGGTCCCGGCGTAAGCTGGCGCCTCACCAGGGCGGCCCGACACCCATCGGCCCCGCGCCGCATCGCCCAGCTCCTCGGGCTCGGCGATGAGCTGATATCGAAAGTCAGGGTGAGCCGCCTTTATCGCGCCCGCGATGCGATCGATCTCGTCGCGGCCACGGTGGACGCCCCGCCCTGGGTCATAGAACACGGAATCGTCGGTGAAGATCTCGTCGATGGCCGCGCGTCGACGCGCGGGGTCATTTTCACCGAAGACGTCCTGAAGATTGCGAGTCAGCAAGGTCCCAGCGCTGTATGACATGGCTCGTCTCCCCTCCGCATCGAGATTGGAGGCTCGCAGCGGCCTACGCGGACCGCCTCGGCCTCAGCGGCGCCAGCGCCCCGCTCCAGGCGACGACCTGATCCAGCATGGCGTTCACCGACTTCTCGTGCTGCGGCCGGGGCCGGAACACCGTGTAGTTCTCGAAGTCGCTGACGAGCGAGAGGGCGACCTGTCCGCGAACGTCGGCGACCTGCAGCTCCCCCATGACGAGGCGCAGGCTCTCGACGGCGCGCGTCCCGCCCGCGCCGCCGTATCCGACGAACCCCGCCGCCTTGTTGTTCCACTCGGCATAGAGGTAATCGATGGCGTTCTTGAGCGCGCCCGAGGTGCCGTGGTTGTACTCGGGGGTCACGAAGACGTAGCCGTCGAACCCCGCGATGCGCTCCGCCCACGCCTTCGTGTGGGGTTGCGTGTAGTGGCCCAGCGACGGCGGCATCGGCTCGTCGAGCAGCGGCAGGTGGAAGTCCTGGATGTCGACGATCTCGTACCGCGCGTCGTTCCGGCTCGCCGCGATCTCATGCACCCACCGCGCGACCGCGTCCGCCTTGCGCCCCGGCCGCGTGCTTCCCACGATGATCCCGATCTTCAGCATGACCTTTCTCCCGCCACGGAAGGAGCGCGCCTACGCGGCGACCCGCGTCGGCGTACCGTGCGCCGTGTCGACACGGGCACGGCGCGCGTCCACGCTCAGCGCACCCGGGCCGGCGGCGAAGATCGCGAGCAGGCCGCCCCCGATGCTGACGTTCTTCAGGAACTGAATCATCTGGAGCTGCGCCTCCGCCCCCTGGTCCGCCCAGAAGTTGTGGAACACGAGCGTCACCGGGATGAGGAACGCGACGAGGGCCGCGGCGCCCCAGCGCGCCTTCCACCCAGTGATGACCGAGATCGCGCCGAGGAGCTCGAGGACCGTCGCGGCGGCCAGGAGGACGGTGGGCACGCCCTTGCTCCCTGCGAACGCGGCGGTCGCGCTCCAGGCCGCCAGCTTCCCGACACCACTCAGCAGAAAGATCGCCCCGACGCCGAGCCGTGCCACGAGAAGCGTCACACCCGAGTTCTTGTCCATTTGTCGACTCTCCCTGCCGCGCGAGCTTCTCCCGCGCCGGCTTGGTAAGAGATAGACTGTTGCGCCTTGGCGCACTAGGCGTGGCGGACGCAACCGACTGACGCGTGGGAGGCAACATTGGACCTGAACCGCATCGCCGTGTTCGCGCGCGTGGTGGAGGCGGGGAGCTTCACCGCCGCTGCTGCAGCGCTGGGGGTGCGGAAGTCGTCGGTGAGCCGGAGCGTGGCGGCGCTCGAGGAGAACCTCGGGATCCGGCTCTTGCAGCGCACCACCCGCAGGCTGTCGCTCACCGACGCGGGGGCCGCGTACTACGCTCGCGCGCGTGAAGCGCTCGCGGGCATCGAGGAGGCGCAGAGAGCCGCCTCCTCGCTGGGGGCGGAGGCGCGCGGGGTCGTGCGCATCACGGCGCCGGTGGATCTGGCCGCCCACCTCGCGAGGGTGACGAGCGCGTTCGTCCGCGCCCACCCCGCCGTACGGGTCGAGGTCTCGCTCACCGCGCGATTCGTCGATCTCGTGAAGGAGGGCTTCGACCTCGCCGTTCGGGCGGGACCGCTCGTCGACTCATCGCTGCTCGCCCGGAAGCTGGGCGAGACCGAGCTCGGACTATTTGCCTCGCCCGCCTACCTCGACCGCGCTGGACGTCCGCGACGCCTCTCCGAGCTGGCACGTCACGATTGCATCCTCTACCGGGCCGCCAGCGCCAACGCGGTCTGGCGCCTCTCCGGACCGCGGGGTGAGGAGGAGGTCTCGGTGCGGGGACGCGTCGAGACGGACGAGTTTGCGTTCGTGCGGGCCTCCGCGCGCGAGGGCGTCGGGATCGCGTTTACCCCCATCGGCCAGGTCGCATCGCTCGTGGAGAGCGGCGAGCTCGAGCGCGTGCTGCCGCGCTACGCATTGCGCGGCGCTCCGGTGCACGTCGTGTGGCCGAGCCGGGGGTTCGAGCCTGCCGCCGTAAGGCTGCTGCGAGACGCCCTCGTGGAGGCGCTGGCCCCGACGCTGACGTAGGAAGCCTCGCCGAGCCGCAGTAAGCCGACGCACTAGGAGCTGCCGATGAATTCGGTCGCGAACTGCTCATTGATTTCGGCCAGCCGCTTTGGATCCAAACCGCCACCTACTTCCATTTCGTACACCGTCCGGAAATAGGGTTCGCTACGGCCCGGGACGGTCCACTCGATCAGCCTGGCGGTCGACGCGCCTACGTTCTTGAACGAATGCGTCGTGCCGCGAGGAGTAAGAATGAGGCTGCCGGCGGTGACTGTGCTCTCCTTGCCCTCGACCACCAGCGAGATGGTGCCCTCCATCACGAGAAAGTATTCATCCACGTCGCGATGCAGATGCGGCGGCGGCCCTTCGCCCGGCTTCAACTCGGCACTCACCACCGAACAGGTGCCGCCCGTCTGCGTTGCGGCAATCATGACCCTCATCTCGATCCCAAAGGGCCGGATAACCTCTGAGTCCTCCCGCCGGGTGATCAGCGGTACTCTCCGCGTACTCATCGAAGCCTCCCGATCGATTCGAGAGGGGAACCTATCGGCCAGACCGATCCGCCAGAAGTCGGCGAACGCGAACACAGCGTTCAACAGCGTGGACGATCTACAACACGACCGCCTTTGGAAGTTCGGCCGCCAGGTGAGCGATGAAGACGCGGACGCACGGCAAGACGCCCTGCCGATGGGGAATCAGCGCGGTCAGCATGGCTTCGCCGGCAAGCCACGTGGGCAACACGCGGCGCAGCGCACCTGATCGCACTTCATCGCGGCAGACATACGCGGGCAAAGCGACGATGCCAACACCGGCGATCGCCGCCTGCTTCAGGCCGACCATGTCATCGCTCAGGATGCGAGGCGTGAGATGCACGACGACCTCGTCCCCGGGGTCGCTGGAATGACGAAGTCGCCAGGTGGGCGCGACGCCGGTTCGCATCACGCAGAGTGATGGCCATTTCGCGAGATCCTGTGGGGTCTCCGGCGAGCCATGCGCATCGACATAGGCCGACCCTGCAAACAGGAACCACGGCGCCGTCGCAAGCGGTCTCTGCAGCAGCGTCGAGTCTGGAAGCGGGACCGAATGCGCGCGAATGGCGACGTCGAAGTTCTCGCCGACGATGTCGATGGCCTGGTCCGTCGCATGCGCGATGACGTTGATCTTCGGATAGCGGACGAGGAAGTCCGCGACCAGGTCGCGCATCGCGAACTGCGCCGTGCCGACAGCCGCGGTGAACCGAACCGTTCCCACCGGTTCCGCGAGGCGCTGGCGCATCGCGGTCTCGGCGTGTTCGGCCTGCTGCAGCATCGAGACGGCGTGCCGATGGAACTCGCTGCCCGCCTCGGTCATCCCGAAGCGGCGCGACGTCCGATTGAGGAGCCGTACGCCAAGATTCGTCTCTAGCTCCTGCATGCGATGGCTCAGCGTCGACTTGGGAATGCGTAGCTTGCGGCTTGCGGCGCTGAAGCCACCCCGATCCACGACCTGCACGAAATAGAAGAAGTCGTTCAAATCGAGCACACGCGCTCCCTTCTCGAGCGCGGCCACGACTCGGTAGCACCCACCAGCCGCGAATGCCATCGCCGGTAGCCTCGCCGAGCTCGACGCTTCGCTCCCGCGCCGCCGCTAACCCTGCCTGCCGTCCTCGGCGCTCCGGGCATCGCCGAGCCCGAGTTGCTCAGCGGCCTCGGCGCGGTCCTCGAGGTCCGAGAGGAGCCCCTCGTCCGAGAGATCGAGCGGGTGGGAGTGCGTCCAATCGTGGTGCACGATCTTCTGGAGCTGCTCCACCACGTCGTCGTCGCGGACGACGATCGCCAGCTCCCGGCGGCCGTCGAAGCTGCCCGGGGTGAGGTTCATCGAGCCCACCAGGGCGGCGACGCCGTCGGCGAGGAGCACCTTGGCGTGGAGCCTGAGGTGCTTGAGCTTGTGGACCTTGATCC